>SDBV01009652.1_pt1 | contig 12785 bp, 20 predicted proteins | sample 2277081 | NCBI WGS metagenome assembly SDBV01 (sample SAMN10402039, study PRJNA504765) | marine sediment metagenome | isolation source: marine sediment core GS10_PC15, 223 cmbsf | place: Arctic Ocean: Southern Knipovich Ridge | collected 2010
GCTTCTATTTTTAGTCCTTCGGAAGTTGTTCTTTTAGATGGCGTTGAAGCAACCCCATCATCTAGTTTAGCATTTCATAATATTACTTTAAATTCAACACAAACAAGTCAACTAGGAACATATCGAGTTGGAGGATTTTGCAAGGATGGAAGTGTTACACAATTAATTGATTTCGATTTTGATGTAACTGCCAACGGTGAACCATTCCAGGAATTTCCAACAGCTTTTGTAATAATTATTTTAGGAATAGTTTTTATTATTTTAGGATTATTTAGTGAAAAGTTTAGATTATTCAAACACATGGGATCGATTGTTTTAATGGTGATGGGAGTAATAACTCTCTTTCCAGGATATTCATTCATAAATTGGACAACTCTTACTGGAAAAGTTATGGGATTCTCTCTCATAGCATTGGGATTTTATTTCTTAATCGAAGATAGTTTTTCAAGGGATGAACAAGATCAACGTTTTACACAAGAGGAGAGTGGAAATGATTTTGAATAATCATAAGGAGGTGGTAAAGAAATGTTAGAATTCTTACAAGATTTAGACAAAGGTTTTTGGATAAAATTTATTTTAGTGGGAGCTATTGTTATAATTCTTCCAGTTTGGATTTTTAATATTGTTGAAATTTCTTTTTTATACAAAATACTTTATACCCTTGCAGGGGGAGTTGGTCTGTGGTTAGCTCTCAGTGGTAAAACTATTGGGAGGAAACATTGATGACAATAATTATGGACTTTATGGTTGGCGGAGCAATGAGAAAGGTATCTGTTAATAAAAGAAAAGTTTCTTTTTTAACACCTGAATTAAACTTTGTTCCTTTAGTTATAGATTTAGATAAACTTGATGAACAGAAAGAAAGAATAGAAAAAATGAATATGGATGAAGAACAAATTGAAAAACTTGCAGCATTAAAGACAGAGAAACAAATAGCCAATGATATAATTAATGATTTTAAACAATCAGGATGGAGGTTGGTATATCAAGATGGGAATAGTTGATGGTTTAACCGCTTTGGGAGTTATTATTGGATTTCTTTATATAATACTTGCTCAAATGACTAAAAAAAACCCAGAGCTTCTTGATAAACTTAAAAGATATTTTACCTCAACACCTAAACCACAAGAAGAGTTAAGAGATAGAATGGAACAAATATATCCTGAAAAAAGGATGGGATTATAAAATGATAAAAAATAGTCAGGAGATAAAATTTAGAAAACAGATATTTCATTTTTTGTTTTCTCCTCAAGAGTTCTATCTCCTGGCAACTAAAATAAAATGAAAAAGAAAAAAGAAGAAAAGAAAGACCAATCTTGGTTTGAAATGTTTTTTCCACAAACAGATATTTTATTTAAAAATCTAATATCTTTATTTATAGTTTATTATACTATTACTTGGTTAATAAAAGTAATACAAATAACGAGTAGTAATTCCAACAATATAGTATTACCTCTTACAATTTTATGGGTTATTTCATATTGGATTATTTATAACATTAGACAAATGAATTTAAATTTTAATCAACATAAAAAGGCTTTTACAAAATGGATGAACAAGATATAACACCTGAAGAAATGGAAGAATATTTAGAAGACCAGAAATCAGATGCTGAAGAATCGGATGAAGATAGAATGGCTGCTCAACAACAGTTTGCTGAAGCTTATGGATCTCCTGAACCAGAAGAAAAACATAACCAACATACTTTTTTGAGTAATGCTATTAAATCAAAAGATACGGTTAGAACTACATTTCTTTCGGAACAAGAAATAGGTAAACCTTTGTTTAGTGTAAGGTTTCTTTTAGATATGGAAGATGTTTCACACCATTATCTTGACGGTTTTGCTGAAGCATTTGGTGGAAAAAATAGAATTTCCGATTATTTTTTTAATAAAGTTCAAAACATTACTGACTCTGGTATGAGCAATAAAGGATTTGCAATGAACTTAAATGTTACAAGAAAGATGGATACAACAAGAACTAGAGTTAAAGGAAACATAGAGAATTTACAAAAGGGAGGTAAAAGAAGATCATGAAAAAAGACGAATATCTTGATTTAGGAGTTAAAGCTAAAGAAGAACCTGTACCAAAACCACAAAAAGAATCACCTATTCAAATGGAAGAAGCAAAAGAACCTGTAGATGAAAAAGGAAAGAAGAAACTTACTTGGTGGTCTAAAATGTTCAAATCCAAGAACTTTGAGAAGCCAAAATTAATTGCGGTTCTTTTTTTAAGGAATAATGGAAGAGCAGAAACAATGCAACTAGAAGCTAAGAATGGTTTCTTTAATATAGATAAAAAAACTTATCACGAAAGAAAAGATTGTACTTGGGTTGTTGGTAAGGATAGAATTCCTTTGGCTATTATTCCTGAATGGAGTTTGATACCTCTCGGAACACAGGAGTGGCAAGATAAACCTATGCTTGAAAAGTTCAATGAATTACAAGACCATACTCTAAAAGGAATAAGACACGCTGAACTTGTTAAAGTTGGAGGTTTTGACACTGGAAACTTTTCCACAAAACAATTAATACTTTGGGGGCTTGTAATACTTGTGGGGGGTATTATAGTGGCAAATTATATATGAGTAAAGATAAAAAAGAACATAAGAAAGGGTATTTAACAGCGAAGCTTACGTTCTTTGATTGGGGTTGGAGAGATAATGTAGTTTATAGTACAAGGGCTACCCAGAATGAAAAAGAAAAAGGATTGGCCATGTTGGAGAAACTTAAAAATTTCTTTGGTGTAAATAGGTTTGATGAAGAAGAATTTAAAAATAAAATGATTGAAATGCAGAAAGAAGCATTTACTCCCACAGAATATCCCAAAGGAAAAAAACCAGTTAAGTGGACTCGTGATGATAGAGGAAAAATAGTTTCTCCTTTTGATAAGAAAAAATGAATAAAACTACTTGGAAAACATGGGCAATTATATTTATTATTCTATTTACTTTAGAAACTCTTTTTATTATTTGGGCTTGGGATTATGGAACAGATATATTAGAAGAAGAATCTGAATGTGTTTTGAACGTTTGTGCTGATGGTGAATATGATGCTTACATTTACGATAGTATAGAAAATATTTGTTATTGTTACAAAGATGGTGAAATTGCTTATAAGAAGTTCATTAGATAGAAGATTTTAAATAATATATTTTACTAGTAAAATGGGGAGCTTGTAAAAATGTCTAATAAGTCTATGATTAGAAAAGTTTTTGTTAATAAGAAAACTAAACAAGTTTCTGTAACTCTTTCTAAAAAAGAAATTAAAAAAATAGATCCAACAATAAAATTTAGTGATAAGCTATTTGTAGAATTACGCATTTTCAAGGAGAAGAAATAATGGTAACAGTACAACAGGCAAGGCAACAATTAACTCAACAACAACAAGTACTGACTCAAGCAAGAACACAAATAGAAAAAACAACTTTACCTCCACTAACTCCTGCAGAATTAAGGGCTAGAGGAAGAACTGAAATACTGCAGAGAGAAGCACAATCAAGACAACTACAATCAGCAAAACAAAGAGAATTAACCAAGTTAGAACCAGCAGAACAACAACTAGCAAAAGCTGAAAAAGAAATCGTTCGTGTTGAAGAAGCAATTAAAGAACAAGAAAGACAAAGAAATGTTTTTGAAGGGGCATTGAAGGCCTTCCTTTCTAAAAGACCCGGAGCAATATTTGGATTAAGTAAATTAGGGAAAAAATTCTTTAGACAATTTTTGGCTGGAAGAAGAAGAGCAGTTGAAACAGCAATAGAAGAAGCAACAAAAAAATTGGAAGAAAAAGGAGTTGAAGAAATAAAACCCATCTTCGAACCCGGAAAAGCACTTCCTGTTGGAGTTACTGGTGTTCCAGTTAGAGTTGATGTACCAATACCAAAAATACTAATTAGCAAAGAAGAAATAATCAGAAGAGAAAAACTTGACCCCGCACTTAGATTTTTTACTGTAGAACTTCCTGAATTTGGGAAGACTGTTTTTAAGAAATTATTTCCTCCTGGAATTAGGAATAAACCTCCAGGAGAATTTGTAAAAGAAGTCCAAACAAAAGGTGATGAATTTATAGTTAAACTAGAAGGTGTTAGAACAAATATTGAAGAATTTTTAGATCCTACTCAAAAAGACTTAAGACAATTAGCTGAAAGAAATTTTAATTTTTTAGAAAGACAACAAAATTTCCTAAACAAAGAAATAGAAAATTTTAATAGAGAATTTGGTGAAGGAAAAGAACTAGATGAGAAACAATTTGCAAAAGGGCAAGAAATTGGTAATGCTCTTAAATTTAAACAAGAAACATTAACTTTTAAAATAGAAAGTATTGATGAAAGATTAAAGAGAGATAGAGAAGAAATAGAAAGAGATCCATTAACATTCTTTAAAGAAACTTTAAAAGCCATAGCAACTAGTCCAATAACTGTTGCACAATTAGGAATTGGTGTTTCTACTAGACCAATAAAAACAACTCAACAATTTATAGAAGAAATAAAACAATTACCCTCTACTATTTCTGAAAGACCATTTACTACTGTTGGACAACTAGTTGGTACCGCCATAGGAACATCTATTTTGGCTAGAGTTATTTTAACTACTCCTAGACTTTTTAGGGGTGGTAAATTGGGAAGGACAGTGGTGACAGAAGAAGAATTAAATGCTGCATTAAGAAAAGGAGGTAAATCCCTAGAAAAAATAAGAGCTCAATTATTAAGATTAGCTAGAGATAAAAGAGCTCAAAGTCAGTTGGATGTTTTATTAAGAAAAAAGAAAAAGAAAGGTGATATACAAGAATTAACAGATACCTTAGAAGATTTAGTTGATTTAGAAAAAGGAGGAGATACATTTGCAAGACAAAGAATAAATGAAATTATCAGAGAATTTACAAAAAAATTTAATGAAGAATTAAATAAAAAACTTAGAGCTCCTGCAGAAAGACAAAAATTAACTATAGATTTTCAAAAGGTTCTCAATGCTTGGAGAGAAAGAGGAATTATAGAAAAACCAACATTTGTTATAGGGGGAGCTCCTGTTCCTTCTGTTGTTGGGGTTTCCCCTATTGGGAAAATTAGTGTTCCTCCTTTTGGAATAACTCCCCCTAAAGTATTATTAAAAGGAACTATCTTAGCCCGACAAGCAGCTACTTTTCTTTCAGAAATAAACAAATTAAGAATAAAAAGATCAACACTTCAAAGAGATATTGCTTCACAAAGAAATAGAATTACAATATTAACTGCTCAAAAATCTTCTCAACAAACAATTCAAAAAGCTAAACAAAAACTACAACAATTAATCAAACAAGAACAATCACTAATTCAATTATCTAGAACACTACAAGTACAAAGAACACTTCAAATACAAAAACAAATTTTAAAACAAAAACAAATACTTAAAAAAAGATTATTAAAAGTTGGAAAACCATTTAAACCTATTAAACCATTTATTGCTTTTTTCAAAAAACCTCCAACAAAACCACCCAAAAGAAAACTAATAAGAGTTGCTTTAAAAAAAGGAGGATATGATGTTTTTGTTAAGAGCAAAGGAAAATTTAAAAGAGTTAATATAAATCCTTTGGGAAAAAAGAAAGCACATGATTTAGGTTCATGGCTTGTTGATAGATCGACTGCAAGAACATGGAAAAGAAAACAAGTTCCATTCAAAGCACAGAAACCAATATTAAAAGTTCCTTCAGCTTACTTCAAGAAAACAAGAATAAAATACAGAGGAAGAAAGATTAAAGGAAAAATCCAGCCACTTATAAATTTAGGGATTGAGAAAAGAAAATTTGCTATTGATACAAAAAGAGAAAAACAACAATTATCTGCTGCCAGAGTTAGAGCAGAATTATTAAGGAAAGTGGAATTAAAAAAACCCAGAAAAAGACCATTGGGATTAAGAGCAACTAAACTAATCAAATTTAAAAGACAATGACAAAAGAAAAATTCTTTGAAAGAAACAAGAACTTAGTAAATAGATTTGTTAGAGGAAGACTAGCTAAAACGGGAAGAACTGTTCATGGAACTCGGGCAACCAATGTTCAACTCCCAAAATTCTTAGGAAGAAAACCCACAGTTGATTGGGATGTGTTTGCAAAGAATCCAAAGAAAGCTGCAATAAATATGGAAAAGTTCCTGGATAAAAAGTTTAAAGGAGATTTCTTTGATGTTAGAGAAGGAAAGACTAAAAGATTAAAAGTTCACAAAGTATTTTCAAATATAACAGGGGAAACTCAAGTCGATTTTTCAATTCCAGATAGAAAAGTTCCAACTATTTCAAAAAGAAATGTTAGGTTTGCAACATTAAAAGACCAGGTTGAAAAAGCTAAAAGAAACTTAAAAGATCCTACTAAAATGTTTAGAGCTGATAAAGATAGAAGTTTGGTAATGAGAGTTAAAAGATTTGAAATGTTGAGGATGAAAAAAATAACATAAAATGGTAAAAAAAAGAATAAAGAAAGATTTATTGGAAAGGATTTTTTTTGGGAAACCAACTAAAAGAAAAGCTAAAGTAAAAAAAGAGAAAGTTAAATTTAAAGCTATTTCTCCTGAAGAAATAAGAAGAACATTAAAAAGTAGAGTAGAAATAACAGCTCAAAAAATATTAGATAATCCAAGAGCATCTGGAATAGAAAAAGCAAGAGCTAGGAGGATTTTATCACAATGAACAAACGTGGACAAATGGTTGGCTTCGCACTTTTAACAGCAGTATTTGTATTTATCTTAATTGCATTTACAACAATAGATCCACTTAAAGAAGCCCTTGATGATGCAAGAGATAATACTTCATTAAACTGTAGGGGAACGGTGAACTTTAATCAAACGGCTTTTGATAATGATGAAGGAAATACCATTGCTAAATTAACAAGAAGACCAACTTGCTTTGTATCTGGATTAACTATGGTTTGGTTTATTGGTACTTATTTGATTTTTGTGGTTATGTGGTTGGCTAAGAATTGGACAAAGAAAAGGAGGATACGAACATGAAAAAATTAATGTTATTAATTTTTATTACAATTTCATTAATTGGAATTGTAAATGCTATTGATTTTGATGATGTAAAAAGTTATGATATAGATAAAAAAACATATACACTAGAAAACTTTTTTGGATTGGGAAAAACTATTGCAAATTTAGAATTAAAGACACCACAAAATAATATAGTTGCTCGTGGTTATCAAGAAGTGGCAGAGATTGAAATTAGAAACGGAGAATTTGATTATGATAAGATAATTAATGGAATAGAACTTTATAATATTCAAGATAACATGAATATTGTTGTTAGAAATGTTGATTATAAATATAAAACCATTGAAGATGTTATTGTAAATGATTATAAAAATGTCTGCACAATTAAAACATCTACTAATGGAACGATATATGAAGAATGTTACCAAGAATTAGCAGGAAATCATATTGAACAAAAACAAGTTTGGAAAGATTTTACAAAGAATTCTTTATTAAAAACAGAAAACATAACTCTTGGTATTTTTACAGATGTTCAAAAGGGAGATCATATCGAATGGGTTATTAATGTTTATGGAAATGAAAAATTAACAAAGTGGGCATTTTGGACAGAAAATATGATAGTTAATGTAACAGCTCACTATGATATGAATGAAACTTCTGGAACAGATACTGCTAATGTTTTTGATAATACAAATAATGGAACTTCTAATAATATGAGTTTTATTGCTTGGTTTATTGAGAATGGTTATGATTTTAACGGAATAGATGCTTTTGTTACATTTAATAGATGGATACAAGATGAAACTTTTGATTGGACTTATAATTTTTGGATAAATGTTAGTAATACTTCGGCGGGAGATCAAAGATTTTTTACACCTAGAAATGATACTCTAATGATTGCAAGATACGGAACTACTGGAGAAGGTTGTGTTGTAGCTAATTATTGTATATTATTTGATGCAATTTGGCGTGAAACAGGATTGGCTGTTGGTGTTGGAGATACTACAATGGTAACACTAAGTCATAACGGGACAGGTTTAAGGTTTGGATTAAATGGAACTTATTTAAGATATTTCGAAGGAACTCCTGTTGCTCCAAGCGGAATAAATACTTTTGGGGCTGGAACTGGTGGAGGTGGTCAATTTGCAGACATGCAAGGAGATGAGTTTACTGTTCTTAATAGGTCTGTTGGAGATACAGAATTATTAAATGATTGGTATAATGGTGGAGAGGGGAGAGTTTTTAGAGATGTTTTTGTTCCAACTATAACTTTAAATTCACCTATAAATGGTTTAATTACAACAAATCAAACAATAACATTTATTGGAGTGGTTGAATCTGCTTCTGGAATTGCAAATGTAAGTTTAATTTTAGATAATTCATTTAATCAAACAAATAGTTCGGGATTAAATAGTTCAAATTATATTTTTCAATTAACACTAGCAGATGGGGATCATAATTGGACATATGAATCTTGTGATACTTTGAATAGATGTGTAAATGCAACAACAAGAACTTTTACAATCACTCGTTTTATAGAAAACTCTCAAACATTTAATCCATTCACATTTGAAACAAAAAGTGAAGAATTTATAATTAATATTACAACTGATCCAATTTCTTCTCCATCAAGTGCAAGTTTAATTTATAATGGAACTAATAAAGGAAGTGCAACAATAACAAGTTTAGGTGATAATAATTTTAATATATCTCAAACAATAGATATTCCTACAGGAAATGGAAATAACTCATGGTTCTTTAATTTAACAGTTGATAGTATATTAGGGAGTTCATCATCACAACAACAAAGTGTTGGTCTGATAGATTTAACATTTTGTCGAACAGCTCCTCAAAATATTCCTTATATAAATTTCACATTTACAAATGAAACAGTAAATCAGGAAGATATAACTGCAAGTATTACTTCTTCTGCTTGGACTTATTTTTTGGGAACTGGGGCTGTTAATAAAAGTTTAAGTTATGCAAACGTAACGGAAAATTTCTTTTATGATTTCTGTTTTAGTCCCCCTAATCAAACATTAAGTACAACCTTAGAAATAGCTTATACAAATACTATAAGCCAACAAAGAGTATTTTCCCCTTCCTTGTTAACTTTATCCAATATAACTGCACAACAAACTCTCTTTTTGCTTCCAACAACACTTGGATTATTTTCTCAATTCTTCACGCAAGATACAATAGGAAATACTTTGGTTGGTGTTCTCGCTACAATTACAAGAACTCTTGGTGGTTCAACAATACTAGTAACATCAGATAATACAGATGGTTCTGGATTAGTTGTTTTCTTTTTAAATCCAGATGTAACTTATACTGCAACTTTTTCACAAACAGGATTTTTAGATAATATATTTAGTTTTATTCCTATCACGGATTTAAGAACAGTTACTATGGGTTCTACAACAATTACTATTGTTAATGGTTCTACAATTTCTCTTGGAACAAGTTATGAAATACAACCATCAAATGAAAGCTTAAACAATAACACAATTGTTACATTTAGTTTCAATGTAACAAGTGGAGAAACAATTACTTTAATAAGTATGAATATAACAAACTCAACTACACAAAGATTATTTGTAAGTAATGCCGGACAGGGTTTTATTTCTGGAACAGTTAATACAGATAATAATACAAGATTATTTGGAGAATTTATAATCCAAACAGACAACGAAACATTAACAATTAAAAGGGTTTGGTTTGTTGGCTCTGAATTTATTGGAGATTATTCACTATTCAGGCAACTAACTTTATTTAATGATTATGGTTTTGATGAGTTTATAAAATTCCTAATTGTCTTAGCAACGATTGTTGGGTTGTTAATTTTCATGTCGGGAGAGAATCAAATTGAAGATGAAATTAAAATGGCTGTAATAACTTTAGCTGTTTGGGGCTTTAGCATTGTTAGATGGTTGGATACAGGTATTGTTGTTGGTTCAAGTACAACAAATATAAATGCACTAACACAATTCAGCAACCAATATGGAATAGCAATATTAACTACTGCGGGAGCAACATACTTTATACTTAGGAGGATACTTAGAGAAATATAAAATGGGAAAATTAATAAGAATGGTTTCAATATTACTTTTTATAGATTTGTTATTTATAATTACCGGACAAATTGTAACAAATAGTCCAACCTCTGCAATAACTCAAGCACTTTTAGATCCTGGAAATATTCAATCAAGTCAAATCTGGACATTAATTATAACAGGAGGACTTACTCTTTTAACTTTAACAACTTCTGTTGTTGTTGGAATCGTTACAAGAAATGTAGAGTTTTTCTTCTTCATTCCAATTGCATTGGGAATGGCTACTATGGTGGGAGATTTTGCAACAATATTTGTACATCTAGCATCATTAAATATAGTATTTGCAACAATAATTATGGCTCCAATAATGATACTCTTCCTATTTACAATTTTAGAGTGGCTTCGCGGAAAAGATTGATCAATAAAAAATAAAATGAAAAATATTAAAAATATTATAACGAGGAAAAAACAATATGCCTGGATGTGATTTGTTAGATATAAGATGTATTTTTGTGAATGAATTAGTTGGAAGTGCGTTTCTTTCAATTATACTTGCATCAATACTCTTCTTCGTATTTTCATCAAAAATTAAAGTTGGGTTTAGAACTTCAATTGTGGTTGGGATTCCAATACTTTTAATTTTTGGATTAACATTAACAGGGTTCTCAACGTTATATGCTTTCATAACAGTATTGGTTGGGTTTATGTTAGCAGCAGTTTTCCAAAAATTAATTGGAAATAGATAATTAAAAAAATAAAAATAAAGAGAAGAATTTAAATAATATAATTTACTAGTAAATAAAGAGGAGTTCAAAATATGGCTAGATTCAATATAGATATAAGGGTATTCTTTATGATTTTTATAGGTGTAATTTTTGCTGTTGCTCTTTTAGTTCCTTCAGCAGATCAAGTTTTTAACTTGACAAATACTTTTAATAATACAAATGAAACTGTAACAGCTCCCGCAATAAATGAAACCATTACATTAACTGGAAGATCATTAACTGGAGCAACACCAGTAGTTAGAAATTCAACTGGTACGAGTTTGCAAAATGAGGGAGTATTTGTAACAGATGGTCTGATTAATGGAGTTCAAACAGTTTTCTTACAAGTCAATGATTCGGGAGTTCCAAACAATGGAACAAGTGTTAATGTAACTTACTTTTTCGTTCCTGATGGTTTTGTACCCGGTGCTGGAGGATTACTATTAGGTTTAGTTGTCCTTTTCGGAACTCTTGCAGTATTAGTTTTTGTAGTAGTTATGGTAATGAAAGAAGGTTCTATGAAAGACTTCATGCAGAATTTCGGGAAAAGATAATGGGCTTCTGGGATAACCTCAAAGAAGAATGGGCTGAACGGGCTAGAATAAAAAAGGAAGAGGAAGAAATAGTTCGGCGACTTAAAATAGAAGCTGAAGTCGAAAAGAAAAGAGTGTTTGAAGAAGAATTCAGAAAAAACATCTTTAAGATTGTTGTAGGAAAAGCAAAGAAAGAAGCTGCTGAAAAATCCGGATTACAAAAACTCCGTGCAACGAATAGGGTAAGAAACCTGGAGAAATTAGAAAAAAATCCTTCTGGGTTTTTAGGAAAGTTAAGTGAATACACACAAAGAAATATAGCAAAGAGAGAAGAAAACCTCAAAAAGAGAGATGAATTAAAAAAAGCTTTGGATGAAGATAAAATGAAAAAAACAAACAATATACATAAACCATTTCAAAGGCAATCATATTTTGGATAAGATGGTATTAAAAGCATATAGACTAAAAGATAAACAAAAGAAGGCCATGTTTAAAAAAAATAAAAGCAGGAGGAGAAAAAGATAATGGTATTAAAAGCTAGTCCTTTGATTAAACTAAAAAAAAGAGCTAAAGGAAAACCTGCTAGAGGTCTTTTAGTTGGTGGGATTACTGCTTTATTGGGTGTTGCATTATTATCAGAAACTGCTGCAGCAGTAAGGAGAGTATAATGGCAATAGACTTTAGAGCCAAAAAAACTATTGGGAATACAAAATCCAAACTGAAATTGAAGTTCACAGGATTTATTAAGAAAGTAACCAGAAGAAAGAAATAGAATGGTGTTAAAAAAAGAAAAAATTGTTTTCAGGATGAAAGGAGTTAAGCCAACTAGGTTTAGATTCAAAGATAATATTCGTTTGGGATTTCGTAATAATAAAATTGTAGAGGTTGCGAAGTTTAAAGAAACGAGAATGAAGAGGAGGAAAAAATAATATGGCAAGAAAAAAATCTAGAAGAAAAAAAAGAGTAGGAAGACCTAGAAGAAAAAGATAAATTTATATAGTTTAAACATCTTAAAAAAAGATGAAACAGATATTTTTTAATAAATTCTTTATTATTTTTGCTAGTATCTTACTTGTTTCTGGAGGAGTTTTTGCGTTCTTTATCTTTGATTATAATAAGACAGTAGATTATCAAATCGTTGGGGCAAAAGGAAATTTAACTATAATATTGGATTTAACAGATCAATTTCTTAATGTTAGTGAAAACCTAACATCCACACAAGATCTTACTATATTAAATCAAAATGGGGCTGCAAACTTTATTTATTTACTTGAAACAAATTTAACAGATGTTTCTCCTAGTTGTGATCCTACTGGAGATATTTCATTTGAATTACGGAGAGGGGTAGAAATAATTAATGGAACAAACTTTTCAATGAGTCCTGGATTTAATAATTTTAATTTTACGGTAGAAGCTGTTAATAATAGAGTATGTAATCAAAACATAACTGTTACATTGGATTTCACTGAAGATTAAAA
>SDBV01009653.1_pt1 | contig 12784 bp, 9 predicted proteins | sample 2277081 | NCBI WGS metagenome assembly SDBV01 (sample SAMN10402039, study PRJNA504765) | marine sediment metagenome | isolation source: marine sediment core GS10_PC15, 223 cmbsf | place: Arctic Ocean: Southern Knipovich Ridge | collected 2010
CGCCTGCAGGTGGCCGAAACTCAAAGTAGCGATCGGAATGACGTGCTTCAAAATCCCAGTGGGAAAATGTTGCGGAATACTGCGGGGAACCAGGCACATCTTTGTAGGTAATTAGAAGCTTTCGAGGGACGGGCCTCGGCCCAGCGTCGATCCAGATCTGCCAGTCAATAATATCCTGTGTGAACGATAGGTGGTGGCACGGTCTGCCGTCGACTTCATGCGTACCGTCAAAATTTCCGTATTCCACTCTTTCCGTTAGCATTCTATACGGGTCAGAATAGACCAAGTCGGCTACCGGTACGGAGATGCCGTACTCCTCAAATACCTTATCGATAGCTGAGTCTATCTCGGCAGGAACTTCCGTCACAGTGTAGACCTTTGTCGCCACGTTATGCACAGTGAAGGTACGGCCATTGTAGATGGCTTGGGTCTGCCGCTCATCGCCGTTGTACTCAACGTGCAGCTTGTCGGGCCGACGCATGGACACATCCGCGGTGCCGCCGTACTGTATCTTTTGCCCGCTCAGAAGAACCGAGTCGTATGTGATGTCTGCGCGAAAGCTGAACTCAGCGGCGGTCTTCAAATATTCGCTCATGTCACGCAGAATGCGGTCCGCTCTCGCCCCAATAGACGGTATCGCCACTGCGCTTTCGACGGCATCGCCTTCGCGTTCCTGAGCACTCACTCCAGTTGAAGCGCAGCCGTCCAGAAGGCTCAGACATCCGACTAGGACAAGCGCTCTAGATAATCGAAGTTTGCTTGTTCTGTTCCGAGGCGAAACACCCATACAGGCGGACCCCTCAGTTTGCTCCGTATGATTAAGATTCTTCCGTATACACTGCGCAGCTCGTCTCTTAGTCATCTGAACATCCTCATCTTGGTTGCCAGCGCATTCTTGATTCCAAAAATCGGAGCCTTGTCTAGAGGAAGGCTCACTCGGTCAATTTTTTTGCATTTTCCACCGCTTTGCTCCATCCGTACATAAACTGAATCCGAAAGACACCGTTATCGATGTCACTGTCGCCAAACACATTCGAGCTGTAACCACCGCGTATGCCGAAATTGCCATTCACTTGATAATGCAACGTAAAGCCGAGATTTCCAATATCGAGATCTTCACCAACGTCAACACCACCGATTTCTGATTGAAAACCGTTGCGGTAAAGCATGTCCAGCGAGCCGAAGAAGCTGGTGGTAAAGTCATGGGTCAGATGTGCTTCAAGTTGCCACAGGGGATCGTTCTCCAGTTCCTGCCCCAGGAAGTCGTCGTTCTCAGCGAAAAGCCAGACGGAGGGGATCAGTTCAAAACTCGACAGGTGGCCGGAGTCAAATACACCGAAATGATATTTGAGAGGTAAGGCGAGACGACCCCACCAGCGATTTAGACCCAAGTTCACAATTTCATCGTCGTCGTACTCGCCGATTGGAAACGCCAGCATTGCCGCAGCGTCGAGGGTCCAGGTCGGTTCGTAATTCAATAGGTCAACGTTGCTCTTCAACGGCGGGGTACCAAAAATGTTGATGGTAAGGGACAGGCTTGGATCGGCAAATCCGGATGCGGACTGGCTGAACGTGCCACTCGGCGCGACGCCCGGCGGTAGAAACTCTGGCGGCGAAGCAGCGGCTGATATATCGGCATCGACCTCGCCACCAGCAACCGAAAGCATGAGGGACGCGGGACGATTCAAAAGCGTGAAGTGCCGACCAACAGAAGCCATAAAGATGTCGGCCTCGACGTCCGCGTTCGCATAAATAAACTGATCTGGGGCGAACTGTTGCGAGTCTTGGGCATCTATGTTTAAGCGCAGTTGCTGATAGGACACCACCCAAGTACCTTCCCTCGCCTTCCAGTAGGCACGTGCGCCATCATCTTGCGCAAGGACACTCTCGCTGAATGAGAGGCCGATGGCTAGGATGGCAAAACAGATCGAGAACTGCGCTTTCTTGATTCCAACTCGCATGATTAATCTCCAATTATCGATTGAGCAGTTCCAGAAAATCCTTGTAGGGAAGTGCTTCCACGCCATAGGCAGGAGGATAGTTGTCAAAGTCCGGCACGCGATCAGGAAGTGCTTTAGCGGCTGTTTCGTAGGGCGGAACAACCGACTTGATCCGAGCGGTGGAATTCTCACGAGATTCGCGGCCTCCCGGATCCGCGCCAGTATCGCGCTCACGTCCGGGGCACGGCTGGACGGCCCGCTGCCGAGCGGATCCGGCGCAAAGTCGTTTCCCGTCAGCGCGTCGAAGCACGCCTTAACCGACCAACCCAGCGCCGTATGGGCGTATCCGCCCTCAAGCGTGAAGACGACCCGGCCCTCGCAGAGTTCGTCCGCCAGTTCGCGCAGCAGCGTCGCTATCTCGTAGTATCCCGCCGTGCTGACGCGCAGCTGCGCCAGCGGGTCGGCGAAATGCGCGTCGAAGCCCGCCGACACGAGGATGAACTGCGGGCGAAAACGCCTGACAGCGGGAGCGCAGACCTCACGGTAGGCCGCCATGAGCGCTTTGTCGCCACAGCCGGCCGGGAACGGCACGTTGATGATAGCGCCGCGGCCCGGCCCGTCGCCGATCTCTGGCCAGTCGCCCGTGCCGGGGTAGAACGGGTGCTGGTGGGTGGAGAAGTAGAGGACCCGACCGTCGGTGTAGAAGGCGTCCTGCGTGCCGTTGCCGTGGTGCACGTCGAAGTCGATGATCGCGACGCGCTCCAGTCCGCGGCGCTCGAGCAGGTGGGCGGCGGCGATCGCCACGTTGTTGAAGAGGCAGAAGCCCATCGCCCGATCCGGCGTCGCGTGGTGCCCCGGCGGCCGGACGAGGCTGAACGCCCGGCTGAGGTTGCCGTCGAGGACGGCGTCTGCCGCGGCGAGGACGCCGCCCGCGGAGCGCAGAGCAGCATCGAAGGAGCGCTCCACGACATAGGTGTCCGGGTCGAGCCACTGGCTGCCGCCGCCCGACGCCCCTTTCACCTGGGCGACGAGTGCGCGGCTGTGGACCAGCGCAAGATCGTCCTCTGTCGCGTCACGAGCCGGCAGCTCCTCGAGGCGGCCGAACACGCCGGACGACTCCAGGTGCGACACGATCGCCTGCAGCCGACCGGCCGATTCCGGGTGGCCGGCCACGTCGTGCTCCAGGTAGATCGGGTCGTAGACGTATCCGACGGGGCGCACGGCGCGATGTTATCAGAGCAGAAATCGCCGGTATAGAATCGAACAGCTATGTACGTCATCGGCACCGCGGGACATGTCGACCACGGAAAGTCCGCGCTCGTCCAGGCCCTCACCGGCATCGACCCCGACCGCTGGGAAGAAGAGAAAGAGCGCGGCCTGACGATCGACCTCGGCTTCGCCTGGCTGCGGCTGCCGGGTGGCGACGAGGTCAGCATCATCGACGTGCCCGGCCACGAGCGCTTCATCAAGAACATGCTCGCCGGCGTCGGCGGCATCGACCTCGCGCTCCTGGTCATCGCGGCCGACGAAGGCGTGATGCCGCAAACGCGCGAGCACCTCGCGATCATCGACCTGCTTGACATCACACACGGCGTCGTCGCGCTCACCAAGTGCGACCTCGTCGATTCGGACGGGCTCGACCTCGCCGTATCCGACGCGACGGACGCGCTGCGAGGCACCACGCTGGAAGGTGCTCCGATCGTCGCCTGCTCCGCAGTCACACGAGCCGGCCTCGACGACCTGCTCGCCGCAGTCGAGGCTGAGCTGGCGAAGACGGAACGTAAGCGCGACACGGGCCGGCCGCGCCTGCCGATCGACCGCGCGTTTACGATGACCGGCTTCGGCACCGTCGTCACCGGTACGCTCGTGGACGGCTCGCTACGCGTCGGCGATGAGGTCGAGGCGCTGCCCGCTGGCATTCGCGCGCGAATCCGCGGCCTGCAGACGCACGGTCAGCAGGTAGATGTCGCGCCGCCCGGACGACGCACCGCCGTCAATCTCACCGGTGTCGCCCCGGCCGACCTGCACCGCGGCATGGTCCTGGCGCATCCGGGCGCGCTCCAGACGACCAAATCGGTCGACGTCCGACTGCGCGCCGTCCCGTATCTTACGCGGCCGGTGCGGCACAACCTGACTGTAACCTTTCACACCGGCGCCGCCGAGGTCGAAGGCCGCCTCCTGCTCCTCGACGCCCCCGAGATCCCACCCGGCGGCGAGGCCTGGGCGCAGCTCCGGCTCGCCGCGCCCGTCTGCGCACTCAAGGGCGATCACTTCGTCGTCCGCGACCCGAACGACACGCTGGGCGGCGGCCTCATCGTCGACACGGACGCGCCGCGGCACCGCCGCGTAGACGCCGACGCCATCGCTCGCCTCGAAGCGCTGGCTCGCGGCTCGCCCGAGGAGCTGCTGCTCGCCGCGATCGCCCTCGCCGAGCCAGCGAAGGCCGGCTCCGTCGCCGCTAACGACGAGACGCGTGCGGCCCTCGGGCGGCTGACCGAGGCGGGAGACATCGTCGCCCTCAGCGAAGGCGCGCTCACGAACGACTCGGCCCTCTACACGCGCGCGGGGCTCGATGCCGCGATCGAAGCCGTCCGCGACGCACTGGCGTCCTACCACGCCGCCACGCCTCTGCGGCCGGGCATACCCCGCGAGGAGCTGCGCGGCCGCCTGCAACTCGAGCCGAAGGCGTTCGATGAACTCATGGCGCGGCTGTCCCGCGACGGGCTCGTCGACGAGCGCTGCAGCGCGGTCGGCCTCGCCTCGCACTCACCAGCGTTGTCGCCGCAACAGGATGCGGCCGCGGCCGCCTTCCTCAAAGCGCTGCGCGAGAGGCCGTTCTCGCCGCCGACGGACCGAGCGCCCGAGGGCGACGTGCTCGCCTTCCTCGAAGGAGCGGGCGAGGTCGTTCGGGCCAGCGGTGTCATCTTTACCGCCGAGGCCTACGACGAGTTCGTGGACCGCATCAAGGCGCACTTTAGAGAGCACGAAACGATCACTCTGGCCCAGGCGCGGGACATGTTCAACACGTCGCGCAAGTACGCACAGGCGCTGCTTGAGCACCTGGACGCGAAGCACATCACACGGCGCGTGGACGACGTGCGCGTTCTGCGCTGACTAGGCGCTGACGGTCGCGGGTTCTTCGGCCTGGCGCCATGGCATCAGGCGGCGCAAGAGACGCCCGAAGTCGCCGTCTTCCCACGCAACCAGGATCTGGCTGGCGATGAAGATCGAGCTGTACGTCCCCGCCACGATACCCAGAAGCAGCGCAAGCAGCAGCACGTTTATCGCACCGGCGCCGAGCAGGAGCAACGCAAGGATCGCGAAGATGACGGTGATCGACGTGTTCAGCGAGCGCGCTAACGTCTCGGTGAGGCTGGCGTTGACGATCTCATGGTAGGCGACGCCCGGGTTGGTCGTGACGTTCTCGCGGATACGGTCGAAGACGACGATCGTATCGTGCACGCTGAAGCCAAGCACGGTAAGCACACCGGTGATGAACATGCTGTCGACTTCCGTACCAAACACCTTGCCGAAGATCGAGAACGCACCGACGACGAATAAGACGTCGTGGCCTGCGGCGATCAGAGCCGCGATGCCGTAGCGATACGATTTCGGCACGTTCCGGAACGTCCACGAAATATAGGCCAGTATCGCGACGGCCGCGAAAGCAACGGCGATCGCCGCGTCGACGATGATCTCGTTCGAGACGATCTCCGAGACCTGGTTGAAGTTGAGGACCGCGAAGGCGCCAAGAGTCGCCTCGAGGCTGGCCTGCAGCTGGTCACGCTCCGACGACGGTGCCGGACCGATCGGCGGCGACGGCGGCGTCTCCAGCTCGTCCATGCGAATGATGAAGTTGCCATCGGAAGTCCGTTGAACACGCGCTTCGTCGTGGCCGGCGTCTCCCAGCGCACTGCGTACGTCGTCCTGGTCCACCGCCTCCTCGACGAAGTCGATGGTCATCGTGGCGCCGCTGGTGAATTCGATGCCCGGCTTCATGGCGGGCGGTATCAGGATCGAGATCACGCCGGGGATCAGGATGATCGCCGACATCGCGAAGTAAAGCCCGCGGCGGCGAACGAAATTGAACATGAATGGCCTGCCCGCCCGTTCCGGACGTTCCACGGCCTGCAAGTCGCCCGCGAAGAGCCACAGGCGCCGCTCCAGGCCGAACCCGACGAGGCTCCGCAGCAGCGTCCGTGTGACGATGATGGCGGAGAACATGCTGACGACGACGCCAATGCCGAGGGTGATCGCAAAGCCGCGCACGACGTCGGCGTTGAACTGCTCACCGAACCAGATCAGGATGCCACAGGTGATCAGCGTCGAAACGTTGCTGTCCCGGATCGACGACCAGGCGCGGTCAAATCCGCGCTCGATGGCGATGGAGAGGCTGCGGCCGCCGCGTAACTCCTCCTTGATCCGCTCGAACACAAGAATGTTGGCGTCCACCGCCATTCCCACCGATAAGACGATCCCGGCGATGCCGGACAGCGTGATCGTGACGGGCCCGATGATGGGCCCGAGCTTGAAGATCGTCATCAGAACGGCCAGGTACGTGATGAGCGCTGCGGCCGCGAGCAGTCCCGGCAGCCGGTAGTAGATCAGCATGAACAGCATCACGGTCAAAATGCCGATGATGCCCGCCTGCACGCCGCGCACCAGCGTCTTGTCGCCCAGCGTCGCGTCCACTTCCGTCGTCTGAATCGTGCGCAGCGGCACCGGGAGCGCTCCTGAGTTGAGCAGAACCGCCAGGTTCTTGGCTTCGTCGAGCGTGAAGCTGCCGGTGATCGTCGTCGTGTTCTGGGTAATCGGAGTACTAACCCGCGGCGAGCTGATCAGGTCGTCGTCCAGGAAGATCCCCAGCGGCCGCGGCGGGGACGACAGGCGCGTCGTAATCTGCTCGAAGAGCAGTGCGCCGTCGCCGGTGAATTCGATCGCGACCCCCGGCCCTGACCCCGTCGCCGTCTGGAAGAAGTCCGCCCGCGCGCTACCGGCCGTGACCTGGCGGCCCGTGAGAGCCCGTACTTCGTCGTTCCGTATGCCGGTTGCCGGCTTCCAGACGACTTCGCCGGCTAAGTCTTCAGTGGTGCACACGCCTTCAAACACCTGAGCGGGGTAGTTAGCGGAGAAACGCTCACCCTCTTCGGTCCGGCAGATGATGAGCCCAGCCTCGTCTTCCTCGGCTTCCATGAACCGCAGCAACGCGGTGCGCCCGATCAAGGCTTCCGCTTCCTCGGGCGTGACACCGGGCAACTGGATCGCGAGCCGGTTCTTGCCCTCGCGTGTCACTTCCGTCTCGGAAACTCCGAAACGGTTGATCCTGTCCTCGATCACGCTCTTGGCGGCGTCCATCGCGCCGTCGACGTCCGTCCCTACTGGCAGCGCTGAGACGTCCGCTTCCGTCAGGACGTAGGTGCCGCCCTCCAGGTCGAGGCCCAGGCGCATCGCCTCGCGGTCGGTCTTGACGATCCAGCCGAGGAAGCTATCGAAGGGTTCGGCCTCCGTCAAAGGGCCTTCGGGATAGTCGATCCAGTCCGGCAGGTACTTCTGGGGATAGCCCGGCCAGACGACCATTATCGACACGACGGTGAGGATGGTGATGGCGATCAGGAGTGGCAGGGTTGTGCGATGGCGCATACTTATCCTCTTGCTTCCAGTGATTGTCTCTTCTTGGCGGCCTCGTCCTCCGGCGTCTCGGCTGCGTTCAGTCGCTCAACGATGGCCGAGGCCACGGCGCGCACCTCGACGCCGCCGAGGTCCAGGATGACCTCGGTCAGCCCCGGCTCTTCCGGGATGCGCACATCCTTTACAACAGCGATGAAGCCCGATTGTGTCAGCACCTCATCGCCGACGCGCAGGCTCTGGAGCTGCTGCCTCTGCTTCTTGCGTTCCTGCTGCACCGGCCGCAGGAACGCAAAGTAGAAGAGCAAGGCGATCACAACCGGATAGACGAGCGCGATCACCCATAGTGATTCCATAGCTAAATAGCCTAGCGGATTCGCCGGTTAGGCGCAGCGTTGACTACCGCCCAGTCTCCGCCAGCCGCTGGCGCGCCAGAGCCAGCGCTTCTTCCGGCGTGCTCACCTCGCCCGCTGCCTGCGCCTCCCGTACCGCCTCCAGCAGCTCGCCCAGCAGCGCGCCCGGCGCCAGACCCAGCTCGCGCATCAGATCGTCTCCGCTCACGAGCTTCGGCGGCGAGGTCACGCGTTCATCCTCGAAGCGCAAGTGCAGGATGTGGCTCACCACCGCCACATGCGCCCGGAAGCCCTCCCAGCTGACGTTCGGCCCGACAGTGCCAAGGTGGTCCGCGAGCGAGAGGAACAGCGTATCGATGCCGGCCTCGCCGGTGGCGCGGAAATAGCGGTAGACGGCGCGCTTCGTCGGCGCGCGGTCCTGCGCCATCTGCACCGGCCGCAGGTGCGCCTCGATCATCCGCACGACGATCTCCCGCTCGCGGCCAGAGAAGCGCAACCTGCGCATCAGTCCGCCCGCGATCTCAGCGCCCGTATCGCTGTGACCGAAGAAGCGCATCCGGCCGGACTCCTCGAACGTCTTCGTCGCCGGCTTACCGATATCGTGCAGAAGACCGCAGAGCTTGACTAGCGCCCGGCGAGGCGTTCCAGCAACCACCGGCTCGCGGAAGTACTCGCGGCCGCCGTCCCACCATTCGAGCGCACCCCACAGCTCCCGCCATAAGCGCCCGTTGTGCTCACCCTCAGGCGGCGCGTCCGCGAGCAAGGTGTCGAGCGCCTCCAGCGCTGCGATCGAGTGGCCGAAAACGTCGTGGTGGTGCTCCTTCGGTTGCTCCACGCCACGCGTCACGTCCATCTCCGGCAGCACCGCCGAGAGCAGCCCCAACTCGTCGAGCAGCCGCATTCCCCGACCGGCCTGAGACACCGCCAACATCCGCATCAACTCTTCGCGCTGACGTTCCGGCGCCGCCTCCGACACTCGCGTCGCGTACCGGGAAATCATCTCCCGCGTCGACGTCTCGATCTCGAAGCCCAACTGCGCGGCGATGCGCGCACCCCGCAGCGGGCGCAGCGGGTCCTCCCTCAACGCCCCTTCGCTTGTCGCGCGGACGAGGCGGGCCTCAAGGTCCGCGAGGCCACCGGTCGGGTCGATCACTTCGACGGCGCCGGCTGCCACCTCCGACAGAGACGCGCCCAGCGCATCGATCGTGTAATCGCGGCGGCGCAGGTCGTCCTCAATCGTCCCCGAGACGGGCGTCAGATCGATCGTGACGTCGCCGTCCGGCAGCATGATGCGAGCGTGCCCCCGGCCTTCGTCGAGCGCGACGAAGTGGCCGCCCAGTTCGCCCCCAAGCGCCCGGCCGAGGGCGAGCGAGTCACCCGCGACGGCGACGTCCAGGTCGCGCGCTGGCAGTCCGAGAAGCGCGTCCCGAAGAAATCCGCCAGTTGCGTAGGCAGACACGCCGCGCGCGTCGAAGAACGCCGTTAGCCGCTCGACTGACTGGCGCCGTTCGGGGGCGACCGTGATCCGCCGCATGTCACCTCGGGTCTAGCGGGGCGTCGCCTCGCGGCTGATGCTCTCGCCCTGCTCCACCTTCAGCAGCTCGTCCAGGCTGTCGAGGTGGTCGATGTAGAGCGTGCCGTTGATGTGGTCGATCTCGTGCTCCAGCGCCTGCGCCAGCAACGTGTCACGCGCCTTGATCCGCACCCGCTTCCCCTCGCGGTCCAGCCCCTTCGCCACGACGACGCGGTGCCGCACCATCTCAGCATGATAACCGGGCACGGAGAGGCAACCTTCGTCCACCTGCCGCTCGCCGGCGACCTTCACAATCTCCGGATTGATCAGCGCGAACGGCTCCTCATCCGGGATACCGATGACGATGACCCGCAGCGAGACGCCGATCTGGGGCGCCGCCAGGCCGACGCCTCGGGCCGCGTCCATGCTCTCGATCATGTCGTCGATCAACTGCTGCAGCTTGGGGTCGTGCTGGAACGCGTTAGGTACGCGCTTCGCCTTCTGGCGCAGCACGGGCTCCGGCAGGTAACGGATAGGATGGACGGTCACATATTGCTCCAGGCAACATTCTAGCGCAGCCTTGCCGCCGCCAGTCCCGCCCGCCATCATGTAGCCGATGATCGCGCGCGGAACGCTTCTTTCGTTTGGACTGTGGATAGTCCTCCTCGCCTTCGTCCGCGTCGCCGTCATCCCTCCCGAGTCGTGCGGCATCGAGAGCGAGGAGCGCATAGCGGAAGCCGCCGAAGCTGCCGCCGCCTGGATGACCCGCAACCAGAACGCTGACGGCACCTACGTCTACCTCTACTACAACGAAAGCGACACGGTACCGAGCGCTTACAACGAGGTGCGTCACGCCGGCGTTACGATGTCGCTCTACCAGGCCGCCGGCCGCCTCGGCGACCGCGAGGCGCTCGCTACCGCCGATAACGCCCTCGCCTGGATGGATGATCACCTAGTCCGTCACAACGGCTGGGCCGCGCTCGCCTCAAGAGGACGGGCGGACCAGCCCGCTCTGGGCGCATCGGCACTGATGGTCGTCTCCATGGCCGAGCGGCGGCTGGCGACGGCCGACACGCAATACGACGACCTGATGCGCGAGGTCGGCCGCTACCTGACAGCGCTGCAGAGAGACGACGGCGGCTTCCACGTCGCCTGGCAGATCGGCGTCGATGCTCCCGACACGGTGGGAACGTCACGCTTCTACCCGGGCGAAGCACTCTGGGCGCTGGCACTACTGCACGAGGCGTTCCCCGGCGAGGGCTGGGACTCCCACGCCCACGACGCCCTCCAGTTCGTCACGACTCTGCGCGACGACGTGGAGGACGTCGACTTCCCACCGCTGGCCGACCAGTGGACCGCCTACGGCCTCGCCGAGATGGTCGAGTGGGGCCTCACGGACCAGCAGATCGATTACGCGCGGGACCTGGCCGGGCGCTTCGGCCTCCTCGTTCGTACGGCCAGCCAGCGCGAGGGCAGCTGGTACGGCAGCCTCGTGCGCGGCGAAGACTCCCGCGCATCCGGCGTCGGGACATGGGCCGAGGGCCTGGCCGGCCTCTGGCGCGTCGCCGCCCACGACGACCGGCTGGCCGACATCAAGAACAAGACGGAGGAGCGACTGCACTGCGTCGCCGGGATCCTCGCCGACCGCCAGTTCGACGCCGAAGAGGCGGCAGACTACGGCACGCCCGGCCTCGTCGAGGGCGCCTGGTTCCACGACGGCGAGACCCGCATGGACGACCAGCAGCACGCTTTCTCCGGCATCACCTACGCGCTCGACGCCCTCGCCGAGCACAAGATGCGAGAACCAGAGGAGACGCTCGAATGACCGAAATCCTGCGCGCCGCCGTCGGCATTTTCGCAACGCTGGCGGCCTTCGGCCTGATCCCCGCTTTCCTGGCGGTCTCGCGCGACAGCCGCGAGGAGGATGACACCCTCGCCGGCCGGACGCTGCCTCTCACCGTCATCACGGCGCTGGCCGTCCTGCTCGTCGCGGTGCTCCTGGCCGATCCGTTCCTCGGCTTCCTCGACGTCTCGGCAGAGAACTTCCAGGCCGGCGCCGCCGTGATTATGGCGCCGCTGGCCGTTCGGCTGCTCTGGTCCGGCCGTTCACTTGGCCTCAGCGAAGTGGCGGCGAGCCAGCCCTGGCTCCTGCCGCTGGCGATTCCCGGCCTCGCCGGTCCCGCATCACTCGCGGCCGTCGTCGCCTACAGCGGCCGCTACGGCGAGGCCGACGCCGCAGCCGCTGTCGCGATCGCGATCGTGGCCGTGAGCGCGCTGCTCTACGCCGGCGGTTTCTTGCAGCGCGCGCTCGGCGATCTGGCGATCGGCGTCCTCGGACGGCTCTCCGGCGCCCTGATCGTCGCCATCGCCGTCGAGCTGGCGGTCGACGGCATACGCAGCGTCTGATTCAAACGCCCGTGATCGCCTTCAGCAGCAGCCGAGCGCCGAGCACGACGATCGCCGACGCCAAAAGAATCAGCACGGAGCGGCCCTTGATCCGCCGCGCCAGGTACGTGCCCAGCTGCGCGCCAGGCACGGCTCCCAGAGCCAGCGCCGCAATCCTGGTCGCCTCTTCGCCGCTCAGGGTGCCTGTCGCTAGATGTATAGCGGACGCCCCACCGGACATGAACGCCAGCACGAAGAGCGAGGTCGCCACCGCGAACTGCACGGGAATATGCAGCAGCAGGATCATCGCCGGTACGTGAATGACGCCGCCGCCGATGCCAAACAGGCTGGAGACGACGCCGATCCCCAGGCTCAGCGTCAGGCCCTGCCAGATCCGGTAAGCGTAGATATACTGCCTGCCCTCAGCGTCGGTAACGACGCGCCGGATGATGCCGCCGCCGCGCAACGGCTCTCGGATCGCCAGCGGCCGGCCCCACAGGGACACCGCCGCCACACCCAGCAGCATCACCCCGAACAGCCCCGTGAACAGCCTCTCCGGCACGAACTGAACCAGCATCGCACCTGCCACGACACCGGGCGCAGAGGCAGCGGCGAAGAGAAGCCCCGTTCTGTAGTCAATCCAGCGCTGGCGCGCGTAACCCGCTGCTCCGGAGACCGCGCTCAAGAAGACGACGCCGAGCGAGATCGCCGTCACCTCTTCCGGCTCGAAGTCCGGGTAGAGGATCAACAGCGCCGGCACGAGCATGAAACCACCGCCCGCGCCGACTACGGTCCCGTACGTCCCGATCAGGAGGCCAAGCAGAACCAGCCCGGTCAGTTCAAGCACCGGGTGCACCTGCTCGACGAAACTTCGCGGGTCATCAGCACGTATCCGGGCTGATGATACGTCCTTGCGCTGCCCGAGATACCAGCCTATTCTGAAATGCAGGCTGCACGATCAGCCCAAT
>SDBV01009654.1_pt1 | contig 12783 bp, 34 predicted proteins | sample 2277081 | NCBI WGS metagenome assembly SDBV01 (sample SAMN10402039, study PRJNA504765) | marine sediment metagenome | isolation source: marine sediment core GS10_PC15, 223 cmbsf | place: Arctic Ocean: Southern Knipovich Ridge | collected 2010
GGCATGTCAATTACTCGCTACAAAATAAAACAGTTGAGATCTGAAAGAGAGAAAAACAAGAAAAAATAATACATATACTTTAGTATGCAAACATTTATAAACCCATTAATCTTAATATATTAAACTTGATTGGAGATTAAGTTTAATTTCATATTCCCAGAATCTAACCTCATTGGTTCTGGGTTTTATGTTTAAAAAATAAATAGGGGGTTAAAAATGACAAAAAAAATATACAAAATAACTTTTGAGAAAGTTGATTGGGATGAAACAGCAGGTTTTGTTGTTATTGCAAGAGATAAGAAAAGAGCAAAAGAACTTTGCTTAGGTGGAAGTAATAAAACAGAAGACAATATAGAAGAGTTTGTTTTACTTGGAAATGCAAAAACAACTTTGAAAGAAGGAATTGTGTTGGAAGATTTTAAAGCAGGATAAAAAATAAAATGGAATATAATAAAAAAGTAGAAAGAGAAGCATTAAAAATTTTATTAGAAAATCACAAAGATGAATTTGAAAAAATTTATATAAAGAAATTTGAGGAATTAGAAAAGTATGGAGGATTTGAAAAAAAATGAGTGACCAATCTGAAGATGGATGGTATCCAGAATGTGAAGAATGTGGTTGTGGTAATTTAGGAAAAGTGGTTTGTATTGATTGTTATAATAAACTAAAAGAAGAACTTGAAAAATGGAAAAAGAAAAAATAAAAGAAATAAAAGTAATGAAAAGATCTAATGATTTAAAGATATTAACTTCTCATTTGATTAAAAATTTAGGAGAAGAAGGAGATGAGATATTGATTAATGCGATGGGTATTATCTCTAAAATTAGTAGTGAAGCAATAGATAATTCACTTAGATTATTCCAAGAAATTGAAAGGAAAAAGAAAAAATAAAATGAAAAAAGAAAATAAAACTTTAAAGGATTTGAAGAAAAAAGAAATTCCTTTTAAATGGAAAACTGAGGGTATGACACGTTTTTATAATGGAATTTCAACTTGGATTGAAGAAGAAGAACTAAAAGCAGAAGCAATTAAGTGGGTTAAGGAAGATAAATATTTTTTATCAAAATCAAAAAATGATTTAAATAATGGAAATATAATTTTAGAAAGATGGATGAAAAGATTAAACACAACAGAAGAGGATTTAATATGAAAATATGTTCAAGTCATGGAGAGTATCAAGTTCCATTAATTTATACTTTTTCTTGGTCATACTATGAATTTTGGTGTCCCTTTTGTGATAAGCATGAAGGAATGATGGGGGCTGGAGAGGAAGTTGAAGAAACAGAAGAATTGAAGAAGAGATCACAATTATATGAAAAAGCAACAGAAAAATATCGTCATGCAATGGGTGTTCTAGTTTGCTCTAGTACAGAATGGGAAGGAGTACAAACAAAACCAGAAGATTTGCCAGAAAAAGAAAAAGAAAGATTAAAGAAAATAAGAGAGAAAGGTTGGGAATTAAATAAAAAAATAGAGGATTTAAATTAAAATGAGATGTAAAAAATGCCAAAAAATAATGAAAGCAGATATAGAAAATTATAGATATATCTGCGAATGTGGTTATCAAATAATATGGATTAATGCTCCAAGCAGAAAGGGGGAAAAATTGATTTACGCTTAAAATGGATAAAGAATTTAGAGATATAGGATACTTTCACAAATTAAAAGAGAATCACAAATTAAAATATTGGTTTGGGTATTTCTTTTTAGGTTACCCTGGTTTAGATGAAATTGGAAGTGCAGAATATTATTAAAAAATGAAAGAAGAAAATGAAGAAATATTGCTAATGGCATTAAAGAAATTAAAAGAAGACAGAATAGATAGAATCAACAGAAATGAAAACAGGGGGTTTGGAATTCTATTTTTAGATGTTTTTGAATATGATAAAAACCCAGAAAAATTGTTAGAAGTAGGGATAATAGGTAAGTTTATGGGGAAGGATGTAATATTAAAATGATGATTGGAAATTTAATTAAATGCCCAAATTGTAAAAGAGAACTACAACCAGAGGATCTTTTAGTTGGAACAGATGGCGAAGATTTAATATCAAAATGTGGTTTTTGTGGTGCTGAAATAAGCAGAAAATGAAAACTGAGAAAATAATTATCAAAGGAGACTTCACAATTCATTGGGAAGGAAAAATGAGTAATGTAAAGCAACCACTTGAATATTTTGAGATAGAATTATTTTATCCTCCAATGTATCAGGTAAATAAATTTAGAAGTAAAATAAAAAATGTGTAAATTAATATTGTCAATAATAATTTTTATAATAGAAATAATCCTAATTTTATTTCTCTTGTATCTATTTTTCAAGTATGTCGATATGGATGCCTTTAAAATATGGGTGAATTCATTTGTTCATTGGATTAAAAGTTTTAAGGATTGTTTGAAATGAAAGACAAGGAAAAAGTTAAAAGGGGAAGAAAATCTCGTGCTTCTGGATCTAGGTTTGAATTAAAAGTTAGAAAAGATTTAGAGTCAAAAGGTTGGATTTGTAGCAAATGGATGAATAATCTACAAGATATTCCAGATGAAAAAGTAATTAGTAGAATACATGCTGGAGCAGTTGGAAAAACAAGAAAAGAAATGGCTATCCAGAGGGGATATAAAACATTCAAACTAATCCCAGCAAAGCATAAATTTAGAGGACCTGGAATACCTATGGCCATTGGAACAGGGTTTCCTGATTTTGTTGCTTTTAGACCTGTAGGGGAATATTTTAGAAATGCTATTAAAGGTATAGAAATTTATATAGAAGACGATGGAGTTTTTCAAGGAGAAAGAGATTTATTTTTTGTTTATGGAGTAGAAGTTAAATCAAATGGTTCTTTAGATAAAATAGAAAGAGAAAAATGTTCATGGTATTTGGAGAACAATGTTTTTTCGAAGATTTTGATTGCGTCTCGTGGAAAAAAGAGAGGCGAAATAATTTACAAGGAGTTTGAAAAGGGAGGTAAAAATGATAAAAAAATTTAATAAATTAGAAGAAGAAAATAGTTCATTAGCAAAAAAGATTAATGAAATTATAGATTGGATAAATGAACAAGAGAAAAATAAATAAATTAAAATGAAACAACAAAATAAAGAATCCCCAGTAGTTGAGCAACTAAAAAAAGAAATCAGGCAGGCAGAATTCATCGGAAAATTCAAGGAGAGGGAAATGGGAAGGAGGGAAAAATGAAAATTAGTAAAAAGATAATTGATAGATTATGTTTTAAGGTTGCTTTATTAGAAAGTTCTGGTAAATGGTTTAGTGAAAAAGAAAAATTTAAATGTGAGGGTTATGTTGAAGCTCTTAAATGGGTATTTGAAGAAGAAGAATAATTTTTTATTAATTTTTTAACCCTGCCAGGGCAGATCAGTCCTCTCGCCAGAATATATGCACCTGACCCCATGCCTTGGGCAGTAAAAATCTGATGCTTTTTCTCCCTTGTGGATTCTTGTCCGAAACATACAAACTGGGCAATATGCAAATCTTGAGGCCATACCAATTCAAATACAGAACTTTATATAAATTTTTCTGAACCAAAAGTTTTTTAATATCCTAAAAATATGATATCATATGGCTATGATTAAAGACTTCACGGGTTAACTTAAATCCGTGGAGGTAAAATAAAATAGGAAGTCCAAATACAAATTGTGTGGATAGAACTCATAGCAAAAGTATGCAAAGAAAATTTACTTGTTCTATATGTGGAAAAAGATATGCTATGCAGTGGGCATTAAGAAATCACGAAAAAGTCTGCATATACAAATTTAGAAAATTAGAGTAGGGAAATACGAATTATAAGAAACATATTCTTTTAATTATTGTTTATTGTTTAAGCCCGACTGGTTATTAACTGAGAGACTAGTATGATTCTCATTCTCGTTGGGGAGCTAACCCGTGAGTTTCAACCAATGATTATAAACATCAATAATTTAACTAATTTGTGGTAGGGAAATGCGAACTATACTTTTTAAAGAAAAACTATACTCTACTGTTAAGTTAGTATAGTTAATAGTAGTTTAACACTAACCGCCCAAAATGTCATTACTATTAAGAAAAAGGTGATTCTCAAAGGAAATTAAACCGCCCAACTTACATATTCAACATATTCAACATATTCAACGCCTTTTAAAATCTTTGGTTTTTCAAAACTGAATGGTGTAGGGAAATACGAACATTGTATTACTAATATATTATAATAAAATAGTAATACTTACAATAACTTTCTTTCATTAACAATTACTTTTTTTCCTTGAACTTATATATAAAATTATCGATTATCTAAGTCTAGGTATATGTAGAGTTAGATAAATTGGATGTAGAGAAATGCGAACATAATTAACGCTTTCACTCGTTCAATCTTTTTTAAATCTTTCTGTGTGTTCTCGTTGAATGAGTGTAAGGAATTCTGAACAAACGATATATTTATAAATACTACTTACTACTTACTATTATGATAATTAAATGTCAAAATGAAAGATGCATTAAAGCGAATAGTGGGAAACCTTATGAATGGGATTACAATGGAAAAAATCCTTTTTATGCATCTTGTCCAAGATGTAAAACTTCTATTAAAATAGAACAAAAGGAGAGTAAAAGATAAAATGGCAATGATATGTAAAAAATGTGGTGGAATTATTCCAGATGTTATGTTTGGATTAGGAGATAGAAATGATTGTAAAAATCATTCTAAAGGAGAAGTAAATATATTACCAATTGGAGACAAAACACCACAAACAAAGGAGAGTAAAAAATAAAGATGGAATTAGCAGTTATATTTTGTGATAATCAAGAGGAAGTAAAGAATTACATTAAGTCATGTGAAGGAAAATGTATTCAACAGGTTGTTTATAGTTCTTATCATGATGCACTAACACAAGTTTGCTTTACTTGTAAGAGAATAAGAACTTCATTAAAGAAGGAGGAAGTAAAATGACAAAATCGGTTAAATTGCAATTAGAGGAAATTAAATTATATCTTGAAAGAGAGAAAAAAAGGAGAAAAAACATAGTAGAAAGATATAAAGTAATATTAGAAAAAGTAAATAATAACATAGAACTAATTAAGAAAAGAATAAATTTGTTCCAAAAGTTATTAAGAGAAAAAAGTAGTAAAAAGATATCTGAAAATAAAGAAGGAGTTTTTTGTGTTGGATGTGGAAAGAGAATAAAACAAGGAAAATATTGTGATGAATGTAGAATTGCTGTTGAAAAAATTAGATACCAAACAAGTAAAGAGATGTGGGAGAAATTGCCAGAAGAAGAAAAAATAAAACGAATGGAAAAGTTATCTAAATCATTGCTTGACAAAACACAACCTGTCGAGGTGCAGGAAAGATAAAGATGGGATATTTACATATAGATAATTTATACAAGAACACAGAAATTCTTTTATTTAAAGAATGTTATGCTTTAGAGAAAATTCATGGAACTTCTGCAAAAGTTATTTGGAAAGATAAGAAAATTATATTATTTTCTGGTGGAGAGAAGTATGAAAAGTTTGCTAAATTATTTAATACTGAAAAATTAGAAAAGAAATTTAAAGAACTATTTGAATGTGATGTAACTATTTATGGGGAAGCATATGGAGGAAAATGTCAAGGAATGTCTGCTACTTATGGAAAAGAATTAAAATTTGTTGTATTTGATGTTAAAGTTGATGGAAATTGGTTGGATGTTCTAAATGCAGAGGATGTTGTTAAAAAGATTGGATTAGAATTTGTTTCATTTACTAAAATTAAAACAACTTTAAAAGAAATAGATAGACAGAGAGATTTACCTTCAATTCAATCATTTAAGAATGGAATAGGAGAAGAGAAGTTAAGAGAAGGAATTGTTTTAAGACCTTTAATTGAATTGATTAAAAATAATGGAAATAGAATAATTGTTAAACATAAAGGAGAAAAGTTTTCAGAAACCAAAACAAAAAGAGAAGTTAATCCAGAACAATTAAAAATTTTAGAAGATGCAAAAGCAATAGCAGAAGAATGGGTTACTCCAATGAGATTAAATCATGTTTTAGATAAATTAGGAAATCCTTCAGAGATGGAAAATACTAGGGAAGTTATTAAAGCAATGATTGAAGATGTAACTCGTGAAGCAAAAGGAGAGATAAAGGAATCTAGACAAGCCATACAATTTATTGGAAAGAAAACTGCTCAATTATTTAAACAGAAAATAAGTAAAATTTGAGGATTAGAAGATAAAATGAAAACAAAACAAGAAATTAAAGATGCGATTGAAGATAGTAAAAAATACTTTAAAGAGAATTTTGATGGGGATTATGATTGCCCAATGATTAGTATGAGTGATGTGAAGAAAGGAATAAAGGGTTTGGCAGTATCAAATGAAATATGCACATTGAAGTGGGTCTTAGGTGATGGAAAATTAAATTGTTATGAAAAGGAGGACAAAACCGAACCATAAAAGGTTCGCAATAGATAAAGATGAAATTGAATAATAAAATATGGAAGCAAGTATATAAAGAACAATTTAATGAAGGATTTAAATCTGCTGTGAGAGATGGAAGATTAAAAGGTGAAACTGAATATTGGTTAGAAACTTGTGAAAAAATGGTGAAGAGAGCATTAACAATAAGTAATGCACAGGAGGACAAAACCGAAGATTGAATTTGAGGAATAGATAAAGATAGAAAATTATTTAAACTTTAAAAAGAACCATTAAGAATAAGAAAATGGTAGTTACTGTAAAAAATCCAGCATTAAAGAAAAAAATTTTCAAAAAGATGAGTGTCTATGATAAGAAAGCATTGGTATGTTATAGAAAAGGGGATATGAAGTGTGGCAAAAAAAATGAAGCAATATCTGATAGACTTTATAAAAATAATTACTCCAAGATATTCAAGGTCACTAAAAATTAAACTTCTACGATTTCGCTAATACCAATAAAAGTATTTATTAAATTTAATTGATGGTTGTGATAATGAATATGATAGAAAAGTAATGATTAGAGGATTATATAAAAATGGAAATAACACAATACTCACTAAAACATTGTCCTGTCTGCAAGGAAATGAAGCCAGAGTTGAGAAAGCTTAAGAGAGCAGGTTATAGTGTTAATGTTGTTGATTGTGAGAAAGAGGTTTCCAAATGTAAGGGAATTCAAGCAGCCCCAACATTGGTTCTAAAAAAGGGCAGGAAATCAAGAAAGATAGTCGGCTTTGCCACGGCAGAAGAGATCAAAGAGAAGTTTGAGAAGTTATAGTTTTGTTTGCTCTAAAAATGGTTTAAGTCGTTTATTAGCAATTTCAATATATTCTTTATTTAATTCAATTCCTATAAATCTTTTATTTTGCTTTAATGCAACCAATCCTGTTGTTCCAGCACCGAAGAAGGGGTCCAGGACTATTCCTCCTTTAGGACATCCTGCTTTAATTGGGACTTCAATTAATGCTTCTGGATACATGGCACAATGATTAATTATTGAAGGTTTAGTATTAATATTCCAAACACATCTTTTATTTCTTCCATTTGGATCTCTATAATCTGGATTTGTATTTCCTCCTCTCTTTTGTCTTATTGAATATTTTTTATAATGAATTTTATTATATTTGCTATCATAACCATACTCCCTTTCCCTAACACAACCATGAGGCCTATTTTCTTGTGTTAAATGTGGTTCAAATTGTTGTTCAAAGTAATATTTTTTATTTTTTGTGAAAAAGAATAACATTTCATAGTCTATCGTGAATCTATCTTTTGCAGAAGAAGGCATAACATTATTTTTCCACCAAATTATTTTATTCCTAACTATCCAACCTCTTTTCATCATTTCCAATAAAAATATCTCTGGAACACATAGTAAACTTTTTGCAGTTTTTGAATCTCTTTTTATTTGTGGAACATCTGCTTTTTCTTGTTTTCTATCTGGATAACCTGCATTTTTTCCTTGAAATCCTCCATAACAATCTCCAAGATTTACAAAACAAGTTCCATCTTTTCTTAAAACTCTTTTAATTTCATCAAAAATATTACATAATTTATTAACAAATTGTTCAGGAGTTTTCTCTAACCCCAATTGCCCTTCAACACCATAATCCCTTTGATTGAAGTATGGTGGAGAAGTCATTACCATATTTATTGAATTTCCTGGAAGTTCTTTCAATTTTGTTAAAGCATCTCCCTGTAGAATTGTGTTAGTTTTCATTTTAATGTTGTTTGTGGCTCTTTAAAAGCCATGTTGAATATGTGAAGTCCAAGTTCTGGATTGACCATATTCCTTTCTTCTTGTGATTTCTTTCCATACCAATTTTTATTAAGTTGTTTTTTATAACTATATTTTCCATTCATGCTACCAATAGTTCCCTTTTCACATTTGAAATTTACAATTAAAAAATTACTCCAGAAAACATTTCTTCCAATTATTTTTGTTGGTTTTATCAAAGGTTCATAATAAGGTATGACATTCTCAACAACAAACTTACAAGTGCAAAACTGATTTAAAAAGATAATTTCTTCATATAATCTCATATCTGGATACTTCAACTTTTTATTATTATTTTTAAAAGAGTTGTTTATTCTGCTATGACTTTGACATGGTGGAGAACTCCATATAAAATCAAATTCTTTATAATATTCTAAAAGATATTGGTGTGCATCTGTAACAATAACTTTATCATTAGGAAAGAAATCTTGATATATTTTAGCAATCTCTTTATTATTTTCAATAGCAATAACTTCTATATCTCCATCCCAAAGTTTTCTATTTCCTCCAATTCCTGCATAAAGATTTAATATTTTCATTCCTCAATCCTCTCAATTGTTTTCCCATCATATTTCCTAAATTCTTTCTCAAGCATTATTTCAATAAATTCAGTTATTGTTAGATCTTCATTCATTTTAAATTCTCTTAATCTTTTGGCTTGTTTGAATTTTTCGAGAGTTTCAACTTCTATTTTTAGTGTTATGTATTGCTTACTCATAGGGGTAAGTGGGGTAATAACCTATTTAAAGTTTATTGTTTTATTTATATTGTTAAAATGCCGAAGAAACTGGAAAAGTGCGTTAGGAAAGTAAGAAGGAGAATTAAACAGGGCAAAATCAAGAAGACTTACAAATGCGGAAAGAAGAGGTGCAAGACAAACCCTTGGGCAATTTGTAAAGCTAGGTTGAAAAAATAATGGCAAAATATGGATTTGACTTGACGGGATTTGGAAGTGTTAAGAAATTTAAGGATGTTTTAAAGGAGAATAATCTCAAATCAAAAGGAAGAAAGGCATGTAAATCTTTTAAAACAGTTGTTGGAAGAAGGACATCTTGTCAACATCAGTGGAAAAATAAAGATTTAAAGCTTGTAACAAAAGTTAATCCAATTACTGGAGAGGCAGATTATACTAAAAACAAAGAGTTTGGTTATGCTGGATATGTTGGAATTGAAGGAGAATCAAAAGCAGTAGAAAAGTTAGCTAAAAGTATTAAGAAACATGCAAGATACATCAAAGGAGAAAATCCAAAAGAAAGGGAATTTATATAATCATGGCAAAAAGAAAAAAGAAAAGGGTAGGAATAAAATGTGTGAAAGGAAATTTATATAAATTAAAAAAGGGAAAAGGCCAAGATGTGTTGATTCTCTCTAAAACTAAAAAGTCTGCTACGAATAGATTCAAGAAAACATTAGCATATAAATATGGGGAAGGGAAGATTAATGTTAAATTAATGGAACGAAATAAAATAATTTGTAAATAAAATGGCAAAAAGAAAAACACTAAAAAAAGGAACAATTTGCAAGTTGTTAAAGAGTAAGAGAGTTGTAAAATGTTACAACAAAAAAGGTGAAATGATTTCAGCTTGGGTTGTTAAAAGGAAAAAATAATCATGGCAAAAAAGAAAAAATCACTGAAACAAGTACTTAAAAAATGCAAAGGTAAAAAAGGAAAAGCTTGGAAATCGTGTTTAAGAAAGCACGGAATCAAAGTGAAAAAATAATCAATCAATTAAATTTGGAGAAAAAACATGGCAAAAAGAAAAAGAAAATGTAAATTCGGCGTTGTGAAGAAAGGAAAGAGAAAAGGACAATGTTTGAAAGCAAAAAGATCGAAGAAATAAATTCACTTAATTAAATTTGGAGGAAAATCGAAATGGTAAAGTGTACAAAGAAAATCGGAATTGCTCAACGTAGGTGTAAAGGCTCTAAAGGCGGAAAAGCTGGAAAGAAAAGATGTCTTAAGAGAGTAATGTGCGGTGGCAAATCTGGAAGAAAGAGAAAAGTTAGAAGAAAGAGAAAAAGATAGTTTTTAATTTATTTTTTTTATTTTTTATTTTGTTAGTTTTGATTCTGACAACTTTTATTTTTTAAAGTGAGAAAAGACTACGATTTTTTTTATCGTCGTTAAAATGCTTTATATCACTTGTTTTTTCAGAAACATATTTATAGTTTATTGCCTTTTTACTATTAGAAAGGAGGGAAAATAAAATAGTAAACCATTATGTTTTTGAAGAAAGGAATCATAAAGAAGCATACAACAAATTTGTATCAGAAATTGATGCGAGAAAAATAATGAGAAAATTGGAAAGACATTTTAAGATAGCAAAAGCAAGTCTGAAGTTTAATAGAAACAAACAAAGAGCAACAGCATGGCATTATCATATAGAACTTCCAAAAAAGAGAATAAGCATTGGATTAATCTGTCACGAATTCGCACATAGACTTGCTTGGTTCAGATACAAAAAAGATTGTCACCACAATAAGAAGTATCAATATCAATGTGATAGAGTTGTTAAGTATGTTAAGAAAAAGGATTATTGGAATAAATCTCTTGAGATTACACAAAAAATTTGATTATTTTTTTTGTCACTTCAATCTCCTAATTTTAATCACCGAACATTTTGGAATAACATGCACATACTTGAAACCCTGTAGATCATCCCATTTTTCCTGGGCAATAACAATTCTTTCTTTGTCCTCGTGAATCAAAAAACCAACAATATTGCAGGGTATTGGCTGTAAATCTGCAATGTCTTCCTGATGTTGAACTCCTAATTCCAATCTTTGAGCATCTATCCAAGTTACTTTGACGATTTTCATTTTGTTTTATTAAAGATAATAATAGCACTTGGAAATGTTGCTGGGTGATTAACTTGTTCTCCTTTCAAATTTTTACCTTTAAATTTTAATCGTCCTCTAATGAATCTAATTTCTCCTTTCATACAATAATCCCACCAATAACTAGTATCAGTCCTAGATGGGATTAAAAGAACTACCAATGTCCCTTTCTGGCTTTCTTCATAAGCTTTTTTGACCCATTTAGATATCTTTCTTCCATAAGGTGGATTACAGAAAACTCTATGCCCTTTCCAACTCTGTTTTAATCCATCTTCTTTTGGTGTAAAATAGACATTACATTTAGCAGTTTCTTTTGTACAACAAGGATCTAAAGTAAAATTAAATTCCTCATTAAGTTTGTTAAAAAAATCTTGAGGAGTTTCCCAATCCATTCTATTACTAGACATTAAAATTTCATTCTTCATCTTTCAAATCCTCCAAAAAACCCGCCTTGTGCAAATCAAGGACAATCCTCTTCCTGTCAGGGCATAGGGCATTATACCTCTTTCCATACCTTATTCTTGCTATTGCTTCAATCTCTTCAATGAATTCAAGTTCAATTATGTCCATCTTTCAATTGCCTTATTATGTCTCTCTTTAATTTATTCATTTCTTTTTTGATTATCTTCTTTGTTGTTGCCTCTGTAATTACTATTATTTTTTGAATTCTTTGTTCAATGGTTTTTTTTAGGTCTATCATCTTAATCCTTAAATAACTCATCTATAAGTTTTTCTGATTTTTGTCTTTGGTTGGATAATTCAACTATTTCATTTACTCCTTTAATATTAAAATCAACTTTTATAATTCCATTATCCTTGGTTCTCTTTATAATTTCATATTTTTCCAATATAGAACAAGCACCTCCAATATGAGATGATGAAGTTAATCCCAAAGATTTCCTTATTTCCTCGTAACTTGTGGCTCTTTTCTTTTGTAAAATTAAAGCCAAAGTTCCTTTCATACATTTTTTTCTAGAAGTTTCTTCTAATGCTTTTTTAATCAAATCCTTAACCACTTTATTTCTCAGAAAATTCTCATAATCTACTTTGTTGTGAGTTATTTCTAATTGTTGTTCTATCCTTGTCTCTTCTTTAACTTCTTTTTTGTCTGGAAATTTTATCTCCTGCATTGGCTTAAAATCCTCTTCACTAATTTTTATTTTATCGCTTGAAACTTCATTGAAAAAATTTAATTTAAATCCCTTTTCCATCAAACCAAAAAGTCTCTTTTTGTATTTATTAAATTCGTTTGCAGTAAAAAGGATATCATGTCTTGAATCTTTAGATAAACTATGCAATAATCTTCCTGTTCTTTGAACCTGCTGTTTTCTTGAGCCAAAAAGAAAGTCAACTTCAATTATGTGTCTTAAATCTTTTATGCTTATTCCATAGTCCATAACTCTGGAGACAACATTAACTTTGTTATCCTCTAAAACATCTAATCTTTTTTTAGTTCCCCCATGGATAAATGGGATACTAAACTTATTAGATATTGATTTGCCTAAATTAATTGAATCTGAAAAGATAAGTGTTTTTTTATTTAAATCTAATAATTCTCCAGTTTTTCTTATTTTATCTTGTTCTGATTTTAAAATGTAAATATTTATGTGATGTAATTTTTTCCCCAAAATTTTCAATGTAGCATTCCAATCCAATCCCATTGGTTTCCCTGTTAAAGCAAAAATATAATTTGTTCGACCATCTTCTCTGTAAGGCGTTGCACTTAATCCT
>SDBV01009655.1_pt1 | contig 12783 bp, 10 predicted proteins | sample 2277081 | NCBI WGS metagenome assembly SDBV01 (sample SAMN10402039, study PRJNA504765) | marine sediment metagenome | isolation source: marine sediment core GS10_PC15, 223 cmbsf | place: Arctic Ocean: Southern Knipovich Ridge | collected 2010
TTTAAAAGCCACTCCGGCGAGAGGTGGGCTTCGGCCATGACCTCTTCCACAGACCCCCCAGTTCTCCATCGGTTGTCGAAGTCGGAGGTCATGGCGTACCCGGCAGCTACATCGCTGCTGAGCCAATCGAACATAGAACGCAGGGACATGTTGGAGATCACCGTGGAATCGATCCAGTCGAGCTCCGATAATACGCGATTCTGCCATTCCGCGGTCTGCATGCAAAAGAGCTCGGGGCTGATGGCTGCAACGATCTTCACATTCAATCCCGCCGCATCAAGATCCGGAAGAATCTCCACAATGTTTGCAGTTGTGCCGGTGCCCTGAACGATGAGTGTGCCCATTCGAGGTTTTTTCTCGTCATAGGCTTTGATAACGTACGCACCCTTGGCCGCCTCGAAGTGAGAATCCATTCCCAGTGTTTCGCGATCAGGAACGGTGATTTTGGGTCGCGTTAAATGAAGGGCAATGATATGCCTGTCTGTTGCCAGGGCGGCGCCCAGAACCACCGGCACCTCATTGTGCTCCCATGGATAGAGGTTTATCACGGTCCCCTTGGGGAAAAGCTGAGTTACCACCGGAGAGAAGATACCAAAGTGCGTTCTTGCATCCTCCGCGGTTTCGGGGCCGGAATGACCGGCTACCCATATGACTTTGCCGGTCTTCAGTTGACAGTCCTGGGCGAGTTGACTGAAGAGCCGCATCTCACCGTACTTCAGATAACTGAACGATCCGTACGTCGAACAGGAAGTGTAAAAGCCGTTGTACTCGTCAAAAGGATTCTCGGCGAAATTCACGCCCGCCATGCCCGCCATGATGCCGGCGTTGGAGAACTCCGTAATTTCCTGGGGGATCAAAACCCCCTCGGGATTGGTCTCTCTCTCATACCAGCCGTAGCCGGCGGTGTCCTTCCAGCCCCTGGCAAATCCCGAGATATTTGTTGAGTCCGCCAAATCCGCGGAACAGGCGATAAAGAGAGGCCGGTCATAGTGAGCCCGGCAGTAGGCGTTGATCCAGGCCCCGAATTTCGCAAACGCAGTGCGGTTGGCGACACTGGCTCCCGGTTCGACAAAGAGCTCTTCGGGATACTTTTTAACATCGTAGAGCTGCGGATCTTTCAGAGGATTCTTATCCGCGGGCAGGCGGAAGCCGGGGATGCTCTCAGGAACACTTTCACCGATTTCGACCAACGTGCCAGAAATGTAGTCAACGAGGTCCTGATCCTGTCTCAAAACATCGGTGACCTTTTCTAAATTTTTCAGACACTGCTGTCTGATCTCGACTTCATCGTCGGGTGCGGGTTGTCCGAACCCTTCGAACTCGACACCGTATTTCTCGGCAAAGCCTTTCTTAGTCTCCCAAAAGAGCTCGCTGTTCATCGCATGGGGGACACCGTGAGACTTGTTGTCGTAGACCAGGTACCCCCTGCCCTTTCGGGTCTTGAACCACATAGCGCTGGGCACAGCGGTCGCGCTGGGAACAGCGGTCGCACTGGGAACCGTGGGCTTATCATCAGAATGGAACATCTGCAGCATCGTACGGGTAAAGGGTTCCCACTCGCTCCCCTTCTCCGTTCCGAAGACCCGCCACGAGTACGCCCCAAACCACTGCTCTGGAGAGCCAGGTACAACAGAGCTGGCCGGCCGATCATCGATGCCGAAGTCGTTCCAGTCGATGAAGAAGAACAGATTGTCCAATCCCAATCCCCAGGCCGAATTCTTGCATTCATGGGCGGCCCCTGGCGTCAGACCTCCCTCTCCCTCGATTACGAACACCTTGACGCCGTCGGCTTTCGCCCTCTTGAGCGCCAGCGCCTGGCCCACAGCGGGGGGAAGTCCGTGCCCCGATGGTCCCGTGTTCCATTTGAGGAAAAGTGTCTTGCCCTCCATCTCCGCGTGCCCGGACAAGCCGCCGTTACGACGGAGCTCTGCCAGATCCTGCCAGGAGAGGGCAAACTCAGGATCACCCCCCAACTGGTACTTCTCTTGACCGGTCTGTTGGTATTTGATGCGAAACGCTTCATTGAGAACCGCAAGGACCGCATAGACAAGAGGAACCGTGTGGCCTGCACTGAGAATAAAACGATCGCCGAATCGCTTCTCCGGATGACGGATATCCCATCGCATTTCTCCGCTGAACAGCAACGCTATGAGCGCGTGGACCTTTGACCGCGAACCTCCGGGGTGACCGCTTTGGCGGTAGTTCAGCATAATGTCAATATTCTGATCAACGAGATCCTTTATCTTTTCCCATTTGGCAAAGTGCTTCGATAGGGCGGCAAGCTTTTCTCGTGCGATCCGGGTTGACATTGGTGTATCCATAATTACATATTATGAGCTAGAAGGCACGCTTTGCAAGGGGTGAAAAATGATCGAAAAAATGCCATTTGGAAAGACTGGGCAAACGAGCACGAGAATTATATTCGGAGGCGCCGCCCTGGGAAAGGTGGATCAGGAGGTGGCCGATAAAACCCTCGAGGTTCTCCAGGAGCACGGAGTGAATCATCTCGATCTGGCTGCCAGTTACGGCAACGGTGAGGCCGAGAAGCGCGCCGGTCCCTGGATGAGCCAGATCAGAGACCAGATCTTTCTGGCAACAAAGACGGGTATGAGAACCTATCAGGAAGCCAAGAACGAGCTCCACTCTTCCCTGGAGCGTCTCCGGGTCGACAGTGTGGACCATATCCAGCTGCACAACCTGACCGATCCGGATGAATGGGAGACGGCCATGGGTCCCGGCGGTGCGCTGGAAGCGGTGATCGAGGCTAAAGAACAGGGGCTCACCCGTTTTATCGGCGTCACCGGACACGGCATGACCGCCCCGTCTATACACCTCAAGAGCATCGAGCGGTTCGCTTTCGATTCCGTTCTGCTACCGTACAACTACGTCATCTGCCAGAATCCGCAGTACGCAGCGGATTTCGACAGGCTCGTTAAAACCTGCAAGGAAAAGGGCATAGCAGTGCAGACAATCAAGTCGATTGCCCGCCGACCTTACCAGAAGGAGCGGACGCATGGCTGTTGGTACGAACCGCTGGTGGATCAGGATGACATCAACCGGGCCGTTAACTGGGTGCTGGGAAATCCCGATGTGTTCCTCATAAGTGTGGGAGACATCTCGATCCTGCCGCAGGTGCTCAAAGCCGCAAGCTCCGTTTGCCCGAGGCCTTTGGATAACGATATGCGAGGCATGGTCGATGCTCAAGCCATGGAACTGATCTTTGACGGAAGGATGACCCTCTCAAAGAAATAGTCGAGAGAGGCAAAGAGCGCGCTCGGTACTGTTAAATCAGCTAATCAGTGTGAAATATCCAGATGCTCGAGCATCTCTTTTGCCGCGCCCTCGGCATCCCGGTTTTTCATGGCCTGTATGATATTTCGATGCTGATCGAGCGACCGGAGCCGCGTCTGTTTGATAGAGAAGGATTTGACACGATACTTTTCGAATGCCTCTTCCAGCCGGTGATTTATTATATTGAACACCTTGTTATGGGCCGACCGGATAATAGCGCGATGGAACGCTTTATCGGTCTCTGACAATCCCACAATATCGTCATCCAAGATCGCTTTCTCGAAGGCTTCATGGATCTGTTCCAGCTGCTGGATCTCACTACTGCCGGCCCTTTGAACGGCGAGCTTGACAGCAGCCGATTCAATAGCCTGTCTGGCCTCCATGTAATCACTCATCTGCTCCGCATGAGAGGCAAACCACTGAGCAGTGCTCTTAAGAGAGTCTTCGCCAGGCTTCGCCACAATGGCGCTCCCGTTTTTTTGGATTTCGATGTAGCCCAGAGCCTGCAGGACAACGATCGCCTCGCGCACCGCAGATAAATCGACATTCAGCTTCTGGACCAGCTCATTCTCAGACGGAATCATCTGCCCTTCGGCTATAGATTCAGTGGTGATGAGGTTTCTGATTCCTTCAACTGCCGTTTCGATGGTGGCTATCTTCTCAATAGCGTTCATGCTTTCTTACCCCGTTTTCAAGCAACAGAAACTTGTGCGCAGAGCACTACACCCGCTCTCTTTAATTTTCGGTAAACAGTTCTGTCTTTATTAATAGTAATACTAATAATTGGAGCTCTGTGTAACTGTTTTTTTAAAAATAGATACGAATGTGCTAAGACAAGTTGAGGGCAGGTTTTATTTATGTCGGGCCGGTAGGAGACTACGGCTGGTCTCATGCCCACGATGTGGGTCGAAAGTATGCCGAGGAGAAGCTTCCATGGTTGGGAACCATCTTCGTTGAGTCGGTGCCCGAGGCGGATTCTGCGAGAATCATCGACAGATTTATCCAGAAGGAAAAGTGTGACGTCGTCTTCACTACGAGCTTTGGGTATATGGACGACACGATCAAGGCCGGAGAACGGTACCCGGATCAGACCCTCATGCACTGCTCGGGATTCAAGAGATCCAAAAACGTAGGAACCTACTTTGCCGAGCTCTATCAGATGTACTATCTGAACGGGCTCATGGCCGGCGCTCTCACCAAGAGCAATAAGATCGGCTATGTGGGCGCCTTTCCCATCCCGGAAGTCGTCCGACACATCAACGCCTACGCTCTTGGAGTCAAAGACGCCAATCCTGACGCGCGAGTCCATGTTCGCTGGATCTTCTCCTGGTACGACCCTGCCAAAGCTCGAGAGGCCGCCGAAGCCCTCGTTGCGGACGGTATCGACGCCTTAGCCTTTACCGAAGACTCACCGGCTGTCGTAGAGGTCGCGCAGGCTCATACCAAAGCCGGCAGGCGCGTGTACTCGTTCAGCCACTACAGCCCGATGCAGGAATTCGGACCTGATTCATGCGTCTCCGGCCAGCTCGTCGACTGGGGTATCATGTATGAAAAGATCCTCAAAGACATTCACGAAGGGAATTGGACCAACGAAGATCTGTGGTGGCTTGCCCGTGAGGGGGCCGCTATTCTTGGGGGAAGCTTCGACGATGCTATAAACCCCAAGTTCGTCGACGACCTGAAGGCCGTATCCATAGATGCCCCAGATCTCGGCAGTGTAAACGCATACGATCTCGTGATGAAGCGCTACGAGCAGATGAAGAAGGGCAGAGAAGCCTTCGATTGTTTCATCGGGCCTATCAAGGACAACAAGGGGAACCTGAAAATCAAAGACGGCGAGATGGGCTCGAAGGAGCACCTCTTGAGCTTTGATTACTACGTCGACAACGTGGTGGGAGACATCCCAAGATAGAGCAGACGAGAACAAAAACAGAGACAACCCTGCTCCATAGGGGAGGATGGGGTATCAGCGAGAGGCATGCAGTGAATAAGAGTCAGAAGCTGGAGATGTCCGGCATCTTCAAATCCTTTCATACTGTTGCCGCCAATCGCAACATCCACCTCGCCGTCACCTCCGGAGAAATTCTGGGCCTCCTGGGCGAGAACGGAGCCGGGAAAACCACCCTCATGAACATCCTCTATGGGTTGTACCGCGCCGATGAGGGCACGATAAGCATCAACGGAAAAGCGATAAGACTCAACTCGCCGCGGGATTCCATCCGAATGGGCATCGGCATGGTACACCAGCACTTTATGCTCGTGCAGAACCATACGGTAGCGGAAAATGTCGCTCTGGGCTACGAAGAGGCACCCTTTTTACATCCCGTCAAGCAGGTGCAGCAGAAGCTGCTCGAGTTCTCGAACCGATACGGTCTCAAGGTGGACCCTAACGTAAAGATCTGGCAGCTCTCGGCGGGGGAGCAACAGAAGGTGGAAATCGTGAAGGCTCTCTTCCAGGGCGCCGACCTCCTGATTCTCGATGAACCGACGAGCGTGCTCACGCCCCAGGAATCAGAAGAGCTTTTTACGATCCTCCGCAGGATGGCCCAGGAGAGGCATTCTGTGATCTTAATAAGCCACAAACTGGAAGAGATTCTCGGCATCTGCGATCGGGTAGTGGTGCTGAGAAAAGGCGAAGTTGTCGGTGAAACTGTAACAGAGCAGGTGGACAAGCCCGCCCTGGCCCGGATGATGGTCGGTCGGGATATCCTCTTTAATCTCCACAAGAAGGCGATGAAGAGGGGAGCCGCAGTAATAGAGGTCAGGAACATCGCAGTCAGAGGCGATCGGGGAGATTTAGCGGTACGGCATGTCTCCCTTTCGATACACCAAAATGAGATCTTCGGTATCGCCGGTGTCTCGGGTAACGGGCAGAAGGAGCTGATTGAGGCGATAACCGGACTACGTCCCATCGAAAGGGGTTCGATCAGAATAGAGGGAACGGAGATCGGGGGCAGCTCGGGCCGACGGATAAATGCAACCGGTATTGCCCATGTGCCGGAGGAACGCATCAGATTTGGAGTTGTACCGAATCTATTCATCTATGAAAACGCCATATTAAAAAAGCACCGCAGCAGCCTCTTTTCGAGCATGCTCTTCCTAGACTATGAGCGCATAAAAAACTACACCCAAGAAGTCGTGGAAAAATACGGCGTCTCCGCGCCCTCAATCAGCGTGCCTCTGAAGAACCTCTCAGGTGGAAATATCCAGAAGCTGATACTGGGACGGGAAATAAGCGGCGATCCCTCTCATTCTCATCGGCGGCGGGTTGACACTGGTTTTCAGAGCCAAGTTCTGGAATATCGGAGCCGAGGGGCAGTTGCTTTTTGGCGCTATCTTTTCCGGCTGGGTTGGGCTCAACTGGGCCCCCCATCTGCCCGGCGCGGTTGTGATCCCCCTGATGTTTCTTGCGGGATTTATTGGCGGAGCGATATGGGCCTTTTTCCCGGCTGTCCTGAAGGCACGTTTCGGCGTCAACGAAGTCATCTCGACTCTCATGCTCAACTACATTGCAGCTGAGTTTCTCACGTTGCTCATCGTCGGGCCCTGGAAGGGCAAAACCCAACAGGGTTTCCCCTACACCGATAACCTGGGGCCTTCCGCCACCTTCGCACTGATTCCGGGTTCCCGAATCCACTTTGTCACACTGATCGTGGCGATCCTCGCCGTTTGCGTGCTGTTCCTTCTTGTCTATTACACCAAGTTCGGCTACGAGCTGCGTGTGGTCGGCGAGAGCAGGGACGCCGCCCGATACGCCGGTATCGATTTTTTCCGGACCACACTTCTTATGATGATCCTTAGCGGAGGCATGGCGGGATTGGCCGGTGTCGGCGAGGTGGCCGGCATCCATCATCACCTCACCTATCCCCAGGCTATATCTTCCGGGTACGGCTACACGGCAATTATCGTTGCCTAGCTGGCTAAGCTCAACCCGTTGGCTTCGATATTATCCGGGGTCTTTTTTGCGGGAATTCTGGTCGGGGGTGACGCGATTCAGATTTCACTGGGACTCCCCGCGGCAACGGTTCACATTTTCAACGGTGTTCTCCTCTTCTTTCTTATTGGGGGGGAGTACTTTCTGAACAATCGTATCGTTATCAGCAGGTAAGGCAGGTCCGTGGAATCGATCATCATCTCCGTTTTAAACAGAACCATAATGGCGGGCACACCGCTTCTTCTCGGCACCCTCGGCGAAATCATGACGGAACGATCCGGTGTTTTGAATCTGGGTATCGAAGGAATGATGTCTCTGGGAGCCGTAGCGGGTTTCATCGTAGCCTTCACAACCGGCAGCCCCTGGCTCGGGCTCGTAGCCGGGATTATGGCCGGAGCCCTCATCTCGTTGGTTCACGCCTTTCTCTGCATAAGCCTGAAAGCGAGCCAGGTCGTATCGGGACTGGCACTCACCATGCTTGGATTGGGCGTCAGTGGGATGTGGGGAAAACCCTTTATCGGGAAACCCCTGGCCACAAAAATCGAAGTCATCAAAATACCGTTAGTGGGCAGGATACCGTTTATAGGAGAAGTCCTCTTTGAACAGGATGTCTTTTTCTATTTCTCCATCATCCTGAGTCTGATCCTCTGGTTTCTGCTCTTCCGGACAAAATGGGGCATACAGGTCCGGTCTGTGGGTGAGAATCCGCAGGCCTCGGAGGCCCAGGGTGTAAACGTATCCGCCCTCCGATACCTCTGTGTCGTCATAGGCGGGGGCTGCGCCGGAATGGCGGGAGCCCACCTTTCCCTATCCTACAACAGCTCGTGGGCCGAGGGTTTGACGGGAGGTCGCGGTTGGATCGTTATAGCCCTGACGATTTTCACCCTCTGGAATCCCCTGCGAGCCTTTATCGGAGCTTTTCTCTTTGGCGGTATTTTCGTTCTCCAGTACCTTCTGCAACCGCTGGGAATACCGCCGAACTTTCTGGGGATGCTTCCGTATATCGCGACCCTGGGGGTTTTGCTGGCCGGGGGCTTGAGGAAGGGGCAACGTACATTTGCTGCCCCGGCAGCACTCGGAGAACCCTATACCAAGGGCGAACGTTGAATGTGTCAGACCAGTGACACGTATTGCACTCAGAGATTCCTTTCAGCCGTCTCAGTGGCAGTCATAACAGTAGTTAATGGGCTTAAATTCCTTGTGCATTTTATGACAGTAGTAGCAATCAACTTCTCCTAGATGTGAATCATGGGGATTAACCGCTTCATCAGCGACAGCCGTTAATTCTGTGCTATCTTTAGTTAGCGCAGTAAGAGCTGCGTAGCTCCCGTGACATCCAAGGCAGAATTCCTTGGAAAACTTGCACTCTTTAATAGAAGTAGCATTGGAATTGGCGCCCCTATGTACTTCTTCCAATACTCCTTGCTCATGGCAATTCAGGCAAACAAATCCTTTTTGTGCGTGGACATACCCCATCAGATTGGAATCCTGCATAGAATCCACATAGGGTTGCATAACGTGACAGATAGCGCAATCCATATCAGGGGACCAAACAATGGGCGTTATCGCCGTAGGGGTCGTAGGCGTCTCATGGGTCGTAGATTGTGCTGGGGATATGGATTTAGAACCGCGATTATAAGCAGTAAGTACTGACACCAAAATCAAGAACACCACAGCGAACAAACCTAATATAGTTTTTCTCAGCACCTTATTAATCTCCTTAATTATGCACGATTTTTAAATGGAACCATGATTGGTCTAACTTGTCAAAATAAAGGACCCGCCTTAGGCGGCGGGTCCTTTCCCGTATTCTGAAGATTCGACTACTTCGTCGATCTAACGGGTTTCCTCTTGTTCCAGGCGTCCCGAATAGCCGCAAGCACATGGCCATGTGAGTCGTTGATACTCATCGTTGCCCCTGTGCGCACGTCGGCGACAATCTTTTTATCGGCATAGCTCAGTGCGTTGTACTTTGCCTTTTCGGCGTCGTTCTTGCTATCCGATTTGAGGGGTCTGCCGTTCCTGTCGTTCGTATACTTTCCATAGAAGGATTCTACCTCATTGACCGTCTTGCCGATGAACAACTTTTCCCAGTAGTCCATCTGCTTATGCCAGTCTTTCTTGTTCATACCGTAATCGTCGCCACGGTCGCGTTTGGTCTCCCAGCCGGTTACTTCGGATGTTATATCCTTTTCGGTCGTGGGAGTGGTGCCTTTCACCTTTTCCGTAGCGTGATCGGTGAAGGGGGGTTCGGGACTGCCCGGCCAGCCGGAAAAGTGCGGCATCGAATGCCCATCGTAGTTCGGCGTACTGACTTCAAGCGCATCGACTTCCAGATCAATAATTTTGCCACGAGCGTCGAACAGCACGGCCGCTTGCACATAGTTGAAGCTGTAAACCCGTGTCTTGTTCGAATCCCTTCCTGGCCCGACTCGAAAGAGAGGCTCTTGCCCAAGCCCAAGCCACATTTGTTGCGCCTGGGTCGTCGTGTACGACATAGCGAGTAGCACGAATAACGCTATCAATACAATACAAAGATTCTTTTTCGTCATAAAACCTCCAGTTAATTAGATGATAATACAATCAATCGTAATAATGTTTGAATGAGGTGATTTTGTCAATATCCAATGTTACTTTGTTACTTTGTTTGAAGCCGTTACGTCTGGGTCACGCGTGAATCAAGGGCGAACGTTGATTGGGTTAAACCATTCTGTCATGATGATCGATATCGACGGCATCCCAAGGATAGCAGATCCAGGTATCATCCACCTCTTCACCCACAAAGTAGCGGCGTATCCCTCGGGGGAAAGATCCCCGTTTTGTTTTTCTCTTGTTGTGCAGTACCATAACGGCTATTTCTTTGGGCTTATGGCGTAGAAGCTCTTTCAAACAGTACTCGAGAGTCGTCCGGGAGTCGTCTACCTCGTCGACGAGCAGAATTCGCTTCCCCGCCAGCTTCTTCTCGACCTCGTCGATCCACTGAATCGTCTGCGGCTTGTCCCGGGGCTTGTTGTCCTCGTCGTTGTAGTATTTGATTCCCACCGTGAAAATGGGCTTTTTGAGAAAGGTCTTGAGAATTCGTGCGGGTATGAATCCCCCGGTCCCTATTGCTACCGTGACATCGGGATCGAAATCCGAAGATTCCACCTCTCGGGCAAGCCTCTTCACCGTCTTGTGTATGGAGTTATATGTAATGTGGTACTTTTGCGTATCACTCATCGCATCCCCCGTGTTTTCTTCAGTATCTATTTAACACCAATCTTTAGCAACAATCCAGAATGATTATTAGCTTGCAATTCACCATTGCAGAGATTATAAATTAATTGTCGCTGTCAAAAGTTCTTAGGACCTATCGAATGAAAAAGATTCTCGTTGTCGACAATCACCCCGTCATGCTGCAGTTCATGGCCCGGCTGCTGGAAAAGCACGGCTACGAGGTGCTGACAGCCGAAAACGGATTGGCCGCATTGGATGTCCTACAGCAACACGTTCCCGATATCGTCTTTGTCGACCTGGTTATGCCCAACATAGACGGCGCCGAGTTCTGCCGCATTGTGAGGACTATACCCAAATTCGATAAGACCAAACTGATCATCCTGTCCGCCATAGCAGCAGAACAACCGACGAGCTTCGAACATCTGGGAGTCGCCGCCACGATCGCCAAAGGGCCTCTCAACAAGATGAGCACTCATATTCTGGGCGTTCTGGATCAAATAGACCGGAGCGACGCCTCCCTGGATGCTTGTACGATCAGGGGACTCGAGGATGTGTACGCCCGTCATATCACTTCGGAGCTCCTGTCGTCCCGGCAGCACTTTCAGGTCGTGCTCAACAGTATGAATGAAGGCATCGTGGAGATTGCAGCGGACGGCCGCATTGTCTATACCAATCCGGTGGCAGCTGAGCTGTCGGGTCTGCCTCAGGAAAAACTGCTCGCTTCTCGTTTTGCAGACGTGTTTGCAGATGCCGATCGTGAGAAGATAAACGGACTGCTAGACTCGCTGGAACCATCATCGGACAAGCAAACAGATCCGCCGGTCACCGCAAAGGCAGAGAAGGTTATCGTAGAAATAAACGAAAAGCAGCTGGAGATCGACATCTGTCCTCTTAAGGATAATAAGAACAAGGCCATCGCCATAATCGTCGACGTTACGGAGAAGAAACGATTTGAGCTTCAGTTTTTGGAAGCTCAGAGATTGGAATCCATCGGAACCCTGGCTGCGGGAGTGGCACACGATTTCAACAATCTGCTCATGGGAATTCAGGGCAACACCTCAATGATGCTCATGGATGTCAAAGAAACCCATCCCTATCACGAACGGCTTCTTATGATCCAAAATCAGATCGAACGGGCCAAACGGTTGACCGACCAGCTTCTTGGGTATGCACGGAAAGGAAAGTACAAGGTACAGCTCTTCAATCTCAATTCCCTCATCGAAGAGACCGTGGAAACCTTTGGGCGGACGAGGAAGGAGATGACCATTCATCTGGATCTTGCGCAGAGCCTGTTCGAAATCGAGGCGGACCTGGGCCAGATCGAGCAGGTCCTGATGAACCTGTTCATCAATGCCGCCGACGCCATGCCTCGGGGAGGTGATCTGCGTATCAAGACCGGCAATGTCACTCACGAAAGAATCGTTTCAGCGTTATACACTGCCAAACCCGGCGATTACGTATCCCTGGAAGTGGGTGACACCGGAATCGGGATGGACAGGGAGACCCGGCAGCGTATCTTCGAGCCTTTCTTTTCGACCAAAGAGATGGGGCGCGGCACGGGACTGGGACTGGCGTCGGTGTATGGTACGGTGAAGAGTCATGGAGGATACATCGAGGTTGAATCGGAAAAGCAGAGGGGAACGGCATTCAGAATATATCTACCCGCCATTCGGGCGACTTCAAAAAAGACGGTCCGTTCAAAACAGAGCTCTAAACGCGCCAAGACCGATCCGGCTGTTATTCTGCTGGTCGATGATGAGCTCGATACCCTGACTGTGGGCAGAGACCTCTTGAGTGCTCTCGACTACAAGGTTCTAGAGGCACATAGCGGAAAAGAGGCTCTTAACATCTATGCCGAGAATCAGGACACGATTGTATTGGTAATTCTCGACATCATAATGCCCCGGATGGGGGGAAATGAAACCTTTGACGGACTGAAATCGATAAACCTCTCTGTTAAGGTCCTGCTTTGCAGCGGATACAGCATCGAGGGTGAGGTGAGCCGCATTCTCGAAAAAGGGGCCAATGGATTTATCCAAAAGCCGTTCACACTGGAAGGCCTGGATGAAAAAATTCGAACGGTATTGGGAATTACATGAATATCAGCAATCTGGCTCACAACCTGGGGATAGAGACACGGGACTATAAATCACTGGTGGAGCTCTTCCTTCAGACCACCTCCGACGACCTGCAGAAGCTCGATTCGGCGATAGCTGAGCGAGACACCTCCCGTGTATCGCAGATCGCCCACCACATAAAGGGCGCTGCCGCTAATCTGGAGCTGCAGAAGATTGCGGCAGCTGTCAGGAAAGCGGAGCAGTGCGCCAAAAAAAGCGATTTAA
>SDBV01009656.1_pt1 | contig 12781 bp, 14 predicted proteins | sample 2277081 | NCBI WGS metagenome assembly SDBV01 (sample SAMN10402039, study PRJNA504765) | marine sediment metagenome | isolation source: marine sediment core GS10_PC15, 223 cmbsf | place: Arctic Ocean: Southern Knipovich Ridge | collected 2010
TTCAGAAACAATTAGTATTCCAACTATAGGTATTGGTTCTGGGGTACATTGTGATGGACAGGTGTTAGTTGTTCATGACATTTTGGGATTGTATGAGAAATTGAAACCAAAGTTTGTGAAACAATATCTCAGTTTATCGGATGAAGTGGTAAAGGCTGTTTCTAATTATAAGAAAGATGTAGAGGAAGGTAAATTTCCAGCCGAAGAGAATTGGTTTACGATGGAGAAAGGTGAATATGAAAAGCTCAAAGAAAAAATCTAAGCATCCTAGTTTGGATATTGTAGGGACTTATGGGAGTGAGCTAAGTGGAAAAAGAATCGTTCTTTGTGTAGCTGGAAGTGTTGCTGTGTATAAGGCGATAGAATTGGCTAGATTGTTGATGCGACATGGTGGAGATGTGGTTTGTGTGGAAAGCTATGCTGCTACTAAACTCATAAAACCGGATTATTTCAAGTGGGCAACAGGAAATGATGTAATTACTAAATTGACTGGTGAGTTGGAGCACATTGATGTTGCAGATTATCGTAGATCTGATTTAATTATTGTATATCCTGGAACTGCAAACACACTTGGTAAACTAGCTAATGGAATAGATGATACTCCTGTTAGTACGGTTCTTACTGTAGCATTTGGTTCTGGTATTCCTATTGTAATGGGATTAGCTATGCATCGTTCTATGTATGATAATAAGGCTGTGAGAAAAAATATTGATTTTCTGAAGGGTAAGGTTGATTTTGTTTCTCCTGTAATGATTGAAGGTAAAGCTAAAGCTGCAGAACCAGAAGATGTTTTGGAGTTTGTTTTGAAAAAGTTTGGTTTTTCTTCTATATTACATAAGAAAAGAATTTTGATGACAGTAGGACCTACGGTGGAATTTATTGATCCTGTACGGGTTGTAACAAATCTTAGTACAGGTAGAATGGGCGTGCTTTTAGCCTCAGAATTGGTGTCAGCTGGCGCAAAGGTGACTATGGTGTATGGTCCTGGAACTGCTGTTCCTCCTAATGGAGCTAAAGTAATTCCTGTTAAAACTACCAAAGAGATGTTTGATGCTGTAAAAAAAGAGATGAAGAAAAAATTTGATGTTGTGATTTTGGCTGCAGCAGTTGCAGATTACACTCCTGAATATTATAGTGGATCAAAAATTGCAAGTAATAAAAAAAATTTAGTACTTAGATTAAAACAAACTCCAAAAATTATTGATCAAATAAAAAAATGGCAGAAAGATGTGTTTTTGGTTGGATTCAAAGCTGAAACCAATCTTTCAAGAAAAAAGCTTGAAGAGTCAGCTAAGAAAAAGATGAGAGAAGTGAAAGCTGATTTGATTATTGCAAATGATGTTGGTAAAAAATATCAGAAAAATCCTGATTTTAATGAGATTCTTTTGGTAAATTCTAAGAAAACTGTTTCATCAGGATGGAAAAGAAAGGAAAAGCTTGCTAAAATTATTAGAAAAGCGATCGAAAAAAGAGTTTGATGAAGGCATTTCAATCCAGCTATTTTGATTGAATAAAAATTCGAACAAAACGGTTTCAGCTACAATAAAGTAATATCTTCAAATGTCATACATCATTAGATGATTAATTATGATTCTACTGAAAAAACTAGATTTTACGAAAAAAATGATCCACATCAAAAAGATGAACGTGATGAGTTTGAATTAGATCGCTCACGAATTATCCATAGTGCCGCATTTAGGAGATTACAAAGCAAAACACAGGTTTTTGGATTAGGTGGCATTGATTTTTTTCGAAGCAGGTTAACTCATTCTCTTGAAGCAGCACAAATTGGAAAAGGAATAGCAATGAATTGTGGGGCTGATACTAATTTGGTTGAGGCTGCATGTTTGGCACATGATATTGGTCACCCACCTTTCGGTCATGCAGGAGAAGGAAAATTACAAGAAATGATGAAGGATTTTGGTGGATTTGAAGGCAATGCACAAAATTTGCGCCTAATTCATCATTTGGAACTAAAACATCCTAATGGAGGACTAAATCTAACACGTGCAACTATTGATGGGATTTTAAAATATAAAATTGGATACGATGAAGCTGTAAAGAAAGAAGAAAAAAAATTTGTTTATGATGATGATTTGGATCTAGTAAAATGGGCTAGTGATGGAAGTCCTTCTACTGATACAAAATCTTTAGAATGTGAAATTATTTCTTGGGCAGATGATATTGCATATTCAACTCATGATTTAGAAGATGGAATTAAAAGTGGTTTGATAATTACTGATTCTATTAACCAAGTAGAAAAAAAAGTACGAAAAGAATTTTCAAAAAAATATGATTGGTCAGATAATATTTGGAGTGAAGTCACATCAATAATATCCAGCTTTGAAAAATCTTCTTCGGAGAAAGAAAGAAAATTACTCAGAAAACAAATAATTTCTAAAACCATTCATGACTTCATACAAAGTGCTAAGCCAAAGAAAAGAGATGGAGATTTCATGCCCCGTTACCAATATCAACTTAATGTTAATGAAAACATTCGATTAAAATGTAAAATGCTAAAGTCTTTAGTTTGGGAAGCAGTTATTATCAATGAAAGATTAGCAACTTTATCCCGTAAAGCAGAAATTGTTGTAGAAAATCTATTTAAAGAATTTACAAAAGATAATTCAGAAAATATGTTGCCGCCAGATTTTCAGGAGGTGATTGAAGATACTGATGATGGTAAAAGGAGAAAAAGAATAATCTGTGATTACATAGCTGGAATGACAGATCAGTATGCCTTAAAAATTTACGGTAGACTGTTTAGTCATGAGGTTTCATCTGTTTTTGAAATAATTTAAAAATGATTAGAACTATTCATATACAAAATATATTTTGTATTCAATATAGTCAAAACCCTTTGTATTTCAGAAGAAAATCAAAAAGATATGTTAAAAATCCAAATTTTCCAAATTGTTTTTGTTTGTCTTCTTTGCATGACAATTTGGGCACAAAATCCCCAAAATTAGTAAGCAGTCTGAATAAATTAATTGAAAAACTTCAATTTTTCTTTGTTAATAGAATAAACTGATTTTGCTTCTTGATTAATTTTCCAATCAACAAGTTGTATCTCAGAAAGCTTACCCATAGTAGAAACTCTTTCTGCTCTGAAATCTTTTCTATTTTCTTTCTCAAAAATTTCATTGATGTCATTTGGTCCAAAAATCTTATCTTGAAATACTTTAATTATTTCATGGATTATTTTATTTTCTGATGGAAATTTTGGATATATTTTGTTAATAATAAAATTAATTTCTTGTTCAGAAAATGAATGTTCAAAATTCTTTTCATCTAAAATTGGATTATCATGTAATGCAAAATCTTTTCCTTCTTGAGTAAGAGAAACTAAACAAGCTTCACCTTCAAATTTTACAGCTATTAATCCCATAGAAAAACATGCGCCACTAAAGTATGGTTCTTTTGTTTTAGGTTTTCCTACAAATTGTTCCTTAAATCTAATTTTGCTAGATTGATATTTTTCTTCTTTTTTTCTTTTTTTAATTCCTTTTAAATTAGAGAATTCTGTTTTTGGCATCGGAAGTCCTGTTGACAGTTTTTCGTTTCTTCGTGATTGTTTAGCTTCTTCAATATCTCTTAATTTTGTAGAAATTTTTTCAGCAAAAATAAGAGCTTCTTCTTGAATTTCTCTTATTTCTATCCAAGGTTTCTGTGGGGATAGCATACTAGCAAGTTTGTGAATTATTACTTTAACGGGAAAAAATCTAGTGTAAAAAGGACATATCATATCTTCAGTATTAGGTTTGTATTGACTCACTTGTGGAGAAAATTCCCAAAGACGTTTTACAATTTCATCTTGTTTTTCTTCAATTGTTTCTGAAATTTTATCTTGAAGGGGAAGAGATTTTCCTAATTTTGGGCTAATACCTGAAGATTCCTCTTGTAGTTGATTACTAATTGCAATAGTTATGAATTGATGAATATCGATAAATTTTTCTGAATCAATTAATTTTTGAATTCTATCATACAGATCGCTTTTTACATCAATTTTGATTAGCATGAACAGTTTTCATGCCTAGCCTATAAAAATATACCACTTAATATCACATAATATGTCCTTTACACCTAGATCGCACCTATTACATATAACGTCAATAGCTTTATATCATATATAATGTACCCACGAACGTGGCTCGACAGGAATTTGGAGTTCGTTTTTTTGGAGGATTCTAAAAATGCCCCACTATTATCTAGACATAGAAACCACAGGATTGGATCCTAATGAAGATGAAATCATTACAATCCAATATCAGAAAATTGCTCTAGATTCGGGGACTCCTGAAGAGCCTCTTACCATCCTAAAAAGTTGGGAAGATGAAAATGGGGAACAAGGAATTGTTTCTAAAATCATACCATTGTTAATGTCATCAAATCCATTTGGGTTTGTCCCAGTTGGAAACAATCTAAATTTTGAATTTGGTTTTCTCGCAAATAAAATTAATCAACATTCAAACATTGACATTGATCCTGTTTACTTTCACAGTAGACCACACATTGATCTAAAACCAGTTATGATTTTGTTAAATGGGGGTAGATTCAAAGGATATCATTTAATTTTGAATAAGCCAACAAGTGGTGCAAATGTTCCAATTTGGTATAAGAATAAACAATATGAAAAAATTATAAATTACATTTCAACAGAAGCTGCTGTATTCACTGGATTCTATACAAACGTTCACCATTTAATGTTCAACACTATATTACGTGAATCAATTTTCAATACAAAGAAGAGGATAGATGATTTTGTCTAATGCAAAGATCCCACATTTACTTATGAAGCAGATTCTCTCTAGTCAGAAATCAATTGAACAATTCATTATAGAAAAAACAAACCAAAAAATGGAGATTGATTGCCTTGTCTAAACCATTTCCAAGAATTGTTTACAACAGAACTAGAGGTTTACTTGGTGAGAAAATTGCGATGGAAGATTATGTGAAGAATGGTTTTGAAGTTATTCCAACTAGAAGGGGCTGTGATTTTCTTGCAATAAAAAAAATCGGTTCTAAAGTATATCGTGAGTATGTAGAGGTGAAGACTGGTCGATCCCCTCAAACATCATACCAGAAAAAAAGAATGAGACAGGTACGGCGTAAGGGTTATCATTACACAATTTATCGAATTTCTGAACCTTTCCTGGAAAATTATCTATCATCTCTAGGGAGATCTTTTCTATGAGATGTAGAATTTGTGAAATACCTCACAAAAACACTGTGGATAGACTCAACTGGGAAGAAACTCAGGTATGTAGAACTTGTTATTGTTTACTTGATTTCTTTTCATTGAATTCTAACTATTTGGATAATTATTGGAGGGGTTTTGTATGAAGAGGCGTTGTGGCAATTGTGGTAAGAGAAAAGAAAAATCAAGAATTAATCCTAGAATTTGTGTGAGATGTATGAGAAACTATCCATCATTGAGGGTATCAATATGCTGAATGATATGTCGAATTATGACAGTGAATTTACCCTATTTCCATGCTCTATAGTGGGTACTATATGCGCTATTTTTGATGATAAAAATATGATGTCACATTTTAACTATGATCAGACTTTTACGTTTGAGGCCGATCAACTTAGTCACTATTTGGTGGTTGAATAAGATGAGTCTAAAAATTGATATGAATTGTATTATCTGTGGAGTACCATTCAAATGTAATTCTAACTACATTAACGAACCAAAATGTCATAAACACATCCATACAAAAGTAACTCCAGATCAATTAAAACAAGCTGTATTAGAGATCAAATCTCAAACAAATGCAGATGGTTCAACTACATCCATCATTCCAATCGAAATAAAAACAGGACAGCAAGTTATGGGTGCATTATCTGCAAATGCAGCAGAAGCCCAAAAAATGGGTGCGTCCTGGATGTTAACAGAATTCGTTGAAAATGGAAGTGATGCAATAAAACAAAATAGAAAACCAGCTTCTGAAAATGGAAATAATTTTTCTGGTGCTGGAAAGATAATTATTGAAATTGACGAAAAAAAACTAGAAGTACGAATACTTGATAATGGTACAGGAATTTTAGATCCATATTGGGTAATTAAAAATCCATTTCAAAGTATGAAAAAAGATGTTGATTATTTAATTGGAAATTTTGGAAGAGGGCTATCTGGATTTCGTGGTCTATGTAAAAATCTTGATTATTTAACACTCAGAACTGCTGTATCAAAGAATGAAAGTACTCATCTTAAGAAAACAGGAAAATGTGTTAAAGTTTCGTTTTCTGAAAGACCAGAAGGTGGTTATACTGATATTCCTGAAAAAGAATTTAGAAAATATTCCAATAGTACTACAGGAACTGTTGCAATTCTAAAAGATTGGATTAATTTGGATAGATTACTTAAAAATAAACATCAATTAATTTCAAGAATGCAACTACATTTTGGTCACGCAACAAAGCCTGAAAATTTTGAACTAATAATTAGAACAATTTCTAATAAAGGAGTTGATGAAGAAAAAATATCAATACCAGATTTTTCGGATTTACAACCATTATTTGTAAAAACTTTTCCAAGTAATAGTTACTTAGGAAAAAGAAGTCTAGGCGAAATTAAATTCTGTTTGTATAAGACAACCCCTGATGATAGAAGAACATTCAAAGAACCTTATTTATTAATAAAAAATCGACCACTGCAAGATTCAAAAGTATGTGATTTAGAAGATTTTAAGGATTCTAACGTTTGGGCGTCAAAATACCTTACAGGATACTTAGAATGTGATTATCTTCATCCAAATCAGCTACGAAATGCTATAGATCCAGATGAACATGAGCAAGTGTTCATGACAAGTATGATTGAAATTACAAAGGATGTGGAAAAAGAACTAGCAGATTACATTCAAGCTTTAAACGTTAAAGGACGCGATGATGAATTCAAACAAATTAGAGATACTTTCCAAGAATATCTTCGCAAAAATAAGATTCCATTTAATTTGACTGCGTTTAAGATGGCAGGAAAATTGAGTGAGGGAAGTAGTGGTGGAAAATTAGGTTATGAGGGAAAATTATCTGCTAAAGAAGGTGGTGCAAACGAAGGTTTGATAGCTGAAGATGGAACGGATCTTGCAGTTATCTCCAAAAAAATTGAAGAACGTAGACCACCTGGACCTCTAACAGGTATTGCAGTTATAATTAAAGATCCTAAATCAAAGAATGGTGTAATACCATTAGAAAATGGTCATTCTCAAAAAATTGTTCATGTTAATCCCTCCAAAACTTCAAGGGGAGGAGTAAAAAAGAAAAGAACAATGACAGGACCAAATTTTGTTCCACAAAAACATGAAAAAATTCCAAGACTATCCTGGTATGAACCATCAATTAAGGCAATAGTTGTAAACAGTGGTCATGAAGTTTATATAAAATCAGATAAAGAGTCACAAAAATCAAGAAGTTACAAAGGAGGTTTTTCAAAAAAGATGCAGAACTATCTTATGGAGAGATATGCATGGGAATTTTTCATGCACTTTGGTAAAGATGAAGATTTTAACAAAAAAGCCTATACTTTTTTTAACACATTTCATAATATGTCGTTTTCAAAGGATTAGCTAAATGAGTATAGATAAAAATAAAGTTGAATTTTTTCTAAAAGAACTCAAGAAGCGCGGAAAAGAAATCTCTGGTGGTAGTAAAAATAAACTTCGTCCAAGTTATGTTTTGAGAGACCCAGAATTTTATTGGAATTTTGGAGAATTTTTGGTAGAACAGGCAAAACCAATTGAAGAAGATAAAAGGTATAGGTGGATTATTCAACAAACAAAAAATATTGAAAAAGAAATTCTAGGCCCTACAAAGGATGATTGGCTAGTTCCTAAAATCTATACCTGGGCGGATGAACTCCAGGATAAAGAACATTTCATGTATGTTGCAGATTTAGCAGGACATAAAGTTGGAACTTTTAGAATTAAAGTACTTGAATATATTTATGATATTTTTTCAAAAAAGAATCCATCTAGTTATTCTGATTCAAAGAAGAAAAAATTAGCTGAGCAGTTATTAGAAAAAAAATTAACACATCTTGGTGAAGGAGGAATTAATGATATTATTAAAAAATTTCGGGGCATGTCAAAAACTTCTCTAGGCTATGGAATAAGAAATTCATTTAACATGTTAACTAATAAAGTTGAAACTGCCGTTGAAGATGGTAGTCCTACTGATAGAGAATCACTAAAAAATGAAATTGGTAAAAATATGATTGATAAATTAAGAACATTTTTGCAGATATTACCTTTGAATGATGCATCCTTATTCCAAGATATGGTTTCTGAGTATAAAACACAATTTAATCGCAAAATTTCAACAAAGAACGAGGATGCAAAAAAGTTAGATGAAGCTTTTGGAAAATGCATTAAAGACAAAGATGTGAAGAAGAAGATTATGAAACAAATTAACGCTTTTGAAATGGGTCATACAAACACCATTCTTAATGCAATTGAAAGTGAACATGATTATAAAGAATGGAAAAGGACAAAAGAGAATTTTGAACAAATGGCAGCTGATTAAAATTAATACGTAATTCTTCCCTAAGGTAAAACTGGATAAACCAACATTTTAGGCTTAGAAATTACACGTGTCTTGATTCTTTTTTTAGCAATTTTACATGCCTGTGCATTTGAATCAATTCCAATGAAATTACGACCTAAATTTTTACTTGCAACAAGTGTAGTTCCAGAACCACACATTGGGTCTAACACAACATCTTTTTCATTACTAGAAATTTGAATAATTCTTTCAAGAAGTTTTAGTGGTTTTTGTGTTGGATATCCAACTGATTCTTTTTTCATTACCTGTACACTTTTTACATCATTCCATACATCTTGCAACTTCAAGCCTGGCATTTCATCAAGATACCTTTTCAATAAAGGAACTCTTCCAGGTTGTCTTTGAACAATTCTACCTTCTTTTTGTAATCGTTTCATACTTTTTTCACAGTATCTCCAATATCGTGTCACTCCCCTGAACTTGTATCTTGGATTTCCTTTTGATCTACCACCTGGACCAGATAAATCTCCAAGTGCATATTGTCTTCCTGTTTCTGATTCTACATGTCTATAGCTTTTTTTAATATATTCTTCTGGATATGGTTGAAACATTGAATTCCATGTATAATGTTTAGATTTTGTATAGAATAAAATGACATCATGAACTCTTCCAAATGATTTTGTTCCGTGTCTAGTATCATTATGAACATTATGTCTTTTCCATATTATCTCATTTCTAAAATTTTTCCTACCAAATATTTTGTCCAATTCAACTTTTAGATAATGTGAGGCGTGCCAATCACAGTGTAAATAAAGAGAGCCAGATTTTTTCAGAACTCTATGACATTCTTTTACTATTGATCTTATGAATTCCAGGTAGGATTCCAAATCATTTTCCCACCTATCATTAAATGCATTAATCTTACCGTGTTTTCCTTTTGCTTCAAAAATTCTATTGGCAAAAAAAGGCGGATCAAGATAAGTTAGGGTTACTGAATTATCTGGAATTTTTTTTAGAAATTTTGAGGAATCAGCACAGAATACTCTATTAACAAATTTTTCCTTCATTTAGGCAAGCCTCCAGAAAAAAGGTTTTAGCCAAAAGAGTGAAGGAATTTTCATTTTAGCTTGATATTTTCTAGATCCCTTATAATGTATACTTATCCATATTTTATCCATAATCTATCCTATTATATGGTATAATACACGTATACTTTATATATATTCCTGGTGTAAAGACGATCGCTTGAAAGAGGGAGAAATTAGATTTCCAATAAAAAAACAAGTAAATCTTGTTTTAGAAACTGCAGTAAGGTTAGGAATTTTTTCCAGTAAAAATGATGTTGCAAGAATTGCTCTAATCAAATATCTAAGCGATATGCATTTGCTTGACAATCTAAAAAATGATATCAATAGTCAAAGGATCGATGAGTAGATTTGAACTTTTTACGTACATAAAGTCCTTGTCTATATTTGTTTGAAAAATTTTCAAGCTTATTCCAACCTTGGTTCTTGATTATATCTGCCAATAAAGTAGGAGAGGAATATGTTATACTTTTTTTAAATTTATTTTTTTCAAGGTATTCAAAATCTTCAGATATAGGAAGAATTTTTTCTGCAAATTCTTTATCGATTCGAAAACTGCACCATTTTCTCTGTTTTTTTCTAAGTGCTCTTTGTTTTTCTAATGATTTATCATTAATTTTCTCAATTTTGGTAATTTGATTAATTTTGTAGATTTTTTTTATTTTTTTATATCCTTCTGCATTATAATGACCAATTCGACAAATAACATTTTCTTTCCAATCATTAGCAAATATCATTATTTGCATTGTACCATAAAGTTCCCCACATTTAGGACATGGGAGAGGTAATAGTTTAGATTTTGCTGCCATTGATCAGTACAGTAAATAGTTCTTTTATCATAGATAAAATATTCTATTGTATGAAATCAACTCGATGTAAATATTGTGAAAAAACTATCTATTGGTTTTTTAATAGTGGACAATGGCGTCCATTTGAAGAAGTCTGTTTTTGGAATTTACATAATTGTACTAATTTAGGAGGCAAGGATGTCCATTTCCGAAAAAATTGATAAACATCCTGAAAACCGTAAAAAACAGGCACAAAAAATTACGGGATTAAAAGAAAAAATTGAAGAAAGAAGGAAAAAAGTATACCAGTTAGATCTTCAGGGTTTTTCAAACCAGGAAATTGCTGATCAATTAGGTGTTGGTCTATCAACAATTGAAAAAGATCTGCATTACATGAGATATTATTGTCTAAAATGGTCAAAACAAATCCTAGATACAGATTATGCAATACCGCTAGTTGATTCAGTAAATCAAATCAATATGGCTCAAAGAGCCTTGTGGGCATTGTATAGAGATGAGGATGATGTAATGATTCGAAAAAAGATTCTAGATTCAATAATTACAAGCTCAGAAAAGAAGGTAAGTATTAGCAATGTTGAGAAGGTTATGAGTTTACAATCTTCTATAGAAATGTCCAGTCTGGAAGAACAAGTGATGAAAGATTTGGACGAATTCTAGATTAAGCTGATCTTTAAAATTGTAGAACGCTGTTTGCTAAGGGTTGTCAGAAAACAGAGGCATTTGCATTGTCTGTAGAAAAACCAAAGACAACATCACAAAGCATCATGTAATAGAATTGGATAATAGAGTGGTTTCTGTTTGCAGAGATTGTCATGATGTGATTGAATGGTGGCGAAGAGAGCTAGAAACAATGAAAAAATGAGAATTAATAGCTCAGTGCAATGCCTGTATTCTGGAAACAACAAGCTTTAGATCAAAATTCATTTGCATGCGCTGCATTCTAGAAAAACATCTTCTGCAGCATAGTCTGCCCTGTTTACATCGCTGCCATATGGCTCTCTACCACACTGAAATCCACCGTCAAAGCTAGTCACAGTAGGCTGCCATTTCTCTAAATCCTCTGAAAGAACGTATTGAATATGGATTTTTTTGTTATCTGATGCACCTTCAAGATATCCACTTGAAAGATTTGGATGAGCTACAACCGTTAAACGTAATTCAAATGATTGTACTTTTGGTCCTAGTACCTCATCAGGTAAATTAAATTTCAATGAGTTTCTTTTTTCAAATTTAATAGTCATTTCTTCATCGTCAATTAATTTTTCATCAATAGAAAAGATATCACCTGGAAAGATATCACAATATGCAGTCACGTACAATCTATGTTTGAGATATGTTTCAGTTTCCCCATTATTTCTAATAGAAATTGAATAAGAATCAGACTTGGGATATTTATTAATTGAATTAAACCAATAAGTCAAATCGGCCCTAAACCCAGAATATTGACTTTCTATACTTGCTAATTCTAAATCTCTGCTTTCTTTTGATGTTTCAACTAAAACTTCAGTTGCATTCACTAGACTTTCAATTGCTGAATTTGTTTTTTCCAAAACATCACTAGTTACAGTACCAAACCAAATCGTAGCTCCCAATGAACCTGTAGCAAGTATGCCGATAGAAATTGCAATCAATACCTGAGTTTTTGCTAGTTTATGAGTGTCCTTTGATATTTCATGTTGATTTTTTGTAATTTCCTCCATTCGTTGGTCTGATAAGCTGTTTTGAACGGTACTAAGATAATCGCTAATGCCCTGAAACCTTGATCTGTTTAAATCGTTTTTTTTATATTCAGAATCTATTAATGAATTAAGACGTTCAACATCATCTTCAAGCTTTCGTATTTTAGGAATGAATCCTACTTCGTCTACGAGTTTTTTAACATTAAGTTTCATCTCGTTAATTTTAAAAAACAAATTATTCAGGATTTCATCAATCAATACTGTGGTAGTCAAGTTTTCATTAGAAAATTTTGTAAATATTTTTAAGTATTCTTCTCTAGTGAATCTTCCTTGTATGTTTTTAATTTCATTCCAAGTTTCATCAATTTTTTTACTAGCTTTAGTATTTTCTTGTCGTAATTCATGAAAAATTTTTACAGTTTCAGTGTACAGTGTTTGTGCATCTGCATAAATTATATTACTTTTATCACTCCAAGTCAATTATCATTTTTATGTAAGAATAATACTTTAAGCTGATCTTAATGCAATACCAAACTATCCTTCACAACCTATTCCGTCTTTATCACCATCAAACCCATGTGGATCATCTGGCAAGACCTTAAAGTTGGCATAACGAATATCTCCACAATTCAAGTCTGGCGGCCAAGGAGGAATACAGACATCAGGATATGATGAATCACAATTATTCTCTGATTCAACAATCATT
>SDBV01009657.1_pt1 | contig 12781 bp, 16 predicted proteins | sample 2277081 | NCBI WGS metagenome assembly SDBV01 (sample SAMN10402039, study PRJNA504765) | marine sediment metagenome | isolation source: marine sediment core GS10_PC15, 223 cmbsf | place: Arctic Ocean: Southern Knipovich Ridge | collected 2010
GTAAGCGATTTCAAAGAAACTATGTAAATCACTGCGTGGATTTATATTCGCGTAAGCGATTTCAAAGAAACTATGTAAATCACTGCGTGGATTTATATTCGCGTAAGCGATTTCAAAGAAACTGTGCGAAATGACTGTGTCGATGAGTATGCGCGTAAGCGATGCATGATGCAAACTATATCTTCAAACTAATAACCTTGCTAACTCCATCGTGCATTGAGATTCCATATAAATTAGTTGCATTAGTTATTATTTCATCATTATGCGTTATAATGATATACTGTCCTTTCTGCATATATTTCTTCAAAAGATTTGCAAGCCTTTCAGAATTTCTCTTGTCAAGCGCGGCGTCTATTTCGTCCAAAATATAAAAACAATAAGGATTCAATTCCTGAATGGCGAAAATCAATGAAAGAGCAACCATTGTCTGTTCCCCACCAGAAAGCGAAGTCACATCAAAATACTTTCCATGTCCAGTCTTTACAATTATAGAAACCCCTCCTTCAAAAGGATCTTTTTTATTCTCAAGCTCCAGAAACACCTGCCCCTTCGTTGAAATCTGAGCAAAATTCCTTGAAAAAATATCATTTAGGTCCAAAAAGGTTTTCATAAACGCCTTCTTCTTTTTAATATCAATTTCATGAATAATCTTAAATATGCTTCCTTTTTCCTTATCAATGCTTTCAACCTTTGTCTTTATTGAATCATATTCTTCTTTAATTTCATCATAAACTTCCAAAGACCTCATATTAACAGAACCAATCCTAATTAGAATATCCTGCGTCTTGCTCAACTTTTCAATAAGTGAATCCCTATTCATTTTCACAATCTCAACATTTGAAAATTCCAAAATCTCCATTTCCAAATTCTCAACTTCCGCAGTAATCCTAGCTCTATCAATCTTAAAATTATTAATCTCCTGTTCAATATTATGAATTACATTTTTATTAATAGATGACTCCTGTTCATTCTGCCTTACCTTTTGATTACAAGAATCCCTCTCAACAATGAACTTTTGAAATTTCTTCGTAAGCTCTTCTTCCTGTCCCCTTTTATTATTCAAAGATTTCTCTTTTCCAGACAATTGCTTTTTCAAAACAACTAGTTCATCTTTTATATCTTCTTCATCACGGGACAATTGTTTCAAAGAAATCTTAGAACGCTCAAGCTCCCTCTGTTTAAAAGAAATTTCTGAACTAACATTCTCCTCGCTTCTAAGAGAAACCTCCTGCACTTCAATTCTCGCAGTCTCATATTTCTGCTCTATATTTGAAAATTTATTAAAATTATTTTCAAGACCATTTTTAATCTTTTCAAGCTCATCTAATTCACTTTTTGCAATAGTTATCTTTTCATGAAGAACCTTTATTTGATTTTTCTTTTCATCTATACTAGAAAGATTAACCAAATCAGAATCACGCCTAGTAATTTCTAAAGTTATTTTCTCTATATCATTTTTTAAGAGACTTCTCTTCCTATCAATTTCAACAAGTTCTTTATCCCCTTTTTGTATTTCGCTTTCCAACTCATCAATTCTTGGATTAGTCTCCTTGTGAATATGGTCAATATGATTTTCAGTAATGTTGCTTTTACAAAGAGGACAAATATCCATTTTTGAAATTGTGTCAATTAATTTCTTCTGTTTTTCAACTTCATTCTCATTAGAATAAGAAACTTTTTCAAGTTCAATTTCTCTTTTATTCAAGCCCTCAAGCAATTCTTTCTTTTCGGCCAAAATCAATTTCAAACTCTCCAACTTTTCCAAAGTAGTTTGCTTATCATATAATTCACGAGCAATAGATTCAATTTGTTTCAATAAAAAATCCGACTCATTAGAATAGTTTTGTAAAAATGCCTTCTTATCTTCAAACCTATCCTTAATTGATTTCAACTCAGATTTAATCATATAAAATTTCTTTCTCTGTTCTTCAAGGGTTTCTAGTTCCTGTTTTTTTAACTGAACTTCTTTTTCTTTTTTTACAATTGTTGGAGATTCTTTCTGAAGTTCTTTAATAGACAAATCATTTTCTCTGATAGTGTTCGTCAATTCTTGTTCTTGTTTTGAAATATTGTTCAATTTAACTTCGTGGTTTTCAATCTTAACATTCAAACCCGCAATATCTGCCCTAAAATTTGCAATCTCTTGATTCAATTTCTCTTGTTCCAAACCCGATGATTCCTCTATCTTTTTATTTATAGAATTTATTTTCTCTTCAAGATTCTTAATTACAGCTTCTATATTTGCAACAATCTTCTTCGTCTTATCAATTTCCTTATTCTTTTTAGAAATTGCTTCATCAATTTGTTCTCTATGTTTTTTCTTCTTAGACAAATCAAAATTAATTATGCTCGCTTTAAACTTTCTCACATCCTTTTGCAACTTTTGAAATTTCAACGCCTGCTGTCTTTCCTTCTCAAGATTATTCAAATAGGTCGTCCTCTCCCTCAAAATAGATATAACTTCTTTTAATTTTTCTTCAGTCCTTGTCAGTTCTTTTATTGATTTTTCCTTCCTAGACTCATAAATAGCAATTCCAGAAACTTCCTCAATTATCTTTCTCCTTTCTTCAGTATGCATTCTCACAAAGTTTTGAATCTCCCCCTGCAAAATTATATTGAAACCATTTGGATCAATTCCAGCTTGTGCCAAAAGCCCCAAAACTTCTTGCCGAGTTTTCGTTTGATTATTTATTTTGTAAATGCTCTGTCCGTTTCTTCTAACGATTCTTTTAATTGAAACTTCATTATCATCCAAACTAAATATTCTATCAGAATTATCAAAAACAATTTCAACAGACGCTTCTTTCGCAGGGGACGCTGCTTTGGTTCCAAGAAAAATTAAATTCTTAGCCTTCGCAGCCCTCATTGATTTTATAGAAAGTCTACCCAAAACAAAACATAGAGCATCTGACAAATTCGATTTCCCACTCCCATTTGGACCCAAAATAACATTAATTCCTTCAGTAAAAGGAATCTCGGTTTTCCTCGGAAAACTCTTGAATCCATGCATCACTAATTTTTTTATGTAACCCATTATAGAAAGAAGGAAAAAAGGTTTTTAAGGATTTCACACAAGAGTCCTCTGAATAATTTTCTCACAGGCCTTCTTCCAAGTACTCCAAGTTTTTCTAAAGATTCCTTTATCTTCATGTTCTCTCGCATATTTATCTAAAAACCTGCATGTCAATGGATCCGAAGGATAACCAGAACCAATCTCAGTTCCATAAATTTCTTTTAATTTATTCATCTCTTTTTCACGAACAGACTTCGCAAGAATTGACGCGGCCGAAACTATAACATGATTCTTATCCGCCTTATGTTCGCAAACAATTTCCAAATTAGACAAATTCTTGACTCTCTGTCTAACAAGTTCTCTCCATTTTCCAATGCTAACAGAAGGACAATCAACCACGACCGTGATTTTCTTAAACCCCTTATTTATTTTATTTATTATCTCCGCAGTTTTAATCGCTTCCAAAACATTCAAATTCGTCCCACCATTCAAACTACCATCTATATCATTTGGATGACTTATAGTAATTTCAAAAGTTTCCACAATGTCCTTTATTTTATCAACCAAAAATTCTCTCCTCTTATGAGTTAATTCCTTCGAGTCCTTGACGCCCATTTTCTTTAATTCACCTTCAAAAGATTTATCTGCCAAACAACCTGCAAGAACCATCGGCCCAATCACAGGACCCCTTCCAGCATCATCAATACCTAAAATCAACTCTGTCATAAAGTAAAAAACAAAACTTGGTTTTTAAGTATTATTGTTGCGGGAATTAGCAGAATTTGTATTAGTTAACCTCTAAATTAAATGCTCGTCTATAAATTCAATTATTTCTTTCTTGTAAGAAGTATTTAGAGAAATTCCAATATACATTGGTTTCTTTTTTACTAGCAACCATTTCTTTTTTTCTAAAAGTTTTACAATTTCTTTTAGGTTTGGAAATCTCTTAAAATGTTCCAGTCTATCATATTTTGCACCCCAGTTATTTTTGGCATGAGCCAACTCAAACATGAGCTGAGCTATTTCTTTATCTTCAGTCATGTTATCCTCAAGATTTTAACTTTTTTAAATGTTGTCATCTTTGATATATGTATATATATTGTGCAAACATTTATAAATTACAAAATTATTATTAATATTAGGATTTAGGCTATAGTTTATAGGTGAAAAAATAAATGAAAATAAAAAATGAAAAGTCAGCATTCTTGGAACAACTTGGTGATACCCCTCAATTGAGAGTTATCGATTTTTTAATTGGAGAACATTTTTTTGATTTCCCTTTAACAGAAATAGCAAGAAAATCTGAGATTAGTTATAATTCTTTGAAATCTTTTTTTGATAAACTTTTGGAAACAGGTCTTATAATTAAAACCCGTAGAATTGGAAAATCAGATTATTATAAATTGGACGAACAAAACCAAATAGTTCAAAATATGATAAAACTTGCTTGGCAATTAACTAAACAAAAACTAAATCCAGAAAAATATAATCCAAAAGATTTGAATATTGAATTAGAAAAGAAAGAAATAATTGTTAATTAAATTTTATATTCCTATTTCTTATATTCCCCATCTTCTTTCACAAAAAACAAAAGAACAGTAGAAATCACTGCAACTATTCCAACATAAGTAAACATTATTTTATAACTCACATCCCAAAGAAGCCCAGCCACAATTCCAGCAGGAATATTCACTAAACCATTAACCGAATAAAACAATCCCATAGCGGTTCCCTTCATTTCTCCAGATAAATCCGAAACAAGGGCTTTTTGATTTGAATTAACAATTGCCATAACCAAACCATAAATTACAAAAGACGCTATTAAATAATAAATATTCAAACTTCTAAAAAGAATAAACACTAAACCTATAAATAAAAGTTGTCCAAAAATCAAAACTTTCTTCCTGCCTATTCTATCCGAAAGTTTTCCAAAAGGAATCACAAACATTGCATAAAACAATCCGAAAACAGCATAGAGAATTAAAGCAGACACGGTGTTTCCAGTTACTTCTTTTGCAAGCAAAATCAAAAACAAATACAATCCAAAATTGGCGAGTGTAAAGACAGCCGAAACGAAAACAAAATATTTCAATTTATAATCCAAATTTTTAATACTTCCAAATAAAGTTTTCTTAATAGGTTTTTTCTTCTTCTCTTTTACAAGAAATAAAGGCAAAATAGAAATTGAAGAAATACCAGCCGCAATGAAAATTATTGTTTTGAAACTGAATTGAAACTTCCAAAATAAAAATATAACAATTAAAGTTCCTATCACACCCCCAAGAGTATCCATCATTTGATGTATTCCAAATGCCTTTCCTCTATGATGTGTTGAATCTAAAATAATTGTGTCTCTTGGTGCATCCCTTAACTTTCCGAATCTTTCAATTGAAATTGCTCCAATAATTAAACCAATTGAATTCACAAAGCCCAAAAAAACTCTTGATAAAATAGAAATTATATATCCTAAAAAAATAAAAACCTTCGCCTTTCCAATTCTATCAGAAGCAAATCCCCCAAAAATTTTAAACAAACTTGAAAGCCCCTCTCTTAATCCACTCAAAGCCCCAATAGCCAAACCCCCGCCACCAAGAGCAGTTATAAAAAAGGGAAGAATTGGAGTAATCATTTCACTTCCAATATCATTAAATAAACTTGACGCTCCAAGGAACTTTATATTTCTACGACCAACCTTTTTAGAGAACACCATCTTTTTATGAAATAGATTGGATATGAATATTTAAAAATTGATTGATTTTGTTGCTAAATATTACATTAGAAAGTTTTAAAAGAACCATCAATTTACAATTAATATAGCGAGGTGGAGCAGTCTGGAGTGCTCGTCGGGCCCATAACCCGGAGGTCGCGTGGTTCAAATCCCGCCCTCGCTATTAATTAGGGATTTGAACTCAAATCCTGAGTTGTTTCACGAGATTTTATCGCGAAGCCAAAAATAAATATACGAGTGAGGCAAGGAACAGCCCTCGCTATTCTTCTAAGGCGTGATTTGAACAAATCCCTATTCGGACTCCGTGAATTTTCTTTAAACTAAAGTTTATTTGAAAATTCAGAAGATCCTCACCCTCGCACTTATTCTAAGGCGTGATTTGAACTCAAATCCTGAGTTGTTTCACGAGATTTTATCGCGAAGCCAAAAATAAATATACGAGTGAGGCAAGGAACAGCCCTCGCTATCACTACCTTTTTCCCGTTGTGACTATACACTTAAATACCTTAATTTTTAAATATTAATAATATTAATATCCAAACATTTATAAATCATAAAACAATAAATACCTTGTAATCAACGCTACCGTTCTATCTGCGACGGTAGATTGTAATTTCTTAGCACAATAAAAGTTATATAGCCTGCCATTTTTTAATAAACATGGAAAGAACAGCCATATTTGTAGACCTTGGTTATCTAAACGCCATCACAAGAAAACTAGGAAATCTTAGAGTAGACTATGAAAAATTAGTAGAATCCCTAATTTCTAAAGATGGAGATTCTCTTTATAGAGTATATATGTATTATTGTCCTCCCTTTCAAGGTAGTCCTCCAACACCTGAAGAAAGATTAAGAAAATCAAATCTTGATCGTTTTATTAAAAAACTAAAGAATATACCTAGATTTGAAATAAGAATGGGTAAACTAACAAAAACTAAAAAAGGAGATTATATTCAAAAAAGAGTGGATACATATTTTGCAATTGATTTAGTAAAATTATCTATTAAAGGCTCAATTAAGAAAGCAATATTGATTGCAGGGGACAGTGATTTTGTGCCCCCAATTTTGGAAGCAAAAGAAAATGATGTCATAGTAAAAATATGTTATTATCAAAATACAATACAAACAGAATTATTAGAATCTTGTGATGAATCTGAAGAATTTACTGCTGAATTTTTAAACAAGTTTAAATATTCTTGAAAAAATAAAGAAGAGGAAGAAGAATAAAATGGAAGATAAACAATACAGAAGGATGAGAAAGCAGATGAAAAATCATGGACGAGTATGCCCTAAATGTGGTAATCCCAAGAGAGATGGATGTTATTCAGATAATTGTTTAGTTCAACATTGTGCTTGTAGAATGACCGACCCAGACATAAAGGATTAAATAAACATAAAAGTTAAAAAGACAATCTTATTCTAAAGGTTGTGTTGGTTTAAGGAAAAAACCACCCTATTACAAATCGACATATATCACGGCGATTGTGGTCTAATTATGCCCTTTCACATGTCGGTTAGGAATAATGTTTGAAATGAACAAATAAAGGTAAAACTTATGAAGAGATATATGGCGAAAATGCCCATCTTGAAAGAAAGAAAAGAATAGGAAAGAATAGTTTTCAAAATTTAGATAAAGAAAAATTGTGCAAAATAAGTAAAATTGCTGCTATTTCTAGCCATAAGAATAAAAGAATGGGTGGTGGTCAAGCAAAAAGAATGGGATTGAAAAGCAGGGAATTTGAAAATTTTGTAGCAAATAATTTAGATTACGACGTTGTGTTTTTACCTCAAAGTATTTGCGATAGAATAGTGGTTATGGGTGGAAAACCTTTGCTAATTGAAATAAAACACAAGGGAGAAAAATTAAGACCAAAACAAAAACAGGCTCAAAAATTATTTGGAGAATATTATAAAGTAGTTGAGAAATGAGTTGCTTCTAAATAGCCAACGCAGGAAAAACATACACATTCCCGCCCTCGCTATCATAAATCTAACTATTCCAACTCTTCATAAAAACTAAACGGATCAGCTATCTTTACCACATAAGATTCAGCATCGCCAACGCCAACATATAAAATCGCAACATTTCCATTTTTTCTTATAATGCCTCCAGGATAGACAACATTGTAAAGCTCTGGCCTTTTTGATTCTCCTTCAGGAAGTTCAGCTCTTCTTATTAAAATTCTAATTGTTGAAATTTCAAGGCTTTCAGAATCAAGACAAAAAACTATTGGATAATAAAATTTATTTTTTTTATCTTTAGAAAACCTTGCTATATGTCCAATTATCCCGATTTTACCATTTTTCAATATATGCGCTTCATTTACGCCACCCCATTCTCCTTTCGAAAATATTCCAGGAATTATTTTAGCTTTATGAAAAAGTCGTGGTTTAAGTTTAGAAAGAGAATTTATCTGAGTAAAACCAATTTTTCCAAGCCTCCCTTTTTTACCTTGAGGTCTAGAGAAAACTCCAATTTTTCCATTTGTTAACTTAACCAAACGTATTCCTTTCATTCCCCAAGGACCGTAAGCAAATTTTTTTAAATTTTCCAAACTGCTTCCCTTGTAAAAAACTATTCTATACGTTAAACCCTCTTTTTTCCTAATATTTGGTTTAACTTCAACCCCATTTAATACAAACATTTTATCTATTTTTGTAATTGATGGGTCCTGTAATGTAAATACTGGAAGAGAGTAATCAGGTTGAAATCCTTTTGTTTTATTGTTTTTCTTAAAAAATACTGTTTTAGAAGATTCCTCGATGCTGTGCGGCTCGACCCTTCCAAGAAGATATGTTTTTTTGTTATATCTAAACGGCGCAGTTATATTATAAACGTCTTCTTTTCCTACCTCCGAGAAACGCAATTTTCTTGCTACGCAATTTACAGATTTTCGTTTTGAAAGCATATTTCTAATCGAGATTGTTTTTGTAGCCATTTATATAAATATAAATTATAATTTAAAAATTATTGCCTTTAATGATTACCTCTAGAAACGCAAAGCTTTAAATTCTTAAAATATTCTATAATCTCATGCCAAGGTGGCGGAGTGGTTAACGCACCAGATTGCTAATCTGGACCCCTCGGGGTGCGCAAGTTCGAATCTTGTCCTTGGCGTTTACACAATTGAAAATTGTTTCAGGATTCTTAGCTAAGTTGGCAGATTTTTGGTTCAGTTCGACGAGCAATGTTCACGAGATTCAATCCCGAAGGTAAATTTGAAAAGTCCGAGTGGGCTTGCGAGCAAAGCAATGTTCACGAGATTCAATCCCGAAGGTAAATTTGAAAAGTCCGAGTGGGCTTGCAAGCCTCTTGTCCTTGGCGTTTATTTTAAAATAATTAATAACGTTTTCGGTGAAGAAGTTTTTTTAATAATGTTGGATTCCAAATGTAGGTAATGATGCCTTCATTATCAGTAATTATTTTATTAATATTTTCTAAATAATCTAAAACAATTAAATAAGTGGGCCACATTATTTTTCTTGGAAGTTTTTCCCAAATTTGTGTTTTTTTAAATTCCCCACTATTTTTTTTTATTGTCATCTCTACCATCTTAACAGTTTCTAAGGTGGGTGATCTAAATATTCTTTCTACATTTTTATTAATTAATTGGCTTTCCATACATACATATCAATTGATATGTTTATAAATATTTCTTTTTACTAGAAATCTTTGCATTTATTTTATCCCTTCAACCAAAAAAGGAATCAATTTATTTTCCGCTTTTCTAAGATTCTCTTGAAAGGTTTGTTTAGAAATTTTTGCAACATTAGATAATTTATTCAAATCAGTTTTCCTATGTTCATCTGGAACTTTAGTTCTTATATTTTTATTTGCTAAATATGCCTTTGCAGAATAAAAGATTGAATAATATGAATGACTTATTACGCCAATATAAAATGTTTGATTCTTCTTTATTTTAAGAAGGGATTTTATTTTATCATCAACTGAAATTTTTATTAATGATTCTGCCAAAACCAATTCGTTTTCTGATTTTTCCAAATATAATTTCGACAAACTCATTTTATTATATTGTAAAATATTTGAGGATTAATTATTGGAAGATTATTCCTTAATATTTCCTTTCCCAAATTTTCTTCCTTTGAAATTAACATTTTTTTCAATTCGGATTCAGTAATGATATGAAAATCTATCTTAATCATTTCTTTTCTCTTAATTGATTCTAAACTTGATTCCAGAGAGGAAGTTTTATTTTTTACAATTATAGCAATATCCAAATCACTTGTCTTTGTTTGTTTATTTTCTGCATAACTTCCAAAAATCACGAGGGAATAGAAAGGGTTTTCTTCACTCAATTCGTTCACAATAGCATCAATCGTTTTCTGAGGTATTTTGTAAAGCCCCTCTGGAATTGAAGACATATAATTTATACACTTGCTTGTCAAATTTATTTTGTATAATTTCTGATTTCCAATGGTTTCTATCACTATTATGTTTTCCTTTTTGAATTCTGAGATAGTTTTTTGCAGAAACGAATTTGATTTCGTTTTGAGAGATTTCTTTAATTCTCCGAATGTTTGAGGCGATTTTATCCTTAGTAAATTCAGCGTCGGGAGTTGTTTTTTTGTCAACATTTTAATTTACCTATATTTAGGTAATATTATACCTACTTTAAGGTATTTAAGTGTTTTTGTTATAAAATGTGAGCAAATAATACGCCTTACATATAAGGTATAAATGATAAGTATGGTTTAGAAGTTCTTGGTTTAAATAACAACAGGAGAAATAAAATGACCGAAGAAAAAATTGAAATGACTAAGAAAGAATTTGAAGAAGAAAAGAAAAGGCATAGTAGATCTTCGAACGTTCTTTTCATTGGACTTGCATTATTATCAACTTTGGGTTGGTTAAGATATGCTGACACTTCCAAGCAAATTTCTGATTATTACGAAAAAAAATATTTTGAATCAGATAATTTATATAAAACTGAACAAAAAATAAATCTCTCTTACAAAAATAAATTAAATAAAGAAAAAGCAAAGCAGGATTCTCTTATAAATTTCTATGAAAATAAATTAGAGGAATTATCAAAATGAGAAAACTAATAAAATAAAAACCAACCTTTCACAACCCCCTCATATGCGGAGGTTTTATCTTCTTCCCCAAAGCATCAAAAATAGATTTCTCAGTTCTCCCCGCAATAAATTTTTTTCCCTTGTATAAACCATATTGATTCAATAACAAACCTTTTCCCTTTGCAATTTTTCTAAGACCAATACTCTCGCCGACAGGTCCAGTATAAGAAAGCAAACTCGCCCCCCAACTTTCAGATGTAGTAAAATAAATCTCAACTTTCACGCCCTCTATTTTAAATGTCAATCTCTTTTCGCCACCCTGCAAAAACTTGCCCTTCTTCTCCAAAACATTTCTAATTTTATCTTTGTCCTTAGGAATCAAAACAACATCCACATCAATTGGGTTTTCCACATTCCTTCTAATGCTTCCAGCAATACCAATCTTTTTAGAAAACGGTTTCAACAAATTATAAATTTTCTTAGATAGAGCCAAAACAAATTTACCTTTTTTGGTAACAACCTTCCTGCCTTTTTTCACCACAACTCTTTTTTCAGAATTAATCATAAATTATAAATGGGTGCAGATTATTTAATTATTTCGTCGTATATATTAGATTACAACTAAACTTATAAGTAATTTTAAGATTTAATTTGCATGGAATTACAGAAAGAAGAGAGCAAATATATAAAAGGAGCTAATGAAATAAAAGAAGAATTACAAAAATGGCAGGACGAAGAACTTAAATATTTCCCTCCTGGAGAATATGGTAAATTGAAATTAATAGATTATATTAACAAGTTTCCATCCAACATTCATGGGACAGGTCCTGAGGATAAATATTATGGAAGTGCAGCAAATATGTTGGCGCAAAAAGCAATCCAGCTCTTATTAATACCAGGACTTAATGCAAATTGTCATAATAATGTCACACTTGACCAAGCAATAGAAGTTATAACAAAAGATCTATAATCACTTCCCAACATCCCCAGTCCTCTTCCAAGAAATATAATTCTTTTCCAATATATCAATAACTTCCTGACGATTTTCCGCCTTTCCTAAACCCTTCCAATCCAAAACCACAAAATCAATATCTTCAGAAGTTTTATCAACAGCTTCTTTTATCATCTCTTCCGAAATGGGCATAACATAACCAGGAACAACATGCGAAATCGCGACATTCGAATTTAATTGAATTTTATTAAAATTTGGACAATAATGTGGGCCTCCAATTCCTATAGCAACTTCGTTATATGGATTCACCTTAAAATCCTCAATCGCGTCCTGAATAGCTTTAGCAACCACAAATCCAGCCTTCCTATCCCTCCATTCGGCCTTAGTCGAACCTATCTCAATAAAAAGACAGGGCTTATCTATCAAAGGCCCGTGATGTGTCGCTTCCATTGTAACCTCATAATTACTGAGATGAAATTTCTTAGCATTATCATTTAATTTTTCAAATATTTGTTTCTGAAAAATAGCCGACGCTGGACAAACTTTTCCACTTTCGCCCCCAAAATTCGCATTCCTCCAATTCCCAGGAGAATGAACCGAAAGAGTTTTCCCTCCTTTTTCAGACACATGCTTCGACGCAAAAATTACAAAATCATATTCATTTATTCTCTCCATATCAAGATTCTCATTACGCAACATATCTTCCTCGACCAAATAAAAATCAAAACTCCCAAACTGAGAAAGCTGCGTCGTTATATTCACACCAGCCAAATCCTTCTTACTAGCCATAATCAAATATTTCTTAAACATAACTTGTAGAATATCTAAATATTTATATAATTATATGTCGCATTTAAAATTATGAAAATAACTCCCGAATTAAATTATCAAGTTAAATTTCCAGAAGGCATTTATTCTCCTGCAATTCTTGATGTAGAATTTGGAGAATATGGAAATGGCAAAGCCAGGTTATCACAAGAAGAATTTACTGGAATTAGTTACTTTATTGACAATGATGAAAATAATTTAATTCAAATTATGAGATCAATTG
>SDBV01009658.1_pt1 | contig 12780 bp, 21 predicted proteins | sample 2277081 | NCBI WGS metagenome assembly SDBV01 (sample SAMN10402039, study PRJNA504765) | marine sediment metagenome | isolation source: marine sediment core GS10_PC15, 223 cmbsf | place: Arctic Ocean: Southern Knipovich Ridge | collected 2010
CGACAAAAGAAAAACTGAAAGAAAGAATAATTGAAATTAATTCTAAAGATAAAAGTGAGGAGAAAAAGCAAGTGAAAGAAAAAGAAAAAGAACTACAGGATCGGCCGTAAGGGAAACATATGCCTGCGCTAATTCATGATCCGAGAAAAAATAAAGGTTTTGCCGGGACTTTAAAAAAGGTTTTTAGAAGAAAAAGCATTTAATATTATAGGAAGAAAAGTAAATCCAAAAATTTTCCGTATTCCCTTAATCAGAGATTGGGAATCAAAGTGGTTTGCGAAAAAGCACGAATTTAAACAATTCTTAAAAGAGGATATACAGATTAGAGAGTTTTTATCAAAAAGACTAAAGAATTGTGGTATTTCTAATATTTGTATTGAAAGGTTGGCTAATATTGTAAGAGTCAGTATATCCACTGCTAAGCCTGGATTAATTATTGGTCGAGGAGGGCTTGATATTGAAAAATTAAAAAAAGAGTTAAAAGTTTTTGTCAGCGATGAAATTGTTTTAGAAGTTAATGTCATTGAGGAGAAAAAGCCAATGCTTTCTGCTGCCGTGATTTTAGAAGGAGCAATTGCTGATATAGAGAAGAGATTTCCTTTCCGCCGAGTGATGAAAAAAGTTATTAAACAGGCTAAAATAAGCGAGGCTAAAGGAATTAAAATTATTCTTAGTGGTCGTTTAGGGGGTGTTGAGATTGCTCGATCAGAAAAATTGGCTTGGGGAAACTTACCGCTTCATACTTTGCGAGCAGACATTGATTATGCTCGTGGCACAGCCGCGACAACATATGGTTCAGTCGGAGTTAAAGTCTGGGTTTATCGAGGAGAAAAATTTGAAAAACCAAAATCTAATCAAATAAAAGTTAATTTAAAGGTGTAAATATGTTAATGCCCAAGAAACAAAAGTATAGGAAGAGCCACAAGGGAAGAAGGAGAACAAAAAGTCAGGCAACAAGAGGAACTACGGTTAGTTTTGGTGAGTTTGGATTAAAAACGTTAGAGCATCATTGGATAACTGCTCGTCAAATTGAGACAGTACGTCGAACAATTACCCGAGTATTTAAAAAAAAGGGAAAGATTTGGATTAGAATTTTTCCTGACAAACCAGTTACCGCTAAAGGTTCAGAGGTTCCCATGGGCAAGGGCAAGGGAGCGGTTGATCATTATGTTGTAGCGGTAAAACCAGGAATGATTCTTTTTGAGGTTACTGGAATTGATGAAGAATTGGCCAAAAAGGCCCTTAAGGCAGCTTCATATAAATTGCCAGTGAAAACTAAATTTGTTAGCAAAGATAATATTTAAAAAATGAAAACAGAGGAGCTTAAACAAAAAACAAAAAAAGAATTGGAAAGATTATTAGAAGATTCCAGGGAAAAGCTACGTAATCTCCGTTTTGATATTCAAATGAAGCAGTCAAAAAATGTAAGAGAAATAAGAACAGTAAAAAAATTAATTGCTAAAATACTTACATTTATTAATCAAAAATAAATATTATGGCTAAAAAAAGATTTCAAGGAGTAGTGACTAGTGATAAAATGGATAAAACCATTGTTGTTAAGATAAATCGGATAAAAGTGCATCCTATCTATAAAAAAAGATATCAGGTTAGCAAAAAATATAAAGTTCATGACCAGAAAAATGAAGCTAAAATTGGTGATCAAGTTATTTTTAAAGAATGCAGGCCCTTGTCAAAAGACAAGAAGTGGAGATTAATTGAAATTAAGAAGTAAATTAATTTTATGATTCAACCGGAAACAAGATTAAAAGTTATTGATAATACTGGAGCTAAAGAAATACAGTGTATTCGCGTTTTAGGGGGATATAGGAAGCGCTATGCTCATATTGGTGATATTATTACAGCGACAATTAAAAAGGCTGTTCCCCACACTTCAGTAAAGAAAGGAGAGGTGATTCATGCCGTTATTGTTAGAACAAGAAAAGAAACTCGTCGAGCCAATGGTGTTTATGTCAGATTTGATGATAATGCCGCAGTGATTGTTGACAGAAAGACCAAAGAACCAAAGGGAGGTAGGGTTTTTAGTGTTGTTGCCAGAGAATTAAGAGAAAAAGGTTTTACTAAGATAGTCTCTTTGGCTCCCGAAGTTTTATAATTAAAATGTTTTTTAATTTCATGCTTTGTCTATAATAATATGAAGATAAAAAAAGGCGACACAGTCCAAATAATTAGTGGTAAAGATAAAGGGAAAAAAGGAAAAGTTATTCGATCTTTACCCCAAGAAGACAAGATAGTTGTTGAAGGTTTAAATGTGGTAACTAAGCATGTTCAACCAAAAAAATCTGGAGAAAAGGGACAAAGAATTAAAATGGCCACCCCTTTGCACGTTTCAAAAGTAATGTTAATTTGTCCTCATTGTAAAAAGACAGTCAGGGTGGGATATAAGATTTTAACTGATAACAGAAGAAAAAGAATTTGTCGAAAATGTAAAGACGTATTTTAAAAAATAGATTAATTATATGGATTTAAAGCAAATATATTTTAAAAAAGTTGTTCCAGAATTAGTTAAAAAATTTGATTATCAGAATAAGATGGCTGTCCCTAAGATAGAAAAAGTTATTGTTAATTCTGGGCTAAGCCGAGGAAGAACAGAGAAAAATTCTAAATATGTTGACATGGTTGGTCAGACAATTGCTAAAATTACCGGACAACAGCCAGTTAGAAATTTAGCAAAAAAATCAATTGCTGGCTTTAAAATTAGAGAAGGAATGCCAGTTGGTATAAGCACGATTCTGCGAGGACCGAAAATGTATGATTTTATGAATAAATTAATCAACATTGCCCTGCCAAGAATAAGAGATTTTAGAGGATTAAAAATACAGAGCATTGATCAGCAGGGAAATTTATCAATCGGCCTTAAAGAACAAGTAGTTTTTCCAGAGATTAACCCAGAAAATTTTGAAGCAACTCATGGTTTGCAAATAGTAATTACAACAACGACTCGAAACAAAGAAAAGGCATTAGAATTATTTAAATTATTGGGATTCCCCTTTAGAAAAGAATAATTTCGAAATATATGGCAACTAAAGGACAAATAGTTAAATCAAATAAAGAGCCTAAATATCGGACACGAAAAGTACGACGTTGTTGGCGTTGTGGAAGAAGACATGGCTATATGAGAGAGTTTGACCTTTGTCGTATTTGTTTTAGGGAGCTAGCGACCAAGGGCGCAATACCAGGGATTAGAAAATCATCTTGGTAAATAATAATTAGAACATTAAGTTAAAATATTATGACTGATCCAATCGCTGACATGCTAACAAGAATTCGTAATGCTTTGGCCATTAAAAAACCAGAGATAGTTTTGCCTTATTCCAAGGTCAAGTTTAATATTGCTAAAGTGTTAGAAAAAGAAAAATTGATTGAAAAAGTGGAAACGATTGATGCGACAAAAAGTAAAACAGGATTTAAGCAGTTAAAAATTAAATTAAAGTACGATGAAAACAATCAATCAGTTATAGGTACTTTAAAAAGAATCAGTAGTCCGGGTCAACGTATTTATGTTAAAAAAGATAAAATTCCTAAAGTTTTAAATGGTTTGGGACTGAATGTTTTATCTACCTCCAAAGGCTTAATGACCGGACAAGAAGCCAGAGAGAAAAATTTAGGAGGAGAATTAATCTGTGAAATATATTAATCCTATGTCAAGAGTTGGTAAAAAAATTATTTCTGTTCCAGAAAACGTTGAAATAAAAGTACAAGATCAACAGATTTTAATAAAAGGGCCGAAGGGAGAATTAAAACAATTTTTGCCAGATTTTGTTAAAATTGAAATAAAAGATAATCAGTTAAAAGTTTTAGTTAAAAAGCCTGAAGAAAAAAAACAAAGAGCTTGTTGGGGAACGTTTGCTAGATTGATTTTTAATATGATTCAAGGGGTAACTCAAGGATTTGAAAAGAAATTAGAATTAGTAGGAGTGGGTTATCGGGCAGAAAAACAAGGAGATAAGATTATTCTTAATGTTGGTTTTTCTCACTTGATAGAATATTTAATTCCTAAAAATATTGAAGCAAATGTTGAAAAAAGAACAATTATTATTCGGGGCATTGATAAACAATTAGTCGGAGAAACAGCGGCTCAAATCAGGAAGTTTAAAAAACCAGAACCATATAAGGGAAAAGGAATTAGATATTCTGATGAAATAGTTCGTCGAAAAGCCGGTAAAAAGGTTGCTACAACAGGCACGTAATCAATAAATTTTTATGATTCAAGTAAAAAAACAATTGCAAAGAGAAAGAAGACATCGCCGAGTTCGCGCTAAAATTAATGGAACAAGTAAATGTCCAAGACTTTGTGTTTTTAGAAGCAATAAATATATTTATGCGCAGTTGATTGATGATCAAAAGGGAAAAACCTTATTATCTGTTACTGATAAAAAACCAAAAACAAAATCTAAAACCAAAAAATCTTCAAATATAAATAGTGCCTTAGAGGTCGGAAAGATTTTAGCAAAAAAAGCTATTGAAAAGAAAATTAAAAAAATAGTTTTTGATCGTGGAGGATATAAATATCATGGACGAGTTAAGGCAATAGCAGAGGGAGCAAGACAAGGAGGACTAAAATTTTAAACAAATGACAAAAGAAAAGAGAATAAAACGTAGGGGGTTGCCAAGAGTTAGAACTGAGCCAGAGTTTACTCAGCAATTAGTTGATTTAGCTCGGGTAACTAGAGTTGTTAAAGGAGGAAAGCGCTTAAGTTTTCGTGCCTGTATGGTTATTGGAAATCATAAAGGAGAAATTGGAATGGGATTAGCCAAGGGGACAGATGTTGCTGGAGCCATTCAGAAAGCAGTGCGTAAGGCAAATAAAAATTTAATTAAAATAACAATTGTTAACGAAACTATCCCTCATTGGGTTAGGGCTAAATATGGAGCGGCTCGAGTTTTATTACGACCAGCCAGAAAGGGCCATGGAATTGTCGCTGGAGGAGCGGTTAGAATGGTTTTATCTGTATCAGGGATTAGAAATGTTACTGGTAAAATTCTGGGGTCAAAAAGTAAAATGAACAACGTTAAAGCAACATTTAAAGCCTTGCAATCATTAAAAGTTCCTAAAGTTTAAAGTTATGACTGTTAAATTATCTGATTTAAAACCAGCAGCCAAATCAAGACGTCGCTCAAGAAGAGTTGGCAGGGGAAATAATGCTTCTGATCCAGGCACTTATTCTGGTCGAGGACAGAAAGGACAAAGATCAAGGTCTGGTGGAAAAAAGGGACTTAAACTTAAAGGCCTAAGAAGCAATTTGAGAAGTATGCCTAAATTAAAAGGATTTACTCAAAGGAATTCTTTAAAAATTAAGCCAATAAGTTTAAAAGATTTGGAAAATAAATTTAAAGAAAACGAAATTATTGATCTTGCTAAATTAATGAAGAGTGGTTTAATTAAAAGGAAAGATCGTAAAGTTAAAATTTTAGCTCGAGGGAAGATAACAAAAAAATTAACCATTAAAGATAATCGGTTTTCAGAAGCAGCAGAAAAAGCTATTAAAAAAGTAGGAGGAAAGATAAGTAAAATTTAATCATTAAAAATATTTTAATTATTTAAAATGTGGGGAAAAATAAGACGACTTTGGCAAATTAAAGATTTAAGAAACAGCCTTCTTTTTGTTATGGCCCTGTTGATTATTTTTCGTATTGCCGCGCACATTCCAGTTCCGGGAGTAAATTTAGAGAATTTAAAAGATTTTTTCTCGCGCAATGAGATGTTGGGAATGTTAAACATTCTTTCTGGAGGAGCCATGTCTAATTTTTCCTTAGTGGCGATGGGGATTGCCCCTTATATCACGGCTTCAATTATTATGCAGCTCTTAACCATGATTGTTCCCCGTTTAGAAGAGCTTAGTAAAGAAGGAGCGAGTGGTTATCAAAAGATTAATCAATATTCTCGTTTATTAACGGTTCCTTTGGCCTTTCTGCAGTCTTATGGGATGATCGCGATTTTTAGCCAATCCAGTCAACCAATCCTGGGTTCTTTATCAACCTTTGAATTAGCCAATGTTTTAATGGTTATGACTGCCGGGACAGTCTTTTTAATGTGGTTGGGAGAATTAATTACAGAAAAGAAAATTGGTAATGGTATTTCTTTGCTTATTTTTGCTGGAATTGTTGAAGGAATTCCTATTTCTATTCAACAGACGATTGCTACTTTTTCAGCGGATCAACTCATTAATTTTTTAGTTTTAGCAGTTTTAGCTGTAATAACTATTACTGGAGTGGTAATTATTACAGAAGGTCAGCGTAATATTCCAGTTACTTATGCCCGACGCATTCGGGGTCATCGTATGTATGGTGGAACAGATACTTATTTACCAATGAAGGTTAATCAGGCAGGGATGATTCCTATTATTTTTGCCATTTCCATTGTTCTTTTCCCAGGCTTAATAGGGCAACTTTTAGCCAGATCAAGTTCACCCTTTATGGCTAAATTTGGTCTAATTTTAATGGGAATTACTCAAAATCAACTTATTTATGGTTTGTTATATTTTACTTTAGTAGTTGCTTTTACTTATTTTTATACTAGTATTATTTTTCATCCAAAACAAATAGCTGATAATTTACAAAAGCAAGGAGGTTTTATTCCTGGATTAAGACCAGGCGAGCCAACAGCTAATTATTTATCAACGGTTAGTGTTAGAATTATGCTTGCCGGAGCTTTGTCTTTAGGGCTCATTGCTGTTTTGCCCATTATTACCCAAAACGTTTTTAGACTTTCTACTTTTGTTGTTGGCGGAGCCGCCATTTTAATTGTCGTCAGCGTGGTTTTAGAGTCTGTTAAACAAATTCAGGCTCAGATTGCCATGCATGAATATGAGGGTTTAGGGTAATAATAATTTTAAAAAATATGATTAAAAAGAATTTCAATTTAATTATTTTAGGGCCGGCCGGTTCAGGCAAAGGAACGCAGGCTCGTTTGTTAATTAAAGAATTTAACATGAAAACAATTGAGATGGGGGAATTGGTCAGAGAAGCAGCCAAACAGAAAAACAAACAAGCTAAATTAGTTGCCTGGATGCACAAAGTAGGCATGCATTTCTCAGATGATTTTATTCTTAATCTTTTTGAACAGAAAATTAAAAAAATTAATAAAAAATATCGATTTTTAGTTGATGGATATCCCAGAACAGCTGGACAAGCTTGGGATTTGCAAAGAATTTTAAAAAAATATTATAAAAATAGACCATGTTTAGCTATTTGGATTAATGTTAGTGATAAAGAATCTTTAAAAAGATTGTTTAGTCGAGCCCTTTGTTCTAAGTGTGGTAAGATTTTTTCTAATCGAAAAATTAAAAAATGCTCGGATTGCGGCGGTTTAGTTAAAGTCAGGGGCTATGATAAAGATAAAAAAGCAATTCAAAAGAGATTAGATTGGTTTCATGATCATGTTGTTCCAGCTATTGAGTTTTATAAACAGCGTAAAATGTTAATTCAAGTTAATGGGGAGCAGTCAGTGGAAAAGGTTTTTAAAGAAGCTTTGAGGAAAATAGAAAAAAAATTAGAGTAAGATGATTCCTATTAAAAATAAGAAAGAGATTGAAATCATGCGTCAGGCAGGTCAGATTTTGTCTGGAGTTATGAAAAAAATCGTCCCGCATGTTTGTCGGGACGTTTCTACTTTAGAATTAGACCAATTGGCTGAAAAACTAATTTATCAAACTGGGGCCGAACCTGGATTTAAAGGATATGGGGACAAAAAAGGACCTTATCCAGCTACCCTTTGTACTTCAATTAATGAACAAGTAGTTCATACTATTCCTAAGAAAAATAAATTTTTAAAAGATGGTGATATTATTGGTCTAGATTGTGGAGTAAAATATAAAGGATATTATTCAGATATGGCCATAACTGTAGCTGTAGGAAAAATTCCCTATAAAACCAGAGAGTTAATTAAAACAACTAAAGGAGCATTAGACGTAGCTATTAAAAACATAAAAGAAGGGGTTTATTTAGGTGATATTTCTAATTTGATTCAGTCTTTTGTTGAAAAAAAAGGGTTTTCAGTAGTGCGCCAGCTTTCTGGTCATGGGATTGGGAAAGAACTTCATGAAAAACCAACTATTTTAAATTATGGTAAAAAAGGAACAGGTCCTATTTTAAAATCAGGTATGGTTTTAGCCTTTGAGCCAATGGTTAATATTGGAGATTGGCCAGTTAAAACACTTAAAGATGGTTGGACCATTGTTACAGAAGATGGAAGTTTATCAGCTCATTTTGAACATACTATTTTAGTGACAAAAAAGGGGTCTGAAGTTTTAACAAAAATGTAACTTTTCAAATGAAATTTTTAGGCATTGATCCAGGAACAAGATATGTTGGTTTGGCTATGGCTGACGAACAGGTTAAAATAGCCATGCCTTATCAAGTTTTAGATATAAAAGATCAGAATCTTTTATTTCAGGAATTAGAAAAAATTGTGGCTAAGGAAAAAATACAAAAAATCATTGTTGGTTATCCACTTGGCATGTCAGGAAAACCAACAGAACAAACCAAGATAACAGAACAATTTATTAAAGAGTTAAAAGAATTTTTAAATGTTCCAATAATTAGATTTGATGAAAGACTAAGTTCAAAAATGGTTGATAAAATGTCATTTAACAAGAACAAGAATCACGCTGGAGCAGCTAGTATTATTTTACAAGATTATTTAGACAAAAATTAAATTATGATTTTTATTATTTTTTTACTCAGTCTTGCTTTAGCAGTTATTTTAACTCCCTTGATTCGCAAATTGGCAATAAAATTAAAGGTAGTTGATGTTTTTGAAAAATCAGAAAGAAAGATTCATAAAAAAACCACCCCTCTTTTAGGTGGTTTAGTGATATTTCTTTCTTTTTTTATTATCCTTTTTATTATTAAACAAACTGCTTGGTGGCCAGCAGATAAAGTTTTAGACAAACATTTAATCGGTTTGTTTTTAGCGGGCACTTTATTAATGATAGGAGGTTTTTTAGATGATAAATATAATTTAAAGCCTATTCAACAGATTATTTGGCCTATTTTAGCCTGTTTAGTCGTTATTATTAGTGGAATAGGCATTGAATATATTAATAATCCTTTTGGTTCAGGATATTTACACCTTGATAATATAAAAATAGAAATACTCCGTTTTAATGGCGTCCCATATTATTTGACACCTTGGGCTGATTTAGTTACTTTTTTCTGGCTAATGATTTTAATGTATTCTACTAAATTTCTTGACGGTTTAGACGGCCTGGTTTCTGGAATAACAGTAATTGGAGCTTTGGTTATTGCTGGTCTTTGTTTCGCTACCCAATTTTACCAACCTGATGTAGGAACCATGGGCTTGATTCTAGCCGGAGCAGCATTAGGATTCTTATTTTTTAATTTTCACCCAGCCAAAATTTTTCTAGGAGAAGGCGGCAGTCTTTTTGCTGGTTTTATTCTTGGGTCTTTAGCGATAATTTCTGGAGGTAAAGTAGCCACCACATTTTTAATTTTAGGTTTGGCTATTATTGATTTAATTAGCGTGGTTATTCAAAGAATTTTTATTGAACATGTTTCGCCGTTTAAAGGCGATAAAAAACATTTTCATTTTCGTTTATTAGAAATTGGTTTTTCTCACCGTTTGGCAGTCATTTTTTATTGGTCTATTGCTTTGATATTTGGCTTAACTGCTTTGTTTTTACAAACAAGAGGCAAGATAATTGCTTTATTTGTTTTAATTATTTTTGGAATAGGCTTAATTAGCTTTCTTTCTTTTAAAAAAGAAAAAAGTATTATAAATTAGCTTTTTAGTCTTTTTAGAGTAAAAAAAGAAGAAAATTTTGAAAATTCCCATTTTTTTTGGGAATTTTGTCTTTTAAATACTGCGTTGACAATTGGAAAAATACAGCTTATAATATATTTAAGATTATGAACAATATAAATCAAGAAAAAACATCTCAATCTAAAGATGAAATAGTGCTTTTTGCTGAGACTAATTATCGGAATATTCGGAAAAAATTTGGTATTAAAGCCGAAGACAGACGCCGGCACATGTATTTTATTGGCAAAACTGGAACTGGAAAAACTACAGCCATGGAAAATATGGCCCTTCAGGATATTCAGGCGGGCAGAGGGGTGGTTTTTATTGACCCCCATGGTGAGTCAGTTGAAAAAATTTTAAATTTTATTCCCCCAAATCGAATTAATGATACTGTTTATTTCAATCCAGCTGACGTAGAACATCCCTTTGCCTTTAATGTTTTAGAAAGTGTTGGTCCTGAGCATAGGCACTTAGTCGCTTCTGGTTTAGTTGGAGTATTTAAAAAGATTTGGGCAGATTCGTGGGGGCCAAGATTAGAATATGTTCTTAGAAATACTATACTTGCTTTACTTGAATATCCAGGCAGTACGCTTTTGGGTATAATGCGTATTTTAGTTGATAAAGATTTTAGAAAAAAGGTAGTTGACCGTTTAACAGATCCAGTAGTTAAATCATTCTGGGTTGATGAATATCCAAGATATCCTGAAAGATTGCGGGCTGAAGCTATTGCTCCTATTCAAAATAAGGTGGGGCAATTTTTATCCACTTCTTTAATTAGAAATATTGTCGGTCAAGTTCGCTCTAAGATAAATTTGCGCGAAATTATGGACGAAAGCAAGATTTTAATAATGAATCTTTCCAAGGGAAGAATAGGGGAAGATGCTTCGGCTTTATTAGGAGCAATGATGATTACCAAAATTCAAATGGCGGCCATGAGTCGCGTTGATATTCCTGAGGACAAAAGGAAAGATTTCTATCTTTATGTAGATGAATTTCAGAATTTTGCTACTGAATCATTTGCTGATATTCTTTCTGAAGCAAGAAAATACCGCCTTAATTTAATTATTGGCCACCAATATATTGGTCAATTAACTTTAGATAGCACAAAGGTAAGAGATGCTGTTTTTGGCAATGTCGGAACAATGGTAGCTTTTAGGGTAGGAGCTGAAGATGCAGAATTTTTAGCTAAAGAATTTTATCCTCGTTTTGATGAAACAGATTTGGTTGATTTAGATCAATATAATATTTACGTTAAATTAATGATTGATGGAATTACTTCTGAACCATTTTCTGCTGTTACTCTACCGCCCATTTCTAACCCGCAAAATTGTGCAGATAAGATTATTAAGATTTCTCGTGAGAGATATGCTGAACCCAAAAAGGTTGTTGAAGAAAAAATTGCTCGTTGGAGCGGCGTGATTAAAGCTGGACAAGAATTACCTCAGCCAAGTCCGGATAAATATGAAGCAAAATGTGATGGATGTGGAACTGAAATCAATGTTCCTTTTATTCCTGATGGGATAAGACATGTTTATTGTAAAAAATGTTTAAAAAAGGCTCGACAAACAGAAAAACCTCTAGAAAGTATTTCTTTAAAACAGGCATTTAAAAAAGGTCCAGTCACTTTTGATAAAAGTTGATTTTGCATTTTGATTTAAGGGATGTTTTTTTTTGCGTTTTGGTTTTTTGACTTGGGGGCAAATAATAGTCCTTTTTACTTTGACTTTATTTTCTAGTTTAATTCCTATTCCAGCAATGTTAGGAATCTATGAGGGAACAAATATTCTAGCTTTTCAAACCGTTCAATTAACCGCAGAAACGGGTCTTAGCTTCACCTTAATGACCAGATTAATTGATTTTAGCTTTGTTTTTGTTGGTTTATTAATTATTGTTTATTATTTAACTCATCACGTTTTTAGATTTGTTAATGGTAAAAATGATATAAAAAAGAAGTAAATATGACCACAAATCAAATAAGACAAAGTTTTTTAGATTTTTTTGAAAATAAATCGCACCAAAAGGTTGATTCATCTTCTTTAATCCCAGCTGATCCAACGGCTCTTTTGACATCGGCGGGAATGCAGCAATTTGTTCCTTATTTAAGCGGAGAAACAGAAACGCCCTATAATCGAGCTTGTTCAGTGCAAAAATGTTTTCGTACTTCTGATGTTGATGAAGTTGGAGATGAATTTCACCATACTTTTTTTGAAATGCTTGGTAATTGGTCATTCGGCGACTATTTTAAAGAAGAAGCTATTCAATGGGCATTAGAACTATTAGTTGATAATTATCATTTAGAAAAAGATCGGTTTTGGGTAACAATTTTTAAGGGAGAAAAAAATATACCTTGTGACAAAAAGGCTGAGAAAATTTGGCAGAAAAATGGTATTGTCAAAAAGAAGATTAAAGAATTTGGTTCAGCTGATAATTTTTGGGGACCAGTTGGTTCAACTGGACCCTGTGGCCCTTGTTCAGAAATATATTATGATCGGGGGAAGGAATTTCAAAAAAATAAATGTACGTTATTAAAATGCGGACCAAATTGCGGTTGCGGTAGATTTGTGGAGATTTGGAATTTAGTTTTTATGGAATATAATAAAACAGAAAAGGGTGAGTATGAAAAATTAGCAAAACAAAATATTGATACAGGGGCTGGGCTAGAAAGATTAGCCTGTGTTTTGCAAAACAAAGAGTCAGACTATGAAACAGACCTGTTTTTACCAATTATGCATGAGATTGAAAAGATTTCTCAAAAAACAGATTTGTCTGAACAAAAATCCAGCCGTATTATTGCTGACCATATTAGAGCTATTTATTTTTTAATTGCTGATTGAGTCTTATCAAGCAAAGAAGATTGCGGTAATATATTAAGAAGAATTCTCAGAAGATAAATGTGACACGGTCGTTTAATTGAAGCAGAAAAAGGATTTTTAATTCCTTTAGCCTAAATAGTTATTAAGCAATATCATAATATTTATCCAGAATTAGAAAACAAACAG
>SDBV01009659.1_pt1 | contig 12779 bp, 8 predicted proteins | sample 2277081 | NCBI WGS metagenome assembly SDBV01 (sample SAMN10402039, study PRJNA504765) | marine sediment metagenome | isolation source: marine sediment core GS10_PC15, 223 cmbsf | place: Arctic Ocean: Southern Knipovich Ridge | collected 2010
GGTAATAATCTGACCGCCTTCACAGTTGTATTTTATAGCATTAGAGTAAAGATTCATAAACAGGTGAATTAGCGCTTCACGGTTTCCTGTTATCGCGGGCATATCATCCGGCACATAAAACTCTACTGTGATATTCTTCTCTTCCGCCTGAACCTTTACTAACTCGATAGCTTCATCCAGAACGTTTCGTAAATGTATTTCATCAAGCTTTTCAAATGCGGTAGTATCACGTAACCTTGCAACACTCAGCCACTCGTTTACTAAAGAAAGCAGCCACTTTATCCGCATCCGGCACTGGGAAAGTATGTCGATTTGCTTTGGCAGCAGATCACCGGTAAAACCCCCGAGAAATATCTGCAGATATTGTTCCACTGCTACAAGCGGACTTCGCATCTCATGGGTAATTATGGAAACAAAGTTCTCTTTTATGCGTTCATTTTCTTCCTGGAGGCGACGGGTTTCAACAAGAAGATGACGTTTTTCAAGCCCGCGTTTTACAATCATACGTAATTCTTCAGGTGTAAAAGGCTTCGGGAGAAAGTCAGAGGCGCCGAGTTTCATTGCTTCTACTGCAGATTCAATAGTGGCATAACCTGTTATTACGACAGAAACAATAGTCGGGTCGATCGAATTTATTTCCTGAAGAATTTCTGTTCCGCTTTTTCCGGGCATCTTGAGATCCAGAAGAACAAGATCAGGCATGGATTTTCTCACATGACTCATTCCGGTATCGCCATCGTATGCTGTTATTATCGAATAATTTTCGCTGTTGAGAATCTGGCTGCAAGAATCGTGCATGGTCTCTTCATCATCAATGATAAGAATTGTTTTGGTCTTTTTTTTCATTATTTAAGGTTTCAAATAATAAAGTACTTAGATTCATGGTTTTATTAAGAAATGCGACTGTCTGCTTTCAAAAAACATTCTGAACAATTCCAGCGCACAATAAAATCAAATCATATACCGGTAATTCCATGCAACTTTAAAATTGTTTAAAAAAAACCTTAATGAACTATATTTGCAAAACTAATGCCGAAAGGAAGTTTTTAAAAAAAGAAATTACTAACAATATATTTATCATATATTTAAAGAAATATCAAATATTATTGAATAGTAGGTATATTATAATACACAACTAAAGTAAAGAGGAGATACTACTCATGGGTGGGGAATTATTACTCACAGCGCTATTATTGATTCTCTTTGTTCCTGATGCTGTATTTAATAATTTTACTTCTGAGGGTTTTACGGTCGATGCCGAGAGCTTCCGCTGTTCTGGATTTATTGTAATTGCAGTTTTTTAATATTTTTATAATGTGCTCTTTTTCCACATCATCGAGGCGCGTTAATGTGGCATTATTTTCAGGGGATTCGCTTAAACTGTGAGAATGATTACCTGACAATTGAAAAGGATCGACTTCTTTATCATCAAACAGAGCAACAGCCCTTTCCATTACATTTTCAAGTTCCCGAACATTTCCCGGCCAATTATAATCCATCATGGCTTTCATCGCTCTGTCAGATATTCTTTCGGGATAAGCGCTGCCTTTTTTCTTACGGAAATGTGTAAGAAAAAAATTAGCCAGCACAGGAATATCCTCACGGCGCTCTTTTAGTGTCGGCAAATGAATAGATATTACATTGATGCGATAGAAAAGATCTTTGCGGAAATTGCCTTTTTTTATTTCTGAGGTAATATCATGGTTTGTAGCCGCAATTATTCTCACATCGACAGCGACTGTGCGGTTGCTTCCGATTCTTGTGATCTCATGCTCCTGAAGAGCTCTGAGAAGTTTGCTCTGCACATGAAGGCTCATGTTTGAAACCTCATCAAAAAAAAGAGTTCCCATATGCGCCATTTCGAATCTTCCGATACGGTTGTAAAATGCCCCGGTAAACGATCCTTTTTCATGACCGAAAAGTTCGCTCTCTATAAGCGTATCCGGCAGTCCACCGGAGTCGACAGTTACAAAATTACTATTCCGCCTGCGTCCGCAAACATGGAGTGCTCTGGCTATAAGCTCCTTGCCTGTGCCGGTATCGCCGGTAATGAGCCCGGAACAATCAGACAACGCAGCCTTTTTAATGAAGTTTTTGAGTTCGGGTATAGCCGGACTTCTGCCGATTATTGCATCGATTCCCTGTAGAGTCATTAAAACCTGTGGCTTATATATGGCTTCCGCATCATGACGTCGGCTCTCGAGAGCTTTGACAACGATTGTTCGAAGCATATTAGGCGTAAAAGGCTTTGGAATAAAATCATAAGCCCCCATTTTCATGACTTTAATAACAAAATCCACTGTTGTATAGCCGGTTATGACAATTACTTTCGTTTCCGAATATTTTTTACGTATTTTTTCAAGTACATCTATTCCATCCATATCCGGCAGTTTCGAATCAAGGATGACAACATCAAATGGCCTGGCTTTGAGCTGGTTAAGGCCATTATGGCCGTTTTCGGAAAGCCATACATCACATCCTTTCCGGGAAAGAATTTGAAAACATGAATCCCGCATCACCGGCTCGTCATCGATAACGAGGATGTTGATAGGTTTATTTATGACTTTTCCTCCTCGACAGGCAAACTTATAGAAAAAATCGCTCCGCCGCCCTCAATATTTTGAACAGTGATAGTTCCCCCATGCCTTTCTATAATACCGCAGCAAACTGCCAGCCCGAGACCGGTGCCGTGACCTTTTGTTTTTGTAGTGAAAAAAGGATCAAAAATTCGTTCGAGATGTTCAGTGGGAATCCCCGGACCCGTATCTTCGAAAAGAATTTCTATCATCGGTTTTTCAATATCGTTCCGAATGACTCTGCTCGTTATAGTAAGTTTTCCGGAATCAGCCATAATCTCAAATGCATTTCGTATGATATTTGCAAAGACCTGCTGAATCTGGGAAGAATCAGCGAGTGCTGCCGGAAGTTTTTTCCCGAACTTCTCAACTATCTCGACATGCTCACACATTGATTCCCGCCGAATATTATTCAACGCCTCCGTAATGATTTTATTCACTTCCAGAGGCTCAAGGTACGGCTCGCTCTGCCGCGCAAAATCCAGGACACTCTTAATAATATCTTTACACCGATGGGATTCTCTTATTACTTTTTTTATATTTGAATACTTCGGATCGTCTTTTTCGGTATCCTCGAGAAGAAGATGCGAATAAACAATTACTCCCGTGAGAGGGTTGTTTATTTCATGAGCGACACCGGCGGCAAGTTGACCGAGAGCAGCTAATCTTCCGCTCTTTTTAACCTGTTTGGAGAGTTCTTCACACTCTTTATCCCGGGCCCGCATAGAAGACAAAATATACTTGTAAGCCCTCGTGAATTCTTCTGTTTCAATTGCCGGATCATTCTTAAATTTATACCCGAAATTATCTTCTATATTCCGACGGGTAACATTGGCAACCTTTTTAAATAGTTCAACATCCTTCCTGCAAATAATAACTAACAGAAAGAGCACTATAACCGTAAATATACTTATGATTCCGGAAAAAACAAATATTCTGTACTGTATCCTGTCGGAAAATATATTTTCCGGCATCCCTGTTACAAGCATTCCCACAACTTCGCCGCGGATATTTCGGATATCATCATAACCGACTATAAAACGTTTATTATCTAAGACATTCTGTACCTCAAACGGTTTTAAATTAACTTTTATATTATCGGCTTTACCGGTGATTTTGCCTTTTTTACTCCTGAAATTTATAGGAACAGAAGTATCCCTTGTGTTAAAAGCCGTAAAGCCAATTCCTTCACCTTTATATTGCCTATCTCCGAAAATTATTTTGTTTATGTCATCAGCTACAGCATTATCCCGATAAGACATCTCATCCATTATCATTCTACCGCCTGCAAGAATTCCAGCCAACACTCCGACCTCATTCATTATCGGAACTCCCGCAACAATCATCAATCCGGGCAGTTCAACCAAATGAATCTTCTCATAACCCGGATGAATGTCTTCTGAACCGCTTGAACCACCATCCGATACCGCTTCAGCCTTATTTATGAAGCTTTCGCTTGACACTAACTTTATACCATAATACGGCTTACCTGTTTCAACGACCATGGTAATAACATCATTAATACTTACTATATCCTCAAATAGTTCGTGATTGAATACACCCGCAAAAACATTTCCGTTTTTATCGGTAAGATTGAGCACATCCAGTGGATTTTCACCGATTTCTTTTTGAAGCATTGAAAGTATTATTCTTTTGTCAGTTTTTGAGAAAGTATCAATAAATATCTTATTATCGAGGATAATGTTTGCGAGGATGCCCTGAAATTCTTTCTGCTTTATTTCAAAAACCTGATTTGCCGTATTAAGGTTATCACGTACTCTTCCACGGGCTTCATTTAATGACCAGTCTCTAATGAAGCAAATATTTGCCGGTATTATCCCTGCACCGATCAGGATAATCGCTACCACGGAAACTACCGAAATTTTATGACTTCGGAAAAAGTTCATTTCACTTAATGAAAAAGTTTAGGGCAAATTCGGCAGAACAAAATATCATGTTTTGCCATCAATAATATATATTTAATATGTTATGTAACCAACATAATGTCAAATAATAATATCACAGGCCATCTCCCGTTTTATAAAAAACCCTTCAGGTCGAGGTTTAACCGTAAATAATCTCATATCCGAACACAAGGTCTTCAAGAAGTCATAAAAAGAGCGCCAAAGCAAGCATCGCTATTGCACCCATCTTCCTGATAACATAGTGCTTACATTGGTTTCGCATGTTCACTCACAATTGATGTCGATATTGCGCCGGTAAACTTCACCACAGTTCGCTTCATAAAATGAGCCCCAAAACCGGACACCGAAATAAGGTGTGAAATCTCCTTGAGGATGTCTGAAAAAACACTTGCAACTGAGTAAAATCACACATAAATTATTAACTGAAAGTGTCCAAATATCATTACAGCATACAGTTTCTGATCATGAGTCGAAGTATTCGAGCGCGACACTTATCACTTTAACACCGCTCTATGCGTGACAATCGAATGAGATTGCTGTACGTTCGTCATGATCAAAAGCTGTTTGATTATTATATCAGGAGCAAATAGTCTTTAATTGATACAATTGAGATATTCTTCAGAGTTCTGCAAAATGTTTTTTTGACAGGATTACAGGATAAATACAAAAGATTATTTATTTTTCTTTATGAATCTATGGCAAATTATTTTTAATAGGTTTAATCATTTAAGAATGTTATGATAATCATAAATGAAATATTCTTTTACCACATAAATCCTGTTAATCCTGTCAAAAATATTTATTGGTCAATTTTGCAGAAGTCTTGAGTTATAATTTATTAAGGAGGAGTAAGTGAGTATTGGAAAAAGGATGAACGGTCTTCTCAATAAATGTACATCTTCTGCTGGATTCACTTTCTGGAAAAACTGCCTGCCTGCCATTTTCATCTCCGCTCTCATCGCCGGTTTTTTGTCCGAAACGGCAGCGGCTCAGAAACAGGACGAGTGGCCCTATTTCCGCGGTGTGGACCGTAACAGCAAGTCGGCCGAGACCGGGCTTTTAAAGGAATGGCCTAAAAACGGCCCCGAGCTTTTATGGACTGTCTCAGGCCTGGGAAGGGGCTTCAGCACCGTCTCTATCGCAAATGGACATATCTTTACCGCCGGCAGAACAGGAAAACAGATCTATGTGTTTGCATATGACATGGACGGCACACTGCTCTGGAAGAAATCCAACGGCTTTCCCAGCGAAACTACCAAGGCTTTTGGCAATTCATACATCGGCTCCCGAAGCACACCGACATACGATGACGGAGTTGTGTATCATCTCGATGAATTTATTCAGCTGACAGCTTTTGATTCCGGAACCGGTGAAAAGATATGGTATCTGAACCTTAGTGAGATCTTCGATGCGGAACTACCGGATTGGGGTTTTTCAGAATCGGTACTTATAGAAGGAGACCGTCTGTACTGCAGCCCGGGAGGAAAGAAAGGATTCATGGTCTGCCTGAATAAAAAGGACGGCACGCTTATATGGGCATGCAGGGATATTCCGGGTACTTCGGGGCACAGCACCTCGATTTTTGCGGATTTCGGCGGCTATCAACAGCTCATTAACATGTCTTCGAACAGCGTTTACGGGGTTGACAGGAAAACGGGAAAGCTGCTCTGGAGCTCGAATTTTGAGAACAGGGTATCGATCAATATCACCGATGCAATATTTCACAACGGATATGTATTCATCTCGAGCGCTTACAGTAAAGGAAGCAAACTGATCAAACTTAAATCTTCGGGGAATAAAATCGTTCCGGAAACGGTTTGGGAATCGGATTTAATGGACAGCCATCACGGCGGCGTCATTCTGCATAATGGCTATCTGTACGGTTCGGGACATAAAGCGAGAGGATGGTTCTGCCTGGATTTCATGACCGGGAAACAGATGTGGAAATCACGGGGGAAGGGCTCGCTTTTTTTTGCGGACAACATGTTTTATTGTTTAGAGGAAAAAGGAACCATGAAGCTGGTAAAAGGCACGCCCGAAAAATATGATGAAGTTAGTTCATTTAAGGTGCCTGACGGAGGAGAAGGCATGCACTGGGCGCACCCTGTAATTTTAGGCAAGCGGTTATATGTCCGCCATGCTGACAAGCTGTTTGTTTACGACATCAAAGCCAAATAGGCTTGAAAACGTGTCCGTACTATTCTTGAAATGTTTGTCAGGCCCGAATGTATGCACAGGCTTGATCCCCCGGGGCGGGTATCGAAAAGTCACGGCAGGAAGCAGTTGCCTCGAATGAGTCCTGAATGGATTTTCCTGTAACAGCACGTACTTCCGTGTGGATGGTTAGATACATAATAACGGTTTCATGCGGCGACAAATTATAATCTGTACTTCAAAACGATAGCATTTTATCAATATCGATACTTTATCAGGATTAGCGGATTACCGTTAGCTGAAAACCGGCTTTTCACAGTTTTTCAGGGGAGTTAATACTATGCGTTTCGTTGTTATTTTTTTGGGAATTTTATTATTTGCCGCAACCACACTTTTCGCACAGGAGAACAGTGCGGTTTTCGAGAAAAACTGGCACCAGTTTCGCGGGCCGGACAGCAACCAGCTGGCGAGTTCCTCAAGCCTTCCTGTGGAATGGGGCGTGAATAAGAACATGCTCTGGAAATACGAGGTGCCCGGCAGCGGCTGGTCCTCTCCGATAGTCTGGGGGGACAAAGTGTTTGTCAGTACTACCGTTTCCGACGACCCGTCACATGAGCAGCGGGCCTATCGTAATGCGCCGTCAAACAGCAGTTCACGCGGCCGTAATTCACGGGATAGCAAACCAAAGACCGAATACAGTTACGAGCTTTACTGCCTGGACCTGAAATCGGGCGAATTGTTATGGAAACGTGTCGCGCATAAGAGTTTACCGTACCTGCCCTCACGTCGGGAAAATACACACGCCAATGAAACTCCCGCGGCTGACGGGGAACGGGTTTACGTTTATTTCGGCATGATCGGCCTCTTCTGCTACGATTTCGAGGGAAATCTTGTCTGGAAAAAGGACCTGGGATCGTATCCTACGGCATCAACCTGGGGATCGGCCACTTCCCCGATGCTTTACGATGACCATCTCTATATGCAGATCGACAATGAGGAAAACTCATTCCTTGTCGCTCTCGATCCCGCTTCGGGAAATGAACGCTGGAAGATATCCCGCGACGACAAAACAAGTTTCAGCTCGCCGATCATCTGGAAGAACAGCATCCGCACGGAGCTTGTTGCATGCGGGGAGAAAGCCCGGGGTTATGATCCCTATACCGGTAAGATGTTCTGGGAGCTGGACCTTGGCGGCGGCAGGAATATCAGCTCACCGGTCGCCGATAACGAGTTTCTCTATGCCGGCAACGAAGGACGCAGCGACGGCGGCGGCACACTATTCGCTGTAAAGGCGGGTGCTGCAGGAGATATCACCCCGGAGGAGGGAGAATCGACGAGCGCCGGCGTTGTCTGGAGCGTCCCGGATGCGGGAATATCTATGGCCTCCCCTCTGCTTTATAATGGCTCTGTCTACCTTGTTGACCGAAGAGGCGGCTTTATCAACAGTTATGATGTCGCGAGCGGAAAACCACACTATCAGCGCACGAGGGTTCCGAATGCAAAAGCCTTCTGGGCCACACCCTGGGGATTCGATAACAAGGTATTCTGCCTGGATGATGCGGGGACTACATACGTTCTCCGGTCCGGTAACGAGTTCCATATTCTGTATGAAAATTCGATCGATGACAAGTTCTGGGCATCTGCGGCCCTTGTTGAAGGTACTATCATCCTCCGCGGAGTTGATAACCTGTACTGCATCCGTCAATAAAAGGACTGCACGATATTTACAAGACGCTCGTTATCATCTTTCAACATTGTCAAACCGTCAAATGGAGTGACATAATCGATGTTCAATATTGAACAGGCTCATATTGCCTTTTTTCCCATTTAATATTGACCTTCATTCACCATATCAAACCCAAAAAAAACTTTCATAATATTTATCAAGATATCGATATTAATAGAGAGATTTTAAAAAGATAGAATGTTTAACAACAAATTTGCCGGGTAATTTTTCAAAAGGAGTTAAAAAGTGGCATGCAGTAAAAAAATATCTCGACGTGAATTGCTTAAAGCGGGGGCAGCATCTGCCGCAGCGCTCACACTGAATACGCCGGGTTCACATGCTGCGGTCACTTATAAAGAACGTACAATGACCATTATTGACAGTCATCATCATTTCTGGAAAATGCGCGAAGACAGATTATCCGCTGAGATAAAAGAAGCCCCCCCGCTCGAACGGCCGTACCTTCCGGGGTATTTCAAGAATGAACTGGCTACTGTAGGAACCGATTACACGGTTCTTGTACAGGCATTCCCGCAGACATCGGAAGGAAACCGCTGGCTTTTTGACATTGCGGAAAAAGCGGACTATGTGGCCGGCGTCGTTGCATGGGGGGACATGATGAATCCGGCTGAACTTGAAAGGCAGCTCGAGGGCCTTGTAAAGGAGCCGAAATTTGCCGGAATCCGCCACAGGGTCGAATCGGAGCCGGATGATGAATGGATAGCCCGTGATGCGGTGATAGAAAGTCTGCGTATTCTTGCCGAAAGACATATTTCCTATGACATGCTTGTATTTCCACGGCAACTTCCCTCCGTAATCAAGGTGTTGAATGCCGTGCCCGATCTGGACATGGTCATAGATCATATAGGGAAACCGGATATTGCCCACGGCGGCTCACCGATATGGAACGAATTGATGGTTGAAATCGCACTCCGGCCGAACGTGTATTGCAAATTGTCCGGCATGGTATCCGAAGCCGATGTGAAAAACTGGAAGATAGATGACCTGCAGCCTTATGCGGACCTGATAATCGAATGGTTCGGATTTAACCGCCTGATGTATGGCAGCGATTGGCCTGTCTGTCTCGGGGCCGCCACGTATCAGCGTGTGTGGAAGTCCTTTAACCGGATGCTATCAGGCATAGGACCCGAAAACTATGCCCGTGTTTTCGGGGGTAATACGGAGAGTTTTTACAAACTGAAAATACCGCGGGCAAATTAGCAGAATTTGCCATTAAGACCTCTTCCTCAAGCTCAGGAAAAGTCTTTATTTTTAAATTAACATAATAAATGGTTCGATTTTTGTGAGAAGGCCTGTGCGGAACGTTATCTATTCAATTAATAATAAGTTTAAATCGTAGTTCTCATTGACGATATTTTTATTGAAAGAGCACTTTATTTTTAGATTCTTTTGGAAAATAATAAAATCCATAATATATTTAACGCTTAATATTAATATCAAAATATTACCCCGTTTAATAATTATTGAATTCGTTTATGCGAAAGTCGGCTTGAAAGTGATTAAGAATAAAATCCCGGGAAATTAAGAAATAAGCTGAAATTGTATTTAGTATACATATACTATCTTAAAGGAGAATTCCAATGACAGAAAAAGTCTCGCGAAGAACCGCTCTTTCATCCGGCGCAGCATTTACCGGAGGCCTTATAGCTTCCTCCTGCGCAAAAACATCGCCGGAAAATAATTCAGCGCTCGCGGCATCACCTGAAAAAGCAGAACTGTCCGATGTCTGGGGCGAAGATTTCCTTACCCAGTGGAGCCCGGGTCCCGATTCCCAAAGGGAGGTTATTGCCGGTTCTACACCTGTTCGTCTAAGCTGTACATCGTATCGCCTGAGATATGAACGCATGAGCGATATCGATGCTCATATCAAAGAGATCAAAGCACTGGGATACACCGCAGCGGAATCTGGTGACGAGTGGTCTCAGGCCACCGATTCCCAGATCACCGAGCTCAATGACGCGCTTAAGGAAAATGACTTCCTCTATTACACTATCCACGTGTTCTGCAACGATATACATCCTGATCCGGTGAAAAAAGAAGAGAATTACCGCAGGCGAATCCGTTCAATCGAGACGGCGGCAAGGCTTGGCCTGAAATACGTTGTCAGTCATACCGGAAGTAAAAATACAAGGGCAGCCAATTACCCTCACAAAGATAACTGGACCAAGGCAGTATGGGACGAGTCTGTCGAGACTATGAAGCGGTTGATTAACGCTACAGCGGGTATTCCCGTCGATTTGGCTGTGGAAGCGCTCAATCCCACCAGCTTTAATAACCCGATGGCACACGTCAGACTCAAAAAGGAAGTGGGATCAGAACGAATTAAAGTTTGTCTCGACCCTCAGAATATGCTCAGCCCCAGAAATTATTACCGCAACACCGAGCTTATTAACCGGTGCTTCGACCTCTTGGGTGAGGATATCTGCTATGCTCATTGCAAGGACGTGAAATGGGAAAATACAATGCTTCCGTCAATGAAGTGGGTAGTTTTGGGAGAGGGCGATGTAGATTACAGCACCTATCTTAAACGTCTTAGCCAGATGGAGAACGAGCGTCCGTTCATGCTTGAATTCATGAGGAGCAGAGAAGAATACGTAACTGTCCAAAAAAATCTGCGTGCTGTCGCTAAAAACGCCGGAGTCACTATTCTCGGAGAACAGTCACAGGGCTGAACTGTATTCACTGTTTCTTTTCGAATGTAGTCAATAAAAGTCTGTATCCGGAATAATGAAATTTATAAATGCATTAATTATTTTGAAGCATCATTCTTGATGGATAAACAGGAAATAATTGCTGTTAGAAAAACTTTATAACAACCGTTAAAAGTTGAATCATTATTCTGGTTCTTCGGGCGGTTCTTCAGGAAGTTCATCGGGCTGTTCTTCGGGCTGTTTATAAACTGTAATTGTACCCTTGAAAGTATTAAAAGGTATTTCATTCCAACCTGTTTCAGACTTACCGGAATATACCATTGTCACAATATCATCCGGCTGTGTATTCACAAAACTCAGGTCGCTTTCTCCGACAGCTTTGGCGGAATATTTTATGGTTTCACCTATCTTGACAATTGCTTCTTCCTGGGAAATTTCAACATTTATGATTATAATATCGAGAAGAACATTAATTTTTGTAAAGAGAGTATCGAGGAGTCCGCCGTTATCCTCAACCGTAATTAAAACCGGAAACCCTGTGACTACATCTTCATTGCCCGGTGATCCCGATAAAATTCCCGCATCGTTTATTATCAACCAGTCCGGGCTTTCCAATATTTTAAATTTAAAACTTTCATTCTTGTCCGGATCATTAACTTCTATAGTATCGGCATATGCTATGCCTTCTGTGGCATCCCATAATTTAGTTATCACAAGGACAGGAGGATTGTTGACATTGATAACTGTTATTGTAGCAGTTTAATGTATCTGCAAGACTTGCGGCATCAGAAACCGCTATAGATACACTAAAGTCAGTGCCGACATCATCATTCTCCGGTATTCCCGACAAAATTCCTGCATCATCGATTATTAACCATTCGGGATTTTCGAGTAGCTCGAAGATGAAAGTTTCATCGATATCAGGATCATCAACATTACGGAGTAAGTTATAAATGGAAAATTGGATGAGCTTAATAATCTTCGGATTGGTATTCGGAATCGTATTCGCTTTTACATGGGTATTTACCAGTCGAAGAATGAAGAAGAAATGACAACATCGGAAATTAATAACGACATCATATTCGGCGGCTTTCAGATTGTGGCCCGGACAACTCGAACCATGTAATTGCCCTGAGCCCGAACTGTCACCGTCGAGCACATTAATACGGCTACTAAACACATTGAAAGCGAATGGCTTCACTGTGACGAGAGATTCTCCTGGCCGCCCATCCTTTCCTCCCCAAAGCTCCCTGACTGCGACTGCATGTTTACATAAGAGCCTGTTATCCAAAATTCATCTCCTCTCCTCTCCGGTTTAATTATACTAAATTCCTAAGGGATTTTTACACCTTATTTCATTGTCCAGTTTTCGGAGTACGGTATAAAAAAAATAATTTATGCAAATAACTTTCTTGACATAGAAATTCTGAATACTATTTTAAAAAAAAGCATAATATTATCAAGAAAAGTTAAAAGTGAAAGGTTACAGCGAAAATCCATGATAAATGACAACAAAAAGTCCAGAGAACAACTTATCAAAGAACTTCATGATATACGTGCAAAATACGTTCAGATCGAAGAAAATCAGTCAAATTATTTTGACATTGAAAAAAAATTGAAAAAACATATGCACAACCTCAAGGAACGAATCAAGGAATTGAATTGCCTCTATGGGATTTCGAAGCTTGTGGAAAACTATGGAATATCAAGCAGGGATATCATCCAG
>SDBV01009660.1_pt1 | contig 12779 bp, 19 predicted proteins | sample 2277081 | NCBI WGS metagenome assembly SDBV01 (sample SAMN10402039, study PRJNA504765) | marine sediment metagenome | isolation source: marine sediment core GS10_PC15, 223 cmbsf | place: Arctic Ocean: Southern Knipovich Ridge | collected 2010
CACGCCATAAATCCCGCTCAGCCAATAATTCAGCATAAGTCAACTCTGGATATTCCATTGACCTACTCCATCATTTATAAATTACCATAACCCCTGTAACTTAGAGAATAAAATACCAATACCAGCAATTATGCCACCTATTGCCCAACGGAAGACAAGTATCCATGTGGAGTTTGCTTTACCTACGATTAAATTCTCCCTAATATATCCGTTCTGCTCTGCCTGGTGCCTCTCCATCTTATCAAGCAAACGCCAGATGGTATAACTTCTTTCCTCCTGCCTGATGCGATAATCTCTTGCACTACCCCGGGGATAGTTCTCAAAATGGATTACATGATTATTTTCATGCTGGTTGCTTCTCTCCATCGAAGTCTCCCCTTTCATATCTATCTCGCATCTCTATGAACCACTGTGCTCGTAAGAAGGTAAACCCTATAGCACATAAGTATTGTATCTCTTCTGAGTATGTCTTATCCATCATACCTCTAATGCGGGGTGCTTCAATTGATACCTTAGCTCAACAAGGTTAATTATAATATCATCCACCTCGCTGGTATCAGTTTCCAAGTTTAGAGCAAAGGATTCAACATCCAACGCATCAACTACATTACCGCCAGAATCATAATCTACGGTGAAGGTAGCCTTAAACTGCTTGTACTGAGCCGATTGCCCAACAGTAGTAGCTACCTCCAATGTCTGTGATTTAATTGCTGTCTCACCCTCGCCTTTATACCTTACAACAAGCTGTAAGTCTACGGTGTCACCGGAGTTTCCCGCAGTATTATCTACATTCACCTCAAACCAAACATTAACCTGTATATCACTGGCGGCATCCCAATCCTGTTCAATGTGAGCGCCATAATATAAGGTTTCTCCGACTGCATTTAATTGCCAGCCCCCAATAGTGTTTGCATCTGGAGCTACCTCGGTTGCCCCCGATGCTCCTTTGGATAGAGACGTAGCGAACAGGTCATGTTCATGCCACCATACGGATTTGTCTGAACGAAGGATGGTAGGTATAGTAACCTTACCATCCTCTTCCAATTTTGGTAGTGCATGCCCTGGTACTAGCTTTTTTGCCATTACTTCCCCTTACGCTAGGAATCCAAACACATCAATAGTGGCGGTACAGGCAGCAGTTGTTCCAGTTATTACCTTAATTCCGAACACACTGGCTGCCGCACAATCGGTATACTTGGTCACATCTGCTCCTGCTATCACCATGTAATCCGTTGCCAAAGTAGTCATACTAGACAGGTCTACTGTCTGCCTCCATGTATCAGCATTAGCTCCTGTTCCTAAATCATAGTCGGTTCCACCAGACATATCGGCTGAAGATTCCCTAATCACAACAAACATAGGGTAGAAGGTTTTCCCGGTGGGTACAGTATAAAGCGTTGTCTTAGCCGCTGTCTTCATATCAACGCCTGATACAGTGGCTACCTTAGTAAGTACATTTTCGTTTGCTTCACTCATTTCATCTCCTATATGGTGAGCACATTACCTTCGTGTACCACAGTTTCACCCTCAAAAGTTAGGATAGAATCGGCCAGTAACGCCATAGCCTCACTACCAGTCAACGCTCCTATGTTCCCACTAGCCTTCTTACCGACAATTCTTGAGGCAGGTATATTAAGGGTTGCCCATGTTTCATTAAGGCGATATAAAATATCATCTTCAGTCCATTTTGTCTGGTCTCCATATATGTATGCCTTTGCCATTACTACTCCTAACTGATAACTAACTCAGCACTTAAATAAATAGTGTCGGCAGTCCCTTCATTGCTCTCAAATTCAAAAGCACCATCTTGTATGAGTACAAGGGCATAACTAAATTTACCCGAGCTACCTGTCTGCCACATCACTCCACCGCCATTTTCCTTTGAAGTCAAAGTTTCGCCATTAACTCTCCATCTCGGGTCTTGGCTATTAGCTCCAGATTTATGCTCAAAGCGAATCAAGGCCAGAGAAGCACCATAAGGAACTGGAATATCAAACCAGACATTTTCCTCATACGTTCCATGATGAAGCCAATGCCGGGGTTGTTCCCCGCCTCCTAATGCGGAATCAATGTAAATCTTTGCTGCCCTTGCGGATACGTTGTCGTTCCTTACTTGTATATTTCCCGCACCATCACTGGGTACTAAAACATAAGCCCACTTACCATCACTTGGATTACAAAACTGAGGCCCTCCACCAGAACCATTAAGTTCTTCCCAGTTGGCCCTAACAGTGCAGGAGTTTAATCCATTGGCATTGTTACTTTCTATTCTCAAGAGGCAAAGAGCATTCTTAGTACCAGTGTCAATAACCTGATAAGTCTGCGTTAAACTGCCATCAAAAATATTCACGGCAGAAGCGGGAACAGTATTTAGATAAGCTAGAAGTGTAATTGTGGTGCTGTCAGCCGATTGACTACTCTTCCACTCAATGAGACCATTTGAATCCGTCAACATCACAACATAGGTGAGGGTATTCGTATTATCGGTAGTTGCTTCCCCTATACCACTCCCTGATTGATTTGGCCCAGCCCCATTTTTCTGGAATAAGAATGGAGTACCACTTGCAGCCACTATCTTTAAGTATACCCAAGCCGAACCCTCAACGCCCGTCTCATTAGCACTTGTGTCAACAGTAGTGTCTAAATCCGTCAGCGTTAGTGGGGCATTCCCACTGAAGATAACATTATTAGCAGTTAAGAATACAGGGTGTGGGCTATCTTCAAGATTGGGAACTGCCTCCCCAAATGTAAGACCTGTTGCACTAGAGTTTACCACCACCGCCTTGTCAGCTGCCCCAGTATAAGATGGGGGTGTGTCAATAAGACCCGTAGTGAATTGTAACGACCTCAGATAAGACCATACCTCGTTTATCTTATTTCTCAGAACATTTAGAATATCATAAATATTATTGATTATTGCTTGTATCTGTCTGGGGTCAAAGATTCCGCCAGTACCACTAACAACTGAAGTGCCTGCCACTCCCGTTCCCAGTTTACCAAACCTGAACTCCATTCTAGGAGGACCACCTACATTGGTTCGGCGTAAGTATCCTATATTCCCTACTCGGTACTCGCCTAGACGGGTATCCTTAACCTTTACAAAGTCGTGGACTTCTGCCCCTACATTCATAGGGACTTCACCCCAACCCCGTTCGGCCGCCGCCTGATGGTGAGACAAAATAGCTGTAGCTATATTGATAGCCTGTGCGTTAGAAGTTAACCGGAGATGATAGTGGTCTCTTTTCCGTAAGTCAAGAGGAGGAGTGCTGTAATAAGAGTCAGAAGCATTACCTGAATAGATTGTATCATGTGAAGGTACAGACTCTACCTCTACATAGCCAGGGATAACTACCCGCTTCCTGAATGTTTCGTTGAAGAAGGTATGATAGGTTGATTCTAAGCGATAGTCGTAATCATAGCTGACTGTCCAGACTACATCGTTATCGGCAACCGTATCATCAACTTCAGTCGGCCAAGTTGGTTCACTAGAGTCAGAGGTTCCTGCTGTGGTGCATTTATACTCAACCTCATTTGGTGTCGTAGGTATGACTGTATCCCCTACAACATAAGCCGTTGATGCTTGCCATTGAGTAGTCGTAGTAACTACAGGGACGGAGATGTGAATCTTGCCATCACTTTCAATTCGAGCCACACAGTCGGTATAATTCAGGAGTTCCTTAAACTTACTTAAGCGATTGGCTTTGAACCCGATAGTAAAAGTATCTGCTGGTATGAAGGCATCAATTAAATCATCTTCACTATCAAAGGTAATATCGTAGGACTGGCAGTGAGTATAAGCCGTAAGGATAGTTTCCCCTGAATCTCCAGCTATTCTCCTGAGTAGAGTTTTAACAGTATTGGTGTCATCGCTCTCCTGAGTATAAGACTCACTAGCCTCATCCTCATTCATTAAGTTGAATATTCCACCCAAGCTAAGAGTAACAGGTAAGCCAGTTTCCCTTCCTCTTCCTGACCAGGAGTGGGACTGGTCTCCGATTACATAAAGAGGAGCCGTAGCCGAGTATTCATCTCCACCACTTGTAGTTATCCCATACGAAAGAACTGCTTTGAATCCTCTTAGCTCCCGCCCGCTAACAGTCTTATCGGAATTGTCAAGCGTTATCTGGGCTGACTGCCTATCATCTACCTCAGTGTGGTCATAGAACTTAATTCTATTAGAGCCAGACCTTATATTATGAGTATAAGTAGTCCCGTTATTTGAGAGAACTAGCTTGACTAAGTCAGTTCTCTGACTCCCCTTTTGAGCGGCAAGTAAAGTTGCAGATAACGCTCTCATAAGCTAATTCCCTTTCAGTCTTCAGGATAACTTTGCGAAGTTCTTGGTGCCTGCCGATTCTTTAATCTTTCTAACTTACTTAGAACAATACCCAGCCTGTCCTGACCCCAGTCCCTAAAGTCTTTCCATACAACAGGCCCGCCAGTGTTCTGGACATCAATATAATCTATGGACTTCTGAGTAGCTGCCCTGGCAGTTGTGAGCTCTACTACTAATCGTTCCAGTTCTGTATTAAGAGTAGAACCCTTAATAGTTACCACATCACCATCCTCTATCACATCAAGCAAGCCAGGGAAGATAACTAAATCACCGCCACCACTGGATAGAGTTACATCCGCCGTGACTCTATACGTACCTCTTATCCCAGCTATGGTTAACAGGGTATCTTCAGCTACTATCTCAGTGCCACTCAGACCATCTACTGATATTGTTGTAGTTCCAACGGTAAGGTTGCCATTGTTTATTAACCCTGATAAATCAGTTAATTGCGATACTCTTTGTCTGGTCTCAAACCTGACAAGCACTTCTGTGTTTGTGGCAGGTTCAACTACTTTACTGTCCGACACACTACGAACATCAATGGTTAGAATATCCCCCTCAATACTAAAGTTTCTTCTTGTGCCAATAGGATATTCTACGCTAACAACACCACGCTCCTCGGGTCCGAAGTAATCCGTTACATCCTCAATATTTATTTGGAATCTATTAGTGCACCCCTTATTATACATCTCGTAGTTCTCATTACCATCAACCATTATATCTTTTGATAGAGTTAGTTGAGTTGCACTAACATAAGCCGTAACTATAGCCCAAGTATTGTTTGTCGTATTCCGAATAACCTTATCCACATCAGTAGAGAGAAACTGACTTTCAGTGGCATCAACTAAAGCACTTGCTGTATCAGTAGTTGCTGTCCCTGTCCTTGACTCAATAAAGTAGGATTCTGTTCTTTCAAATAACTGGTATTCCGATATTTCCCTGATAGCATCCTCTAAGTCACTACCAAGATTAGCTGCTGTCCAGATAGCATTGCTTGAGTCCTCTAGCTTTCTTTCTATTTCATCAACTAATGTAGCAAATGCTTTCATATTCTCCTACCTCTGATTGGCTTTAACTTGATTAGACTATCGCCAAAGGCCATATTAGGGAAAAAATCAATATAAACAAACTCAGGGAACAATGCTGAAATGGAATGTTGTGCATCAGTGGTTATTTCGCCCTCATGCTGAAGGTAAACTCTGGGTGATAGGGCATTAGGATGCTGTATGCTATATCTTTTCCCCTCCCCAGCAAAGATTACATCCAGTTGTGGTTTTATATTCTCAATACTCCATCCCATAATTACCTCCTAAACTACATAACTTTGTATGGCTACCGCTGGTGTATAATCAACCTCAACATAGACCTGAGTGCATCGGCTGGCTGTTGTCTCCCCTGACCTAGTTGACTTAAGGGCTATACCAGCTTGTAAGGCATCTATAGCTGCCCAAGTCCAAGCAGAGCTAGTATCCGGGTCTTCTGTCCAAGTGAAGTCGTGACTTGTATAACTCTGAGTAGCATCCTGAAAAGCAGTCCCCTCGGCAACCGTTGTGCCACTTTTAATTGCAATCTTTGCGTAGTCTTGGTTAGGTGTGGCAGCACCATGACTCGTCACAGCATAGACCTTGACAGAGTTTATTGTGCCAGTACCAATACCACTGTCGTCTAAATTGTATAAATCTCTCTGCCAAGCATCAGCATTTTTGTTGTCAATCTTAGTAGTGCCACCATCTTGTACGGCTTCGTCTACATTCTGGTAATGATCAGGGCAAGCTGCACCAGTCTGACTATCTACATTACACTCATCGCCAGCAGCGTTAGGTCTAAGCGTTTCGGTGCTCATTGCCACCCCTTCTCAGCATCACCAAGCTCTTGAATATTCAATCCCTCACTGGCACTAAAGAACTCCTGTAGTGAATCAAAGCCCTGCTTACCTAGTTCTTTAAGCATAACCTCCAATAGCGGAGTGTGTTCTTTGGAAATACCCTTGTGTGGATTACCCCAATACAACTCCTGATGAGCTAATCTATAGGCATCAACCGCCCTTCTTCCTTTAAGGACTTGTGCCTTAGTTGCCACTATATCACAGCCTCCTTACAATGCAATAGGATAGTCAAATCTACTCCTGGTTCAGTAGAGCCAACTTGGTCTATATCCATAGTTAGCTCTGTCGTAGCAGCTAAAGCGGTATCCGAAAAAGCATGGTTGTTATCCTCAGTAGTACCTGATATATCTATTTCGGGCCTTGTGCCACTATCACCCTCATCAAATACGGTAGTGCCACCATCATTTATATCTACAATTAAGGCAGCACCAGTAGGAGCAGTTTTAATATGAAGCTCAATATCTTCTATAGTAGTAGCTCGTTTCATTCTAAAGGTTGCTCCCTGCTCTGTGCCAGTAGCTACAGTTCCAGCAACGAACCAAACATAAGTTCTAGGTACATAAAGAGTATCACCATCACCTGCTTGGTGGGATGCTTTATGAGCTTGAGGAGCATTGCTACCTGTAACATCAGCACCAGCAGTAACATTAATAAGAGTTAGAATTTGTGCTGCTGTTAAGGCAGTAATATTCCCTGATGTGATTCTGCCGAGTAGCCTTTGTTCGGCGATAGTTATAGCAGCAGGTGTATCATCAGATGTGGCAGCTAGGACAGTGTTGGCATCAAACAAGGCTTTAAGGACTATATCACCAGTATCCACCAGCGTAGCATCAGAGACTTTAGAGTTAAGGTTAGACAGCGTATCAGCACTATGGACACTGCCACCAAGGGCGTGAACTGTGGCTACTGTTATAACACTACCTGTAGCATCCATTACAACTATTCTCTGCCCATCAGTATAGAAGCTATAACCAATACCTAAGTCAAGTGATACAGGGCTTATAGGCCAAGATGTGCCACCACCGCTTTCCAGGAAATAGATTGTAAAGGTTCTAGCAGCCGAGTCGATATTAACCACAGTGATTGCAGTTACTACGGTAGCATCGGCACCAGAGGCATAGAGGTTGCCCTCTGTATTCGCTATATACCCACTAGCTAATTGCGTAGCGGTAGTCCCAACATAGCCGTGTACGGTAAAGGCTAACTTGCTGGCTACTTCTGCTATACCTCTTACCGCATCGCTATTATCTAGTACAAGCATAATATCTCCTAACTACTCAGGGCAAAGGCGAGAGCTTGAGCGGCACCTGCTGTAACTGCGTCAGCATCAGTATATTTAGTGTGGTGATCGCTAGTGCTTACATCATCCAACTGGTCGTGGGATAGTTGACTACCAGGCGAAAGAGCTTCTAGTGCAGTAACCATCTCTGCGCCAGTCTGGTCGGCAGTAGCATTTGATTCAATCCCATCAAGCTTTGTACCATCAACTGATACATCCCTACCGTCTATAGTCATAGTGTGGGCATCGGTAGAGTGTGCGGTATTCTCAACATTATCTAGGCTGAGGTCGCCTTTAACTTCTGAATAACTCCTACCCTCAATAGTAGTGGCATCGGTGAACCTTGCTATGTCGTTAGCTACAGGCGTACCAGAAGTACCAACTGTCCCAGTACCAGATGGGTCTATGGTAATACTGTTACCATTATAATTTATAACCAGTAGGTTTGAACCATTAACGGTGATATTCCCTATCTCAAAATGACCGTCTGGTGGAACAGATGTAACAGTATCGTCCCAGACAATGGAACGCTGAACCACACTACCATCTGAGTAGGTAATGATAAGGTGATGACCGTCCTTTACAACCGTTGAGATAGTAGCCATTACTTATTCCCTATTAAAGCCTCGTACTCTGAATGTCTTATCGGTGGTTGTCTGTGTACTCCCGCACTTTATCTTAATAAACTGAGCACCACCTATCCTGAAAGGAATTGCATGAGTTGTGGTAGCTGCTGTCGTGGCATGAGCAAAGTCCCCAGTGGCATTGCCATCAAAAACATATACTGGAAAATATGTCCCACCCGATGTCTCTGATACATGAACGGTAACAGTGGAACTTGTAATAGTGGGAATGAGAACCATCAGGAACTCGTAATATCCCTGTAAATCCACCTCTGTTGACAAAGTGTCATCATCAGATATATCCACAAGTGCAGTTTTCCAAGCTGTTGGTATCATATTGAACCTCCTATCTTATTGTTCTACTTTGTGCTCCACTTACTGCTGGCATATCTCCCCCTTTGGTACCCATCTTCGGGTAAAGCCCTCCCCATCCGCCTGGTCTATTCTAGTAAAGAACTTAACGCTGAAAGGGGAATACCTGCGTTCTGCTTTTAGGTCACACTTGGGACACTCAGCCTCATCTTCACTCTGACTCAATGGGCGCTTTACCTCAAATCTCTCCTCGCATTGGGGGCAATAGAACTCGTGTATAGCCATTACTTCCTCTTTTTCTTTTTATGGGATGCTGGATGTTTAGCCATTAGACACCAAACTCCAACTCTGTGACTATACCATCAACGATAGTCAGCTTAGTAATCTCCATCTTACCGCCCTCATGGGAAAGGTTAAAGGATGAGTGTGTGTGGTCACTTGCTGCGAGGGCAACCTCTGTCTTTACAACAGTGTAACCACCGCTAATTCGTTCTCTCCATTCACGGCTTCCGTTAGGAAGTTCCACCAACCAAGTTGATTTATCAACTGTTGCTTCTGTCACTTTATGCCCCCCCTGTTGGGGAGTAGGTTTCCCCACTCCCCACTGTGCTTAGTCTTCTTTGGGTCTTGGCTTAGGAGATTTCTTCCCCTCTTTATTCTAGTGTAAGCCAAATCATGGCATCACCGTAACCACTAATAGTCATTTGGGTCAGGTAGCCTACGGTGTGCGTAGCATCAGCAGCCTTCAAAGCTATCGTGCCATCACTGTGCAGTTGAGCCATTCGCTCATTAGCGGTGTCGCCGAAGAAAGCTGTTGGTGTAACCCATGCATGACCTTTTCGCTGAACCCAGCCAAAGTATGCAGAAGTCATGGTATCGCCAAGGTAGAGTCCCATAGCTGATGTAAAGGCTGCTCCACTACTTGCAGTATTGGGTGCAATCAAGTTACTGAAGAGAGACGGATAAGCGGTGACACCTGTTGAATTAACAACAAGTGCGGTCTGAAGACCCCCCTCTTCTGCAAGGTAGATAGTAACATCATCAACACTTGTAGCTACTTCGTTCCCAGCTATACGGTAGGCGCAAAAATGACCACTAGGAAACACCATAAGGTAACCGTCTTCATAGGCGTTCTCTGCCCTGTCAGTAGTATCATTAAGGATAATAGTAGTTGAACCTACTGCGAAGTCACTTGTAGCGTCTATTGACCCTTCATAACCATTAGTGGCTGCTGAGCCAGGGACTAGATTGCCATTGCAGACCATGCGGGCTATGGGGGCGCTTGTATTGGTAGCTCCCCATTTACCATACCTGAACACTCTGCCATCAGAATACTCAAGCTTGGTTCCTAATGGATACAACTGGGTGGAACTCTGGGCGTAAATATCTGGTGTTGCAACACTATCTAGGCCTTCTATGACCTTCTCAGGAAGCCAGATACTCCACCCATTTCTCTGGATTATTTTGTGCGTTGGTTTAACAAATTGCACTGCCATTGTACTGTTCACCTCCATTACTTAGTACGTTGGGGGTCTATTAGAGACTCACCCCCATCGAGTCTTTATTTGAGGCTTGATTTTCTTGTCGGGCTCAAGCCCCAAAGCCTTTAGGCTCAGCTTAAGCCACTATTTCCCCATCCTCATCAATGCTGTGGATGCGACCTAACGCTCTTGTACTACCTAACGCCAGAGTGAGATAGGCTGTTAGCCTGATACCCCCAGCATCGTAGTCTTCCAGAGCGTCCAGTTCAGTTACCTTGAAGAAGTCTGCACCACCTGTTTCTCCGCCAACCACCAGGGAAAGTCCACCATCTGCTATTGCCCCGAAGCGGATAGCATAAATGCTGGATATTCCACTGTCATTACCATCGTCCTTCCCGCCGGTATTATCGTTTTCGTTCAGTAGATAGTCAGAAATTACAATGGGAATACCATCCCAGAAATCAACCATCTTCCCGAACTGGTCAGGGGAATGGGTCATAACGGACATTGGATTAGCAGAACTTAGTTTGATGCCCTTCTCAAAGGCAACCGCAGCTAAAGTATCCCTCATAGTCCTAGTCATTAACAGGATACTAGCTCTCGGTCTCACTGCATTTACGAGTTGTCTGAGCACACGCATAGTCAGTGGGGCCGAAGCTCCACCAATATCGTAAGACTGTAAGTTGGTAGCCGAAGTGAAAGCATCTCCACCAGCTATGGTAATGAGTTTATCCAACCCATCAAACTCTTTGGATGCCTCAGTGGAACCCGAGCCGTAGATGAGTCTATCCTCTATAGTCCGCATCACACCTTTACGCAATGTTCTCAGGATTTCAGTCCGGTAATCGTTCGGATTTCTGTAGGTCTTCATTATGAACGAATCAAGTATATCCTGACGTATTGCTCTCTTCAGCCAAACCTCTTTCTGAGAGATTGTTACGTCAGCCGTCCAGGGTATCTGCTCGTGTATATCGTAGAAACTTGCCGTAGGAATAACATCTTCTCTGTTATAGATGAGTGACCTGCTATCAAGTACGGTCACAGGTAACATCCCGAGTAATTGTCCTTCCTCGTAAATCTCCTGGATAACACCAGCAATCATCTCCGATATGACTAGCTTCCGTGCCTGAGCTAAACTACTAAAATGGCCTACTATAGCGATAGTATTTTCCTCCTTTTGGTTTCTAATTAGAATTAATGATTGCTGCTACCTCTTTTAGGACTTCCCTAGCTTCTTGCTTCTCCGGCTTTAGATAGTGGGAATCATCCACATATCCCAAAAACTCTAAAGCAAACCCAGCCAATTTTCTCTTTTTACTCTGCAAATATGGAAGTGTGTGAGTAAGAACCTCAATGGCATTTCTACCATTCCACCTCACATTCAAACAAAGTTTATGACCGTAACTTGTGTTACTATTTGCTTTCGCTACTTTGGCATCTGGAAATCGGTCTATCAACCAACCAATAATGCCCATATCCGTGTTACCTATTCTAAGTATCACAGTATGGCTTAGGCTGATTGACCCCTCACCATCGATTAAGCCCGCTAAGTAAGCCCACTCGGCTTCAGTCAATCAAAAACTCCTACCTTTTATTTATCCTTGTGGATGTTCTTTTTCCCAGCCAGCCTGAATCTTATCTTTACCAGATTCAGCCATCTGGGCGCCTCCCGTTGTCTTACCAGAATCAGGTATAAGAGGTGTTTTCTCTCCCACTTTGGGTAGAGATTTAGCCAAGTCCTCCATCGCTCCCTTAGAGCCGTCTGTGAACTTTAATAGAGTTTGAACATTAACATTGAGGCGAGATGCTACCTCACGGGCGTTTTGCTCCTTCGTGTGTTTTACACCTACTTCTTGAGCCTCTTTAGTCTTTGTTCTCTCTACTTCCAGTTCCGACTCTGTGTCAGCAAGTTTGGATTCAACTATTCTGCGCTGTTGCCTTTCCCTGATAGCACTTATCCTCTCAGGTTCATCTTTGTGTGCTTCCAGCTCTGCATCGTCTTGGTCTCTAATCATGCGGTCTATTCTTTCCTGAGCCTTTTGAGCTACTTTTATAGCCGCTTCATTAGCTACCCTTAGACGACCAGTCTCCGCTAAAGCATCACTCTTGGCATTGCGCTCTCTTTCCGTTACTTGTTCCAAGGTAAAAGTCTGGGTTTGTTCTGAAGTTCCCTTATCCCCTCCAGAAGAATCCTGTGTTGCCACAGAAGTGTCCTTTTGGTTTTCAGTTCCGTCCAACATGTTTTTGTTTTTCCTCCATATATAGTATTTATTTTTCTAGCTCCCGTATTTTGGCTTGAGCTATCTCTAAAAGGGTTCTAGTATTATGTCCGTTCCGTTTTATAAGGGCTAGATTCTCAAGCCGATTGTCATCCTTCACACCGTTTATATGATGGACAATTTCATCCTCCGATAAACATCTCCCTAAACTTTGAGCCATAATCAATCTATGCTCAAGAATTTTCCATCCCTGTATTCGCATTGAGACATAGGGACTATCACCATCAAGGTGAACATTGATATATCCTTCCCTTTTAGTTCTACCTCCTTTCCAATTATGATGATTTTCACCCTTGTAAATACTATCCATTGCCCCCCATATACGGGATTTATTTTTCTTCACACCACAACGGGTGGTATAGCCAATAAAAAAAGCCATCTTCACGGCCTCTAAGGACACATAAAAACGGCTTCTAATGAGCACTGTTTATTCTATTAGTTTAACTCTACCATATAAATTATTTCTTGTCAAGGGTACAGTAACAGCTTCTCTTAGGGCAATATTGTCAGCCTCTAGCAAGGTAACTCGTTTTTGCAATATTGCGACCTGTTTTTCAAGTTGTGTGATTTGCCTTTGCATTTGT
>SDBV01009661.1_pt1 | contig 12778 bp, 9 predicted proteins | sample 2277081 | NCBI WGS metagenome assembly SDBV01 (sample SAMN10402039, study PRJNA504765) | marine sediment metagenome | isolation source: marine sediment core GS10_PC15, 223 cmbsf | place: Arctic Ocean: Southern Knipovich Ridge | collected 2010
CCGCCCCGACGGATACTACGGAATGTCGAAGGCGTTCGGCGAGGCCATCTCCAGCTACTACCACGACTACCACGGCCTGAGCACGGTCAACCTGCGCATCGGCTGGGTGCTGTCCGAGGACGACCCGACCTTCTCGCCCTTCGCCCTGTCCCTCTGGCTGAGCCACCGGGACACGGCCCAGGCGGTGCAGAAGGCGATCGACGCGCCCGAGTCGCTCGGCTACGCCGTCGTCTACGTGACCTCGGACAACAAGTGGAAGGTGTTCAGCATCGACCGGGCGCGTGAGCTGCTGGGGTTCGAGCCGGAGGACGCCGCCGGCGAGGAGTGGGAGGACCGGCCTCCGCTGCCCGGGGACCGGTAGCCGCCTGCGGGACCATCATCGCGGCAGCTCCGTATGTCATTCTGAACCCCGACCTCGTGAGGCGAAAAACCTCGCCTGCCTGCGTTGTACCTGGCTGCGGTCACGCCAGGTCGTTCATGTGGGCGAGATCCTTCGAGAGCCTCAGGATGACATGCGCGGAGCGGGTCGCCCGACCCCGCGGGGCCGCGGGTCGCCTGCCCCCGCGTGTCGCCTGCCCTCGCGGGTCGCCTGCCCTCGCGGGGCAGCGGGTCGCCTGCCCCCGCGCGTTCGCTACCGCTCCGCCCACCTCCGCATCTCGGCTTCGTCGAACTCCAGGCCCAGGCCCGGGCCGGTCGGGACCGCGATGTGCCCGTTCACCACATCCAGCGGTTGCTTGAGGATCGGCCGCTCGTCGCGGATGGACACCGGCTCGATGTTGTACTCCTGCGCGTACGGCACGTCGTTGCGCGTGGCCACCCAGTGCAGGTGTGCGGCCGTCGAGATGATCGGCTGCGTGTTGTGCACCGTCATGGGCACGCCGAACGTGCTGGCCAGATCCCCGATCCTCACCAGCTCCGTGATGCCGCCGATCTTCACGACGTCTGGCTGCAGGATGTCAGGCCGGCCGGTCAGGATCAGGTCACGGAACATCCAGCGGGTGTACGCGTTCTCCCCGGCGGCCACCGGGATATCCAGGGCATCCGCCACGCGAGCCAGGCCGGGCAGGTCGTGCAGCGCCACCGGCTCCTCGAAGTGGAAGGCGCCCAGGTCCTGCAGCGCCCGCCCGATCTCGATGGCGTGGTGCACGGAGTAGGCGGAGTTCACGTCCACCAGGATCTCGAAGTCGTCGCCCGTGGCCCGCCGCATCTCGCGGACGGACTCCACCGTGCGGTCGTCCGGGTGGTCCACCGCGCCGGGCACGGCGGAGTGCATCTTGTACGCGGTGTAGCCCTCCACCTGGAAGCCGGCGGCGCGCTCGGCCTCCTCCGCCGGCGACAGGTCGCGGCGTAGCGAGCTGGCGTAGACGCGCACCCTCTCGCGGCCCGGCCTCATGCCGCCGAGCAGGTCGTAGATCGGGACGCCGAGCGCCTTGCCCTTGATGTCCCAGAGCGCGATGTCGATCCCGGACGCGGCCGTCAGCAGCGCTCCCGGCGGCCCGCTCACAGCGCCGGCCGTGAGCATGGCGTCCCACAGTGGGCCGGTCTCGAACGGGTTGCGGCCCAGCAGCAGCGGCCTGAACACCGTCTCGATTGCGGCCCGGGACACCTCTGGTGACCGGCGGAAACACTCACCGAAGCCGGTGACGCCCTCGTCGGTCCGCACGATGACGAACGGGTACTGGCGGTCCAGCACGAGGCACTCCACGTCGGTGATTCGCACGCGGCTCCTTTCGGGACGGCCCGTCGCGGACGGGGGTGTGTGTTAGAAGCTATCCCAGAACCCGGGCGGAGGGCAGCTCCACGATCGGGGCTTCTCCCTCACCTTCATCCTCTCCCGCTGGGAGAGGGGACTTCTGAGATGGTTTCTACTTCGCGTCCGGCGCCGCGCTGGCCTCCGTCGCCCAGGCGCTCGACTGGCGCGGCGGCACCGCGTCACGCATCCCGTCGGGGAGCGTGAACGTGACTTCCTCACGCGCCATCTCGATGTTCCGGACTCGCGCCGGGTTGAGAGCCTTGCAGACGCTCTGCACCAGGGCTTCCGGCGTGGAGGCGCCCGACGTGATGCCCACGCGGTCGACGCCCTCGAACCAGGCGTCGTCGATCTCCGCCGGGCTGTTGATGAGATAGGCGGGCACGCCCGCGTTCCGCGCCACCTCCCGCAGCCGGTTGCAGTTGCTGCTGGTGCTGGACCCGACGACCAGCACGACCTGGACTTCAGCGGCGAGCGCTTTGGCGGCCTCCTGCCGGTTGGTCGTGGCGTAGCAGATGTCGTTGCGCACAATGACGTCGCGGTATTGGGAGGTGATCCGGCCGATCGTGGCGGCGGTGTCGTCTACGGAGAGCGTGGTCTGGGTCAGGACAGCCACCGGCTCGCCCGGCTCCCAGTCCGGGAGTTCCGGCCGTTCGCGGTCGTCCAGCAGGGTCATCTCGGCCTGGCCGGTGGTGCCCTTGACCTCCTGGTGCCCCGGGTGGCCCACCAGCAGCACGCGGCGCCCCTCGCTCCGGTACTTCTTGGCCTCGTTGTGCACCCGCGTCACGAGCGGGCACGTGGCGTCCACCACGGTAAGGCCGCGCGCTTTCGCCGCTTCGTAGTCGGAAGGCGGCGAGCCGTGGGCGGAGAACACCACAACCCCGCCGCGCGGGATCTCGTCCACGCTGTTCACGGTGACCGCGCCCTTCGACTCGAGGTCGGCGACCACGTGCGGGTTGTGGACGATCTCGTGCTTCACGTAGACCGGGTGCTCGTACCGTTCGAGCGCGATCTCGACGATGTCCACGGCGCGCACGACACCGGCACAGAATCCGCGGGGGGCGGTTAGAAAGACGTCCAACGTGGTGGTGGGGAGAGCGACGAACGGGCTTGAACGTGACCCCGGATTATAGCGGCGACCGGGCGGCCGTCTCCGCGTGCGCCCCGGATCGCAGCCGCCGCGTGGTCCGGCCGGCGCGGCTCAGCGGCAGGACGGAGAACAGGAGCAGCAACGCCACCACCGCGAGGAGCGCGTCGTAGCCCAGGTTGTCCTGGCGGTTGTTCAGCGCGTCGATCGGGAACCCGGCGAACCTGGCCAGTCCCGATCCCGCCAGTGTCGCAACACTTGTGAGCCCCAGCGTCCTCGCCGCAGTCTTGTGCGGCACCAGGTCGGTGGCCAGCGCCCAGGCGACGCTCAGGTAGACGCCGGAGCCGATCCCTACGACTACCCCGATCAGGAGCAGCAGGAAGAGCGAGTGGATGAAGATCAGCCCGGCCGCGCCCGCTGACGCCATCAGCGTGGCGGCGTAGAGGAGCGGCATCCGGCCGATCCGGTCGGACACAACGCCGGCCGGGTACACACTGGCCGCGGTGGCCAGCACCACCACAACAACCAGCGCGAGCGCGCCCTGGGCCGGGTTCGCCAGCCCTATCTTGTCCGTGATGAAGAACAGGGCGTACAGCTGCATCGCCGAGAGGGCCGCCACGATCATCGCCATCGACAGCAGGAACCAGTAGAACGCGCTGCCTACGGCCGGGCCCGACGCCCCGCCGGAAGGACTTGGCCGGGAGACCGTCCCGGGCGCCGGGCCGCGCGGCCGCAGCGGCAGGGCCGACCAGAGCGTTGTGAGGAACAAGACTCCGGTGATCACCGCGAGCGAAGACCACAGCCACACCGCGCCGCCGGACTCGTAGTTCCCCATCAGGCTGAGCACGATGACCACGACAATCCCCGCCCCGATCGCGCGAGTCAGGTTGAGCGCGCCCGCTCCTTCGCCACGCTTGCCGGGCGGCACGTGATCGAGGAGCAGCGCGTTGGCGGGTCCCTGGCCCGCATTGCCGAACACCTGCATCGCGCAGATCACGAGGACCAGGCTGGTGATCGAATTCGCCACCCCGAGCAGCGGCGTCGTCAGCATCAGCCCGAGACTTCCCAGGACGATGTACGGGAGACGCGGGCCCCAGCGCGTGTTCGTCCGGTCGCTGATCCAGCCCGCGGACACTTGTGCCACTGCCGCCGCAACGAGTCCCGCCAGCGCGATCAAGCCCAGGACGCCGTTCTTCCGGCTCTCGTCCGCCATATCGAGAACCCGGAACTGCAGGATGACGGAACCCACCGCCGTCCACAGCCCGGACATCCCGAAAGCGTAGATGCTCAGGTTGGTGACACTGTCCGGCCCGCGCCGGTACAGCCCCGCGAGCGCGGAGAGGACGCCGGAAGGGGGTTGGCGGGAAGGGTCGGCTGACTGCTGGTCGGTGGCCACCCGTACGATGCTAGTGGAAGCGTCCCCCGAACGTCACCCGCGCGACGTTCAGATGACATGGGCAGATGCCACGGGGAAGCCACGCCGGGGAAGGAGACAGCTCAGGATGGCAATGCCAGTCAAGTTCTACTGCTACTCGCGGTGAGCCACGTGCCGGAAAGCGAGGGAGTTTCTCTCGCAGGCCGCGGCCGGGGATCCGGACGTGGAGATCAGGGAGCGGGATTTCTTCAAAGAGCTCTTCACGGTGGAGGAACTGCGTGAGCTGGGCCGGATGGCCGGCGTGGATGAGCTGTTCTCATGGCGAAGCCCGAGCGCCCGCGAATACCGCCCGGAGCGGGGGAAGCTGAGCGATGAGGAGCTCCTGAACCTCATGGCGGGCGAACCGCGTCTAATCCGGCGGCCGGTGACCGTCAGGGCCGGACAGATCGTGCTGGGGTTCGACCCGGACGGGCTGTCCGCCCTGCTGGAGTAGGTGTCCCGGCGATACCGGGCTGCCAGCCTGAGCCGTTAGGAGCGACACCGTGATCTTCTTCAAGGCATGCCCCAGGTGCCGGGGCGACATCGAGCTCGCCTCGGATCCGTACGGCGGCTATGTGAAGTGCCTCCAATGCGGGTTCACCCGCGACGTCCCGGACACACGCTCCATCATGGCGCAGACGGCGGCCCGCGTCAGGGAGCTTCAGAGGGCCAGCTGACCACTCTCGCCCGGATGCCCCGGCGCTCCCCCGGGCGTGCTGTCCGGCCGGTGCGCCGGGCGCGCGATGCTACAATTCGGGCATGTCATCCGAAGCTGCGAGCGAGAGCGCGCAGCCGCCCGCGATTCTGCTCGAGCACACGGACGGCGGCCGCATCGCCACCCTGACACTCAATCGCCCCGACCGCCTGAACGCGCTCAACGCGGCGATGGTGGCGGAGCTGGACGAGTCGATCGTTGAGGTCAGCCGGGACGACCGGGTCCGCGTCGTGATCCTGGGCGGCGCAGGCCGCGCCTTCTGCGCCGGCGCGGACACCGCAGAGATGACGGGCGGCGCTTCCCCCGGGCCCCACGCGCCCGGTGACGGCGGCCCCGAGGCCCTGCGCCGCGGGTTCGTGCACGCTCAGGGCGTCGTGCTGGGCCTGCAGCGCATGGAGAAGCCGGTCATCGCCATGGTGGACGGCGTGGCGGCCGGGGCGGGGTTTGACATCGTCTGCGCTTGTGACATCCGGATGGGTTCCACGCGCGCGCGGTTCGTGTCCGCGTTTGTCAGAATCGGGCTCTTCCCGGGCTACGGCGGCACCTGGCTCTACCCGCGTGTGCTCGGCCTGGGCAAGGCTGCGGAGCTGTTGTTCACCGGCGACTTCCTGAGCGCGGAGGAAGCGCATCGCATCGGGTTCCTGAACCATCTGGTTGAGCCGGATGATCTCGCCGAGAAAACCTCGGAGATGGCGGCGCGGATCGCCGCCGGGCCACCCATTGCCCTCAGGCTCTCCAAGCTGATGTTGTACAAAGGGCTGGAGATGGACCTCGAGACGGCGATGCAGATGGCCGCCGCGGCCGAGACGATCACGCTCGGCTCACGCGACCACGCGGAAGGGGTGGCGGCCTTGCGAGAGAAGCGGACAGCGGGGTACGAAGCCCGGTGAACACCTACGTCATGGGGGAACTGGTCGTCTTCTCCGGCGGCGCACACCCGGTGCTGACGCAAGAGATCTGTAACTACCTCAAGATCCCCGTCGGCCAGAGCGAGACGTTCAAGTTCAAGAACGACAACTCGTTCGTCCGGCTGCGTGAGAACGTCCGCTCACGGGACGTGTTCATCGTCCAGCCGACCGCGGCGCCGGTCAACGACAACGTGATGGAAACGTTGATCATGATCGACGCCGCCCGGCGCGCCTCAGCCGGGCGCATCACCGCCGTGATCCCGTACTTCGGCTACGGCCGGACCGATAAGAAAGACCAGCCGCGCGTCCCCATCACCGCCCGCCTGGTGGCTGACCTGATCACCGTCGCGGGCGCCGACCGCGTCGTCACGGTGGACCTGCACGCCGGCCAGATCCAGGGTTTCTTCAACATCCCGGTGGATGAGCTGACCGTGCTGCCGCTGCTGGGGGACTACTTCCTCAACAAGAACATCCCGGACGTGGTCGTGGTCGCGACCGACGTCGGGATCAGCAAAGAAGCGCGGGCCGTGGCAGAGCGCCTCAACGCGCCCCTCGCCATCGTGGAGAAGCGCCGTGTCGGCAACGACGACAGCACCGAGCTGCTCTCGATCATCGGCGATGTCGCCGGCCGCCCGGCGCTGCTGGTCGATGACGAGATAGACACCGGCGGCTCTGTGCTGTCGGCATTCGAGGCGCTGCGTGAGGCCGGTACGACCGCGCTCTATGCCGCCACCAGCCACGGCGTCTTCTCTGACGGCGCCACGCAGCGCCTGAGCGCTGATGAGGACCTCGTCGAGATCGTCGTCAGCGACACCATCCCGCTCTCCGAAGACCAGCTCACACCCAAGATCACCGTCCTTTCCGCCTCCGACCTGCTCGGCGAGGCGATATACCGGATCCACAACGGCCAGTCGGTCGGAGCGATGTTCACCTACTAGCCCGGGCGCCGCCCGCACGGCGGCCCGCCAGGCCATTGGACCCCGATGACCTTACTGAAATCACTCACCCGGTTCCTGGGTGACTCCAACGAGAAGGCCCTCAAGCCCCTCCGCCCGATAGTTGAGGAGATCAACGGGCTTGAGGACAACGCCCGCGCGCTCTCGGATGACGAGCTGCGGGGCGTTACGGAGGAGTTCCGGGGACGGCTCGACGAGGGCGAGGCGCTCGACGACCTGCTGCCCGAGGCGTTCGCCGCGGTGCGGGAGGCGGCCCGGCGCGCCCTCGGCGAGCGCCACTTCGATGCCCAGTTGCTGGGCGGGCTCGTCTTGCACCAGGGCAAGATCGCGGAGATGCGCACGGGTGAGGGCAAGACGCTGGCCGCCACGCTCCCCGCCTACCTGAACGGCCTCGTCGGCGGCGTTCACGTCGTGACCGTCAACGACTACCTGTCCAAGCGCGACGCCGGCTGGATGGGGCGGGTCTACCACGCCCTCGGCATGACCGTCGGCTGCCTCCAGAACGGCGCCTCCTGGGTGTTCGACCCGGACGGCGCCAAGCCGGAAGCGGAAAGCGACGGCGAAGACCGCCCGGCGCAGCCTGATCCGTTCCGGGCCGCCTCCAAGCGGGAGGCCTACGCGGTCGACATCACTTACGGCACGAACAACGAGTTCGGCTTCGACTACCTCCGCGACAACATGGTGGACAGCGTCGAGGCGCTCACCCAGCGCGATCTGAAGTACGCCGTCGTCGACGAGGTCGACAACATCCTTATCGACGAGGCACGCACGCCGCTCATCATCAGCGGGCCGGCGCGCGACACCGCACAGGAGTACCGCCGCTTCGCCCAGCTCGCCGGCCGTGTCACGCCGGGCGAGGACTTCGAGGTGGACGAGAAGGCGCGCGCCCTCAGCCTCACTCCGGAGGGCATGGAGAAGGTCGAGCGCCTGCTGGATGTCGACAACCTGTACGACCCGGCGAACTACGCTCTGACGCACTTCGTTGAGAACGCCATCCGGGCGGAGTACATGTTCATCCGGGACAAAGAGTACGTGGTCCGGGACGGCGAAGTGGTGATCGTGGACGAGTTCACCGGCCGCCTGATGACCGGGCGCCGCTACTCGGAGGGCCTGCACCAGGCGATCGAGGCCAAGGAGAACGTCCGCGTCCAGCGTGAGTCGGTCACCTACGCCACCGTCACTCTCCAGAATTACTTCCGGATGTACGAGAAGCTGTCGGGCATGACCGGCACGGCAGCCACTGAGGCGGAAGAGTTCTTCAAGATCTACAAGCTCGAGGTGGTGGTCATACCCACGAACGAGCCGATGATCCGCGAGGACGCCGCGGACTTCATCTACAAGACCGAGCAGGGCAAGTTCGACGCTGTTGTCGCCGCCATCGAGGAGCTTCACGAGTCGGGCCGCCCGGTGCTGATCGGCACGACCAGCATCGAGCGGTCGGAGGCGCTCAGCGGGATGCTGACCCGCCGCGGCGTCACGCACGAGGTCCTGAACGCCAAGAACCACTCCCGTGAGGCGACGATCATCGCCCAGGCCGGCCGGCCCGGCGCCGTCACCGTCTCCACCAACATGGCCGGCCGCGGGACTGACATCGTGCTCGGCGGCAACAGGGAGCAGCTCGGCATCGCAGATGATGTCTGGGCGCGGGACCACGACACCGTCATCGAGCATGGCGGCCTCTTCGTCCTGGGAACCGCACGGCACGACTCGCGCCGCATCGACAACCAGCTCCGCGGCCGCGCCGGCCGGCAGGGCGACCCGGGCGAGAGCCGCTTCTTCGTGTCCACCGAGGACGACCTGGTACGGCGCTTCGGCGGCGACCGCATCAAGGGCATCATGAACTTCGTGGGCCTGGAGGACGACACCCCTCTTGAGAACAGGATGGTGTCGAAGGCCATCGAGGGGGCACAGAGCAAAGTCGAGGGCTACCACTTCGAGATCCGGAAGCACCTTGTCGACTACGACGACGTGGTGAACGCGCAGCGCACGATGGTGTACCGCCTGCGTCGCCGGATCCTCGAAGCCGAGGGCCTCCGGAAGGAGATCACCGAGCGGGTCATCCGGGAGGTGCAGGCGATCGTCGCCGAGCGCCTCCAGGGCGATGCCGTTGACTGGGACGCGCGGGCGTTCCTGGCGGAGATCGGCGCCATCTTCGACCCGCCCCCGGAGATCGCTAACGCAGAGATGCTGCGTGGCTATGACTCGGATGAGATCAAGGAGATCCTGGTCGCGCACGTGGATGTGCTGTACGACCAGCGCACGGAACAGCTCGGCCAGGAGCTGATGGACCGGCTGGCGCAGGCCATCTTCCTGCGCGCCGTGGACACGCACTGGGTAGAGCACCTGACCGCCATGGAGAACATGCGGCAGGGGATCGGCCTGGAGGCGGTTGGCCAGCGAGACCCGCTGGTGCAGTACCGGCACCAGGCGTTCCAGATGTTCGAAGAGCTGATCTCCGCGATCGACGCTCAGGTGGCGCGCATGGTCTTCCGGACCATCCTGCAGTCGTCGTCGGCCCCTCCTCCGCCACGCGCCGCAGCGCCGCGGCTCACGCTCAGCGGCCCCGGCTCGGAGGCGCCATCCGCCGGCGCATCCGACGCCGACGCGCGCGCCCGCTCCTCGCGCGCCGCCGGGGCGGTGCTCGACAGGCGCAGCGTGATGGCTCCGGTCACCGGGGACCACGGCGCCGACGCGGTGAGCAACCGGAAGATCGGGCGAAACCAGCCGTGCCCGTGCGGGAGCGGCAAGAAGTACAAGCGCTGCCACGGCCGGGCCGCCTGAGCCCGCCCCGCAGCCGCGTCGCAATCCGCCGGGGGCACCGATGGACAGTCAGCAGCTCGCCGGGCCTCTCGCCAGCAGTGCCAAGCCGCCGGTGATAGGGACGGGCGGCTTCCCGCCTGCGCCCGGAACCCGCCCCGGAACTCCTGTCTCTCGATGGGAGGGGGTGAGGCGGTGTCCCGAGCTTGACGAAGGGGTGAGGGAGAAGTCCCCATCGCCGGACCGCACTCCTCCGGGTCTCGGGGCAGCTCGAAGCGGCTGGCCGGGAGCGGCGGCATGAGCGCAGGCCCGGACCCCATGGATCCAGCAGAGCTGGGACGCGCCCCCACCGACGAGAGCGCCGGGCCGATCACTGCTGAGGACGCCGCGACCGATCCAGACACGCTCCTGGAGCAGTTCCGCCTGAACGCCAGCCGGCCGGGCGCCGACTGGCGGCTTGCCCTCATCCAGACGATGGCACTGTGGCCGCTCTCGGAAGAGGAGCTGGACGGACGGCGTTTCGTCTATCTGATCGCAGGCGAGGCCTTCGACTGGCGGTCGCTGGCCGAGCGCCTGCTTGCCGAGCCGGACCTGCCCGTGCCCGATCACGAGCGGGAGCTGCTGCTGACCGACCCGCAGCTTCCGGCCGGCCTGGACGAAGAAGAGTTCCGGCGGCGGCTGGGGTTCGACAAGGCGCGCGCGCTGATGAACTACTTCTACGGCGTCACGGTGGAGCAGGCGCTGCTCCTCGCGGTCGAAGAAGAGGTCCGCAAACGGCGCTACGCGCGGGGCTTTTCCCCGAGCGACGACAGCGCCGGCAACGCCTACGACATCCTGTATAGCGCCAGGCTGGACGACCTCATGACCGATTTCGAAGCCGAGACTGGTGAGACGTTCGGCCGCCGGGTCACCGGCGCGCCGCGCACGCAGGGCAACCTGCGCGCCGCCGACCGGTTCACGTACTGGCTCTTCAAGCGCCGCTTCAAGATCGCCGACCCGGCCCGGATCGCCAGCGACACGCGCAAGGGCCTGGAACAGCTCGAGCGGATGCGGCTGGCGCACACGCGGCTGCGAGTGGCGGCGCGCGCCGCAGGGCCGGTCGTCGACGAGGGCCCGGCCCCGAAGCGCCGCCGCCGGACCGGCGCTCGACGCTGAACGAACCGCGTCACGCGCCTGCCCGCACCGCCATCCTGCACCTGCCCGTACCGCCATCCCGCGCCTGCCCGTACCGCCATCCTGAGGCTCTCGAAGGACGGCGGTGCGTCCCGACGCGTCGGGACGCACCTACGGGGTCGGCGGCGCCAGCGGGCGGGACCCGACTTCGCCCGGGTTCAGCCGAACGCGTTCCGCGCTCACGTTTGACCGGGCCGCGCCCCCCGTGCTAGCTTCGAGTGGCACAGAACAGAAGACGCCAAACGCTGCGAAGGGGAGTAGTACCGGCCTGGCAGGGCCGTAGAGAGCCGGCGATGGTGAGATGCCGGCCCCGATGCCAGGCGGGAAGTCGCCCCGGAGCGGCCGGCCTGAACCCCCGATACGATCGGGGCGTGTAGGGCCGGACGGCCGCCACCGTTACGGCTGAGAGTGGCCCGGGCAGGCTCAACCCGCCGGGGCAACAAGGGTGGTACCGCGGGGCCGCATGCGCAGCAAACCTCGTCCTTTGGGACGAGGTTTCTTTTGTTCAGGGATCGGCAGTACCCGGAACGCGGAAGGACCTGGATGACGACCGAACAAGAGCAGGTCAAATCAATCGACTTCGCGTCGCTGCCCCGGCGCTTCGACATCGCCGAGGCGGAGGCACGCTGGCGCGCGCAGTGGGAGGAGTGGGGAATCCACCGCTGGGACCCCTCCCGTCCGCGTGACGAGACCTTCGTCGTAGACACACCCCCGCCCACCGTCAGCGGCTCGCTGCACATCGGCCACGTGTTCTCGTACGCGCACCAGGACCTGATCGTCCGCTACCGGCGGATGCGCGGGCAGAACATCTTCTACCCGATGGGCTGGGACGATAACGGCCTGCCCACTGAGCGCCGCGTCCAGAACGTCTTCAACGTGCGCTCGGACCCGTTCGAGCCGTATGACCCGGACTTCAACATCGAGCCCGTTTCCGACAACGTCCGGCCCCGTGACCTGCCGGAGCCGCGCGTCATCTCTCGCCGGAACTTCATCGAGCTTTGCCACCGGGTCACGGCGCAGGACGAGATCGCGTTCAAGGACCTGTTCCAGCGCCTGGGCCTCTCCGTGGACTGGCGGGAGGAGTACGCCACCATCGACCACCTCTCGCGGACCGTGGCGCCGCGCAGCTTCCTGGACCTGTACGAGAAGGGACACATCTACCAGCTGGAAGCGCCCACGCTGTGGGACGGGGACTTCGCAACGGCCGTGGCACAGGCGGAGGTCGAAGGCCGGGAGCGGCCCGGCGCATACCACGACATCGAGTTCGGCACGGAGGACGGCGGCAGCCTGGTCGTGTCCACCACCCGCCCGGAGCTGCTGGCCGCGTGCGTGGGCGTGGCGGCGCACCCGGACGATGAGCGATACAGGCACCTGTTCGGGAAGAACGCCGTCACGCCGGTCTACCAGGCGCCGGTGCCCATCTTCTCGACGGACCTGGCCGACCCCGAGAAGGGCACCGGCATCCTGATGGTCTGCACGTTCGGTGACCAGACCGACGTCGAGTGGTGGCGCTCGGAGGGGCTCAAGCTGCGGCAGGTCCTCGGGCGGGACGGCCGCATCCTGGCGCGCACCTTCGGCACGCCGGGCTGGGAGAGCAACGACCCGGACGCCGCCAACCGGAACTACGCGGAGCTGGTCGGCAAGCGCGTCAACGCGGCGCGGCGCATCGTCGTGGAGCAGCTGCGTCAGCCGGCAAACTCGGCCACCCCGACTCGTCGGAGCGCCCCGCTCCAGGGCGAGCCGCAGCCCATCCAGCACATGGTCCGGTTCTACGAGAAGGGCGAGAGCCCGCTGGAGTACGTGACCAGCCGCCAGTGGTTCGTCCGGCTCATGGACAAGAAGGACCGGCTCATCGAGATGGGCCGCCGCATCCAGTGGCGCCCCGCTTACATGGGCCGCCGCTACGAGGACTGGACGGAGAACCTGCAGCTGGACTGGTGCATCAGCCGCCAGCGTCCCTTCGGTCCGTCCTTCCCCGTCTGGTACCGGCTGGACGCACATGGTGAGCCGGAGCGGGA
>SDBV01009662.1_pt1 | contig 12777 bp, 6 predicted proteins | sample 2277081 | NCBI WGS metagenome assembly SDBV01 (sample SAMN10402039, study PRJNA504765) | marine sediment metagenome | isolation source: marine sediment core GS10_PC15, 223 cmbsf | place: Arctic Ocean: Southern Knipovich Ridge | collected 2010
CGTTGGGCCTCGTCTCAAAATACTCATCGACGTCATCCCTGAGCACACACGGCGCAAACGGCCGAAACGACTCGCGAAATTTGATCTTCAGATTCATCACCGACTGCATCTTCTCGCTTCGCGCATCGCCTATGATACTGCGGTTGCCCAGCGCACGAGGCCCGAACTCCATCCGTCCCTGAAACCAGCCGATAACCTTCTCGTCGGCAATCAGCCCCGCCACATCGTCAACGAGCCTGTCGAATTCGTCGTACACCTCGTAGTCGGCCTGGACCGAATCAAGAAACGACCTCACTTCCTCATCGGTATACGCCGGACCCAACAGCGATGCCTTCTGCTTGTCGCATCCGTCGCACGGGCGATCGTTACCCAACAACTGGTGCCACACAAACAGCGCCGCCCCCAGCGCCGCGCCTGCATCGCCGGCGGCCGGCTGAATCCAGATATTCTCAAAGGGCCCCTCCCGCAGGATACGCCCGTTGCCCACACAGTTCAGCGCCACACCTCCGCCCAAAACAAGATTCTTCATCTGCGTCTCTCTGTGCACATGCCTTGCAGCACGCAGCATCACCTCTTCGGTCACCTTCTGGATCGACGCGGCAATGTCCATTTCGCGCTGCGTAATCGCCTGCTCCGGCCGCCGTCTCGGCCCTCCGAACAGATTTGCGAACTTCCGCCCCGTCATCACCGTCCCGTGGCAGTACGGAAAATAGCTCATGTCCATGTGCAGCGAACCGTCGGCCTTGACATCCACCAGATTGTCCATGATCAGATCATAGTACTGCGGCTCGCCGTAAGGCGCTAACCCCATCAGCTTGTACTCGCCGGAGTTGACCTTAAAGCCGGTAAAATATGTAAACGCCGAGTACAGCAACCCCAGCGAATGAGGAAAGTGCATCTCGTGCGTAAGCTCGATTTTGTTGCCCCGACCCACACCGTAGCTGGCCGTCGCCCACTCGCCTACGCCGTCAAATGTCATTATCGCAGCTTCCTCGAACGGCGAAGGAAAGAATGCGCTCGCCGCGTGCGATTCATGGTGCTCACAAAAGACATACCGACCCTTGAACTTGTGCGCCAGCGCCTTGTCCATCTGGCGCGGAAGATGAAGCTTCTTTCTCAGCCACAGCGGCATGCCCATCATAAACTGCCGAAACCCCCGCGGGGCATAGGCGATATACGTCTCTAACAGACGCTCGAATTTCGTAAACGGCTTCTCGTAGAAAACGACGTGGTCCAGCTCGTCTGCGCCGATACCGCCGGCAGCCAGGCAGTACTCAACGGCATGCGCGGGAAAATCCTGATCGTGTTTTTTCCGCGTAAACCGCTCTTCCTGGGCCGCCGCAATAATATCGCCGTCGCGCACCAGCGCCGCAGCACTGTCATGGTAAAAAGCGGAAATACCCAATATGTTCATATTGTCATGCTTTGATCAAAGGCTGTCTTCACAGCCGATAACGATACGATTTGCCGGCCTCTAAACTCTTGTTATCGACTGACCTGGCTTCACAGTTTACCGGGCTGCACAGTTTAATATCCTTACAGCACCCTGTCAATCCTCGCCCCCCGCTTGCCTTGCGTGCTGCAACGCCAAGAGGCCGCCGATTATCCCTGAATTCCCTTGCATCAAGAGCCGATTGGCTATATAAATGCTGTTTTACTCTGCCGGAAGCGGGTTATCGGGCGCACAATGCCCACTATCCGTTCCCGAGGGCAGCATGGCGGCGTGGCCAAGTGGACTAAGGCGACGGTTTGCAAAACCGTTATTTCATGGGTTCGAATCCCATCGCCGCCTGTATTGAATTGAAACAAGAATTCAAGCCTCGATCAATCTTTACACCTCACAAGGCTCATCAACCGTCAGCGGTGCCATGCCAAATTACAATGGGGCCGGTCCACGCCGTGGACCGGCCCCCTGAAAAACATCATCTACAGAGACGCGCCGCAGCGGTAAATCCCACTGCACGCAGTCTCCACTACGCAGATCAATACTACGGCCGGTAGTCCGGTATGCAGCCGCCAACATTAGGCGTCGTGCACGTCAACCAGTCCTCAATCAGCATCGCGAGGTCGGCCATATCTATATAGCAGTCCTTGTTGAAGTCATGCGACTCAAACAACCAGGCGCCGCACTCGTTCTCGCCGATACTGACTATCACCTCAGGGACCGGCAGGCCGGTCCAATCGGGATCGGTCGAACTCGTCCTGGCGGTCAGGGTTATCAGGTCCGGATCGGTTTCGAGGTCATCATCGTCGATCGCAGCTATCGTGACGGTTACGCCTTGCCAGTTGCTGCTGTCAAGCACATAGGTCTCGCTCCGCAGAGCCCAGGGGTCCGTCGCATCGATAAAATCGATATCGGCGGGATCAGGGCCCATGTCCTCCGTGATGAACAGAACCATCGAATTGCCGAGCGCCCAATCGGGCCGATCGACGATCTCCTGAATGACCGAGGCAAAATCCGCAGTCGGAACCTTATCGTCAACAGCATAATCCGCCGTCCATATAAATGTCGATGTCGCAATGGTGGCATTAGCTGCGAGCCTGTCCCTGAATTCAAAAGTAGTAGCTGCAAGCGCAGGGGCGTTACCGACGTACTCACCGGTGACGAGGCCGTGCACTTCACCGGAGTTTTCCGTTTCATCGACCACAAACTCTATGATCGCACTGTCGATGGTCACACCCTGCGGAATGGCGACAGTATTGAAACGCAAACCGATTATCTGGTCACCGCCATCGTCAAAAAACTCCAGGTCGCTGCTGGTGACGTCGATACCGCCGCCGGAGACGTCCTGCTCCACATCATCGGCGCCGTTACTGATTCTCACTAATACCACCGCGCCGCCGGAATGAGTTACCCACAGCAGCGGCGCCTCGCCAGTACTGCCATTGTAAGACTCCATAGTCTCTTTGGTGTCGGTGAGAGGATTGAACATGTTCGGCTGCTCAACAACTGTAATCGACACGGCAACGCCGGGATCCATCGAGAGGCTTAAGACATAATCGTCCCTGTCGGGGATTGGATCCTGCTCGCTTAGTGCCGTAGACCCGTCGCTCTCATCCAGGAACACTACCGGAACGTCCCTGGCGGAACTGAACGTCCAGACATCGCCTACTGTCTTTGTCGGCTCGCCTTGGTCGTTTGGATCGTAGCAGTCTACCTGCCACCAGTAGTGGGCCGGTGTATCGGCTTTACCATTCAGCAGAACCGACTCGACTGCGCCACCCTCGACAAGCAACTCATATGTTGCACCCGGTTCGTTCGGATCTTTGTCCCACCAAAGAACATCACAAGTTATCACGCCCCCGGTAAGGGACGGAGGATTCGTCCACGCCAATTGGGTCACGTCGGTGGAGTATCGGAACCACTCGCCATCGGCCGGATCGGGAGCGTACGCCCGGGTAGGAAGTGCAGTCCAGACATAGGGATCTCCGATCAGGGTGTGGTCGGCAATTCCGGCTTCGGTACTTGCCCAACCGATCCGGATATGATCTCCGCCTCCGGTTTCCTGATACGCACCGCGAATCCAGTAGATATTGCCGCCCACCAGGGCAATCGGGGCAGAGACGGTCTCATCACCAACGGCAGCCCATGCGTCTTGACCGAGCCAGCCGGTCTCCGTGGCTATCAGTGCGGCGTTGGCGGGGTCGGCATCTGTGCTAAGCCACAGGCGACCGTTGTCGTCGGTTAAAAGCCAGAAGGTGTAGTTGCCCGTCACCAGCGGAACAATGTAGCCGGTCAGACGCCCGACATAGCCGCCGAGACTGTCGTCGTCCTGATAACCCCATTGAGCTGACAGGACTATTTCGCTGTAATCCGGCGTACTGGTGTCTGTAAGCAGTGGGTCAGGGGTTCCGGCAGTGTCCCAGCGTTCATAAATCATGCCCGGTTCGGCGTTTGAAATTCCAACAAGCACAGTCATTGTCAGAAACCACATTAAGATAATTCGAAAGTTCATTTTGTTTGTCCTCCACGATATTAAATTAAAATTGTCAAGAATCATACAGCAGTTTCCTGCAGATTAACTATTTCGGCTAAAACCCAATTACCGGAGATCGTTACATATAACCGGGAAATGAGGGTCAGTACACCGACCAAACTGTGAAGCAAACTCTGCTAAGTCTGTAAGATCGACAACACAGTCCTTGTTGATGTCGACGGGAGCAAATCCCCACGAACCGCAGTCGTTTTCGATAATACTGACCACGACGTCGTCCGCGGGCAAAGCATCCCAATCAGCGCTCGCCGATGTGACCACATTTTCCAGGGTAATCGTATGAGGGTCGGATTCGACAAGCGAATCGTCGACCGCCGTTACCGTCACATCCTCACCTTCCCAGTTTGTGCCGTCCAGCACCACCACGGGCGGGACCCATGTGATCTGGTCCATAGTATACTCGACACGCAAAATCGGCTGCTTGATTCCCGTTCCACCATAGCTGGTTCCATTCCAGGACTCTGCGCGTCTTTGTGAACTCGACGGTGTGGTGCCCAGACTATTGCCGTTTCCGACACAAATCGCCAAGGCCCGGCCTGCATCCCAGGACGACTGATCGACTATCTCCTGGATGATCGCGCTTAAATCAGGCGTGAGGTAAGCCCCGTCGTCAACCCACTCGTCTGCCGGATCCACCATAGTCCACTCAACCGTCGCGGCCGTCTCGTCGTCGATTCCCGGCGTCGAAATCATCCAATTGATGTCCTGCTGGAAACTCCCGGGGTCGTCCAGACGACCCCAAATTGTCAGCCAGACATCTTCAGGTTCGTCGGAATCAGATTTGAATTCCACCGTCGCCGACGTAATGGTCGCGAACCGCGGAATCTGTATGTCCAGGAAGTAAAGTCCTATAATCTGCTCTGTGCTGCCGTCATAGGGCATCTCCAGGTCGCTGCTGCTGCGGCTGATAGAGCCGCTACCCTGGTTTTCTTCCGCATCATCGCCGCTGGCCGCTATCGGTACAAACACCGGCGGGGGTCCTATAGTGACCGTTACCGGCGATGCAGGCGCCTTGCTCAAGGATATCGTGTAGGTGTCGGATGTTTCGCCTTCTTCGCTGACCTCTGTGGAGCCGTCGCTCTCGGCTACAATAACCTCCGGCGGTACGGTCGTAGTGAAGCTCCACGTATTCCCCGTGATGATAACATCGCCGAGCCCGCCGTTGGGATCGATGACGTCAACCCTCCAGTAATAAATCTTATTAAGGTCCAGAGGTCTCCCGAACTGGTCGGTGCTGTCACCGTCATAATTCCCCACGACAAGAATAGTGCCGTGTTTGCCCGGGATCAGGTTCGGGTCCACAGAGCCGAAGTAAACGTTGACAAGGACAGTTTCGCCCTGAACCAGCGGCTCGGGCCTTAACCATTCCAGAAACGCCAGGTCAGTCAGAGCCCAACCCCCATCTTGGGGAATCGGAGCCGTAGCCACACCGGACGTGCCTATTAAAACGTCGTCTATGGCCAGTATATGGTCGTGCGTGGCGTTATTCTCCCAGTCAAACCAGGAAAGATAAAAAATGCCGCCTGCCGGAATCGGGTTGACAAATGTATATTCGCCGCCGATGTTTTCGGTCCGGTTGGCCGGGTCATTTCCGTCAAGGCCAGCCGCTGCCCCGGTATTTTGGACCCTTACAAAGAAAAAATCGGAGCCCATGTCTTCCACATAGCCGGAGAAGTCATGCTTGTCGCTGACAAACATTTTGAGCTTTTCTTGATCGAGCCCACTACTGTAATTGCCGGGGGTGGCTTGATCGTCTCTCCATTGTTCGCCTGTGTAGGTAATTACGATGGAGGTTAACACTGCGCCCGTGTCGTTTCTCAGAGCCACCTGTATTCCCCGGTCGTTGGATGCGCTGGTGGGTGCTTGCCCAACGGCACGATCCGGATCGCCCGTGGTTCCCAGATTGAGAACTGAGCCTTTTAGCCGGGTAGTGCCGTCATGGACGGTCAGAGCTTCGGGGCCAAACTGTTCGATCGGCGGATCTGTCTCTTCAGCATTGGCACAGCCTCCCGCCATCCACCCAGCCGGCATCACCGTGCCCGTTGGCCCTATGGAATCGAAGTTCTCCTCGATCGATCGAGTGTAGGAGAGCGGCGTCGGCTCACCATCACCATAGACGAGGCCGGCCATCACCCCCACTGCCAATACCACCATCAATAAAAATATTAGCCTTTTCATCTGTCATCACCTTTCAATTAAACAACAACATTTCTCTCTCGGCAGCACACCACACAAAACAGCCACCGAATATATTTTCCCTGCCCGGCAAAAAGCAGACAAGGCCTTTGACCGTCAAACTCAAAACAGGGCCGGCCCACGCCGTGGACCGGCCCCCTGAAAAACATCATCTACAGAGACGCGCCGCAGCGGTAGATCCCACTGCACACAGTCTCCGCACCGCAGATCAATACTACCGGGTGTCCACACAGGTGCTGCCAGGAACATTAGGCATCGTGCACACCAGCCACTCCTCAAGTATCTTCACGAAGTCGCCCAGATCTATAAAGCAGTTCCCGTCGAAGTCATACGCCGCAAACGACCAGGCGCCGCACTCGTTGTCGTCGATAGCGACAATCACGGGGTCGACATCCACGCCGATCCAATAGGCATCGGCGGAACTCGTAGTGGCGGTCAGGGTTGCCAGCTCCGGATTGGCTTCGAGCTCCGAATCGTCGACCGCAGCTATCGTGACGGTCACGCCTGTGTCCCAGTTGCTGCTGTCAAGCACATAGTCCCAGGAACCCTGACCCAGCACGGCCAAGGTCGTCGAATCGATAAACTCGAGCTCGAAAGGAAGAGCGCCCGTATCCTTGTAGAAGAACAGAACTATCGAATTGCCCGATACCCAATCGTCCAGATTGACGATCTCCTGGATGATGGAGGCAATGTCCGAAGTCGGAACAATCTCGCTGCCGCCATAGTCGCCCGCCCACACAAATGACACCGTTGTGGTGGGATTGGCCGCAAGCCTGGTCGTAAAGTCAAAAGAAGCAGCACCACCTACAAACGCCGGGGCGTCACCGACGGCCTCACCGGTGATAAAACCAAGGACATAACCGGAGGCTTCGGCTTCATCGCGCTCAAAATCCACGAACGCACTGTCGATGATCGAATCCTTCGCAATGGTGACATTCTGGAAGCGCAAACCGATCACCTGGTTGAGACCGCCGTCACCTTCATCGTCAAAGAACTCCAGGTCGCTGCTGCCGAGGTCCACATTGCCGGCGCCGCCCTCGTCGTTCTCCTCCCCATCATCATCGCCGGTAATGACACTGTATAGTACCTCTGCGCCGCCGGAATGAGCTACCCGCAGCTCCACAGCGTCGGTCTCGCCATTGTAAGACTCCATAGTCTCTTTGGTGTCGGTGACACGGGGCACCTCACTGACGGTAATCGTCACCGGAACCCCGGGATCCATCGAGAGGCTTAAGAGGTACTCGTCCCTGTTGGGGATTGGATCCTGCTCATTTACTGCCGTAGACCCGTCGCTTTCATCAAGGAACACCATCGCAACGTCCCTGGCGGAACTGAACGTCCAGAGATCGCCTTCTGTCCTTTGCACCTCAAGGCCGTTTACATCGTAGACGTCCACCCGCCACCAGTAGTGGGCCGGTGTATCGGCGCGACCCTCGAGCGAGACCTGCTCGGTTGGTCCATCGATGGTATGATCGACAAGCAACTCAAACGTTGTACCCGGCAGGTTCGGATCGCCGCTGAACCAGAGAACATCAGCAGTCATGGTCGGAGGATCGTTAGGATCAGGCATTAGCCACGTCAATTCGGTCGCGTCGGTGGAATATCGGATAAACTCGCCATCGGCCGGATCGGGACGGTATGCCTTACCCCTCGAGAGGAAGAAAGCCGAATTCGGAATATTCACTTTGGCTACTCCCGGACCTTCGTACCTGACCTCGAGATTGTCGCCGCCGCCGTTCTCATAAAAGGTTATTGTGATGGCGTGCAGCCCTGCAGGCAGAGTCCTCGTGCCTTCCCGTTCCCGGTTGCCGTGGTCGCCGTCGTTGTCGACAACCATATCTCCCTCGATGAACAACCTGCTGCCGTCGTCGGACCAGGTGTAGAATGTCCAGTCGCCAGCCGTGGGCAGATCAATAAAACCCGTGAAACGCACAGTAAAATCAACCTTTGCGTCGCCCGGCGAATACGTCCCTACCCAGCCCTGTAAATCATCGGTTGTACCTGTATCGGTAGGGGTGAGAGCGGTAGGAAAGAAGGTCTCCAGCGTGCCGCTGGTCCCTTCCCACAACTCATACCACAGATCAGCATTTGAAATTCCAACAAGCACAGTCATTGTCAGAAACCACATTAAGATAATTCGAAATTTCATTTTGTTTGTCCTCCACGATATTAAATTAAAATTGTCAAGAATCATAAAACCATTTCCTGCAGATTAACTATTTCTGCCAAAACTCGATTACCGGACATCGTTACATATAGCCGGGAAATGAGGGTCGGTACACACACCAAACTGCAAAGCAAACTCTGCCAAGTCTGCAAGATCGACAACACAGTCCTTGTTGAGATCGCCGAAAACAAATCCCCACGAACCGCAGTCGTTTTCCAGAATATAGACCACAACGTCGTCCGCCGGCAAACCATTCCAAGCCTCGTCCACCGACGTGACCACATTTGCCAGGGAAATCGTATGAGGGTCGGCTTCGACAAGCGAATCGTCGACCGCCGTTACCGTAATATCCACACCTTCCCAGTTTGTGTCATCCAACACCACCACGAGCGGGTCCCATGTGATCTGCCATGGGTCCATAGTAAACCCGACACGCAAAACCGGTTGCATACCGCCGGCTCCATTACGGGACTCTGCGCGTCTGTGGTCACCCGACGCTGTGGTGCCCTCACTATTGCCGTTTCCGATACAAATCGTCAAAGCACGCCCTGTAGTCCAGGACGGCTGATCGACTATCTCCTGGATGATCGTGCTTATATCCGGAGTGAGGTAAGCCCCGTCGTCAACCCACTCGTCCTCCGGATCCACCATAGTCCACTCAACCGTCGCCGCCGTCTCGTCGTCGATTGTCGGCGTCGAAATCATCCAATCGATGTCAGCCCCGAAACCTCCGGTGTCGTCCAGACGACCCCAAATTGTCAGCCAGGCATCGTCAGGTTCGTCGGAATCAGATATGAGTTGCACCGTCGCTGATGTAATGATCGCGCCCGGCGGAATCTGTATGTCCAGGAAGTTCATTCCGATAATCTGCTCTTCGGTCGTATTTTCCCAGCCCAACTCAAGGTCGCTGCTCCCGACGTCGATAGCACCTGTGTCCTGTCTTTCTTCCGCATCGTGGGCACCGCCCGATATAGCTCTAACCATCAGCGGGCGTTCTATAGTGACCGTTACCGGCGATGGAGGCAACTTGCTCAAGGATATCGTGTACGTGTCGGATGTTGCGCCTTCTTCGCTGACCTCTGTGGTCCCGTCGCTCTCGGTTACAGTAACCTCCGCCGGTACAGTCGTAACGAAGGTCCACGTATCCCCCGTGATGATAGGTACGCCGCCGAACCCGCCGTTGGGATCGATGACGTCAACTCTCCAGTAATAATTCTCATTAAGCGTCAGAGGTTTCCCGAAGTTGCCGGTGTTGACAACAGCCGCGTCCGTTTCAAGCTGAGTAGTGCCGTTTACGCCCACGACCAGGTTCGGGTCGGTACCGAAGTAAACGTTGACACTGAGCGTGTCGCCGCCCACCAGCGGATCGGGCATTTCCCATTCCAGTAACGGCAGGTCAATCAAAGCCCAACCGCCATCTTCGGGAGTCGGGCCCCAGGCAGTAAGCGGCATATACTCGACATACAGCCGCGGAGATTGGGCAACGCCGCCACCATCCCAGGATTCAGCGGTTCGATCACCCTGACTTCCGTTAGGTGCGCCTAAGGCTTCAACGAGCAGGACCAGCGAATTGCCGGCAGCCCAGCCGGCCTGGCCGGTTATCTCGGAGATAATGGAAGATATATCCGGGGTTTGCTGCTTGGTGCCCACCATGGAAGACAACCAATCCGGTACGTCCAGCCAGTCCACCTCCGCCGAGGTCCGAGGCCGGCTGGAAAGATTGTATGCAGCCGTGGTAAACGTGTCGGGCACATCCGGAGAAAGCTCGCCGAATACGGTCAGGCTCATCTGGCCGGTGTCCTGTTCGTCAATGGTAAACTCTAAATACGCGGTGACGATGGTTGCACCATTCGGGATGGTTATATTATTGAAACGCATGCCAACCAACTGCTGGTCGGGCCACGAATCTTCCCTGCCCAGTTCCAGGTCGGTACTGGTGATGCCCTCCATCCTGCCGTCCTCACCGGCGTCGGTGTGTTCTTCGGCGTCATCGGTGCTGGCCTCTACAGATCTATCCAGCACCGGCAGCACCTGAGCATTGACGAGCCCGGCCATCACCCCCATTGCCAATACCACCATCAATAAAAACAATAACCTTTTCATCTTTCACATCCTTTCAATTAAACAACAACATTTCTTTTCTCCGCACAGCGCTGTACAAACAAGCATAAATCACGGTAACAGCTTCTGTGCAGTACTTTACAGTGTCCCGGGCGCCGAAACACCCAGGTCACACACCAAGTCTGTTTTCATGTCATATTTACCCTCCTTGCCTTCACACGCTCGTGAATCTTACCGTTTGCCGTTCCACACTTCGGCAAACAGCCCTCCACCTTTCAATTCCGCCTCCTTTACAAGCCGCCAATACTCTCTCTGCCGGATACTATCGGGCAGACCGGCTCCATCGCCAATATCCGTGTCTCAACGGGAAGTACCGAGTCAGTGTTGAAATACGCTTTGCTGATGCTTTCAAGGCCCCAAGCCACGTGCTGGCAGGCAACAGATTGCTTCCGGGCGAACTTCCTCCATGCTCCCATCGCCGCCCCATCCAGTATACCGTCCTTACCACCCTCACGATGCACTTGCGGCTCCTCTGTAAACTACACTTAGGCCCTCTCTCTTTTTCGAACTACTGCTACTGATAGCAGCACATCACCAAGTTCATCAAAAACTATTGTAAGCAAGAAGCGCGATGATGTCAAGGGAAAAAACACGGAAAATCCCAAAAAAAACAAAATGGGCATTCTCACCACTGCAAAAGAGGCCTTCACTCCTTCTTAACTTACCCCGGCCCACAAAAATTTCACCAGCCGTTGACGGCTGTTTTCACAGTTTTGGGCAACGAAACCAACTTCAAGTGCCGCATCTGCACTATCTGTGCTCATATTTATCACACAAAACAAGCTGTAAGATAAGCAAAAACCTGTTTTTGCAGGTAAATACAGGCAGTAGACCCTTGGTATTGGTGGTTTCCCGTCCACAACCAGGAATCATCTCCGGCAGCCGCAAAACCTCCGCAAATTCCTCTTGCATCACGATGAATCAACGGTAAACTCACGTCAAATCGCAATTTTGCAGAACTCATTACTGTTTTCTTAAAGGAGTAAAGAATGCAAAAAACAAGACACACCTCACAAATCATCTGTCTCATCATCCTGGGCGTCATGCTCTCAGGCTGCGGCAAGACCAAGCAGGAAAGAGACGATGCCGTCGCTGCCGCCGAAACCGCAAGGACCCAACTGGCAGAAGTCAAGACTCAACTCACAGAAACGCAGACCCAACTCGCCGTCGCTGAAGCCTTCAAGACGAAACTGGCAGAGACACAGGCCGCTCTTGCAGAAGCCGGCGATGAGAACTCCGCCCTGCAGACGCAGGTCACCAAACTCACCGCCGAAATCGACAAAGCCCAGAAAACCCAGGACCAGGCCGCCTTGAGTCTCGTCAGCGCGCTGGCCAAGATGCAGCAAGAGGCAAAGCTCAACCTGGAAAACAAAAAACTAATACAGGATCTCCAGGCCAAGGTCAAAGAACTGACCGACAAACTCAAATCCGCCGGCTTTGTAGGACCAAACCTTTAGCCCAAGGATGGGTGGCAGCCTTTTGCCCAGCGCAGCAAAGGGATGGTTCCCCAACGGATCAGCCATCCCTTTCGGCTGCGCCGAAAAGGCTCACCACACCCGTTCTTACAAGGTCCAGCCCTTTCGCATGGGCGGATTAATCAGTGCGTTCGCTTCGGCGCTGTTGGTAAACCGCATCTTTGGGCCGTCCCACTCCAGCTTCCGGCCCAGGAGCTGCATTGCGATAATCCCCAGCCTCGCAAGCTCCGTCAACGGTCCGCCGAAATCAAAATTCGACCCTGCCTGCTTACCGTTCCTGATCGAATCCAGCCAGTCGTTGTGATGGCCCCTCACTCGAGGAATCGTTTTTGCGGGCAGGTTCTTCTTGTACTCTTCCATTCTCTTTTCGGGAATAATCCGAACGCCTCCGGCGCCGTGTGAACCGTACATGATCGTGCCCTTGGTGCCGTACACCACCGCACCGGTACCGACAACATTTCTGCCCTCTTCCAAATCGGTCGGGTGTGTAAGTTCCGCCTTGGCGCCGTGCCACAACAGCTTCACCGGTCCACGCTTGCCTTTAGCCGCAAACTCAAACGTAATCACCGACCATGACGGGAATGTATCTGCATGTTTTTTCGGGTCGTAGTCCTTCGCCTGGGCTTGAATCGTCGTCGGCGAACCCAGATCCAGCGCCCAGAACACCGGATCAATAACATGGCATACCCAGTCGCCGATTGTCCCCGACCCGTACGGCATCCAGCCCCGCCAACTGCCCGGCAGGTACATCGGATTGAACGCCCGCATCTTCGCCGGGCCTAACCAAAGGTCCCAGTCTAATTCTTTCGGAATATCGTGCTTT
>SDBV01009663.1_pt1 | contig 12775 bp, 11 predicted proteins | sample 2277081 | NCBI WGS metagenome assembly SDBV01 (sample SAMN10402039, study PRJNA504765) | marine sediment metagenome | isolation source: marine sediment core GS10_PC15, 223 cmbsf | place: Arctic Ocean: Southern Knipovich Ridge | collected 2010
GTCACAACATAATCCTGGAAGAAAACTATCTTTTCCAGATTTGCCGTTTTCATCGCCAGAATAGTGCCAAGACGATTCGGGATAGCCTTGAAAAACCATATATGCACTACCGGTGCGGCAAGGTTGATATGCCCCATCCTTTTCCGACGAACTCGGCTGTGAGTTACCTTGACACCACAACGGTCGCAAATGATACCCTTGAATTTCGTACCCTTATACTTACCGCACGCACATTCCCAATCCCTCTCGGGACCGAAAATTCGCTCGCAAAACAGACCATCCTTTTCAGGCCTGTATGTGCGGTAGTTAATAGTCTCGGGCTTGCGCACCTCGCCAAAAGACCAGCTACGAATATCATTCGGACTGGCTAAGCCAATCTTCACCGAACCGTAATCATTAATGCGATCGTAAATATTCTCTAACATTTAAGCTTGACCCCTTATCTCGTATCTAATTCGAAACAAGCCTCATACCTACAAACCCGTACCACTAAGACGCTTTTTCTCAAGTTGAATATTCAAACCTAATCCTCTTAGTTCGTTACACAATACGTCGAAAGACAACGGCGTTCCTGCCTCAAGGCTATTCTTCCCTTTGACCATTGACTCATAAATCTTCGTCCGCCCCTCAACATCATCACTCTTGACTGTCAGCATCTCCTGCAGCGTAAAAGCTGCCCCGTAACCCTCAAGAGCCCAAACTTCCATCTCTCCGAATCGCTGACCACCTGTCCGGGCCTTACCACCTAAAGGCTGCTGTGTAATCAGACTATAAGGTCCAGTTGCCCTGGCATGAATCTTATCATCCACAAGATGATGCAACTTCATCATATAAATGTAACCTATCGTCGCGCTCTGGTCGAATGGCTCACCGGTCCTGCCATCATACAACTGCGTCTTCAACACCGAAGGAACCTCTACAAAAAATTCATCGTCCGGTGGAACCTCTCTGTTTTCTTCAAGCTCACTTTTACGCCTCTTCATAAGCTCATTAGCTTCAGCCGTAAGGCTATGTATATCCTCCTCAGTAGCTCCATCGAAAACCGGCGAAACAGCATTAAAGCCAAGCACCTTTGCAACCCAGCCAAGATGTGTTTCCAGTATCTGGCCAACATTCATCCTACTCGGAACACCGAGCGGATTCAGCAATATATCAAGACTTGTACCGTCTTCGAGGAATGGCATATCCTCTTCGGGCATAATCTTGGCAATAACGCCCTTGTTACCATGACGCCCCGCGAACTTATCTCCAATCGAAAGCGACCTCTTAGTCGCAACGTAAATCTTTACCATCTCCAATACACCGCTGGGAAGCTCGTCGCCGTGTTTCAAACGCTCAAGCCTGCGAATGCCTTCTTCTTTAATTTCAACAATCTTAACCCAAAACTTATCTATAATTTTCTGAACCTTATCTCTCAGTGATGCCGGCCTGACCCACTTAATATCAAAGCCTTCTACCTGCTCATAAACAACTTCATCATCTTCGCTCAAACCGACCTTTTGACGTGTGGATGGGTCTATAATCGTAACATCAAATTTGTTGTGAATCGCTTCGACCATCTGCTTAAATACAATACATTGTTTGGCTGCCATCTGCTTTTCACATTGCTTTATCTCGGCCCTCAATGCCTTCTTCTGCTCGTCACTGCCTGCACCTCGCCTGGTAAAACGTTCCGTCTTTATAACCACTCCCTCATAGCCGCTCGGCACTTCAAGCGAATCATTCTTAACATCCTCGCCTGCCCTGCCGAATATAGCATGCAGCAGCTTTTCTTCAGGCGTTAGCTCAGTCTTGCTCTTTGGCACCACCTTGCCTACAAGAATATCACCAGGGCATACTCTCGTCCCCTCACGGATAACCCCGCCCTCATCGAGATTCCGTAATGCCTTTTCTCCTACATTAGGAATATCACGGGTAAATTCTTCACTGCCAAGACGGGTCTCGCGAATCTCCCCTTTAAACTCATCTATATGAATGCTTGTAAAACTGTCGTCCTTGATAAATTTCTCACTGACAATAATTGCATCCTCAAAGTTAAAACCGTCAAAAGAAACAAATCCAACAAGAACATTTTTGCCCAGAGCTAATACGCCGTCACTTGTGCCCCCGCCATCTGCTATGACCTGGTTCTTACTGACCTTTTCACCAAGTTTGACTATGGGTTTCTGATTTAAACAGGTCCTTTCGTTCAACCCGACAAACTTGGCAAGTTCATACTCATCGGTATGGTCAATGATTATCTTAGTAGCATCAACAGCGGTAACCACACCGGCGCTCTTAGCACGAGCTACCATACTTGAGTTCCTGCCTATTAATTCCTCCATGCCGGTACCAACCAAAGGAGCCTCTGCCTTCAACAACGGAACTGCCTGACGTTGCATATTCGAACCCATCAAAGCCCTGTTGGCGTCATCGTGCTCCAAAAATGGTATGAGCGATGCAGATATACCAACAATTTGCTTTGTAGAAACATCAACGAAGTCAACCTCATTGCTCGAAACCTGCGCCAACTCACCGTTCTTCATAGCTAAAACATGCCCGGAACGAATTCTGCCCGTACCAGGGTCAACCGTACCAGGAGAGGCAATCGTTGATCTCATGTCCTCGTCAGCACGAAGGTAAACCACATCACCTGTCAATTTGCTGTTTTTTACCTTGCGATATGGCGTAAGCAGAAAACCATATTCATCAATCGCCGAAAATATCGCCAATGAAGCAATCAAACCAATATTTGTCCCTTCCGGCGTCTCTATCGGGCAAATTCTGCCGTAGTGACTAATATGAACGTCACGCACCTCAAAACCTGCACGTCTTCTGTTCAAACCGCCCGGACCAAGAGCCGATAGGCGCCGTTCGTGAGTCAATTGACTTAAAGCATTCGTCTGGTCAACAACCTGACTCAACTCACCACGACCAAAGAAATAATTAATGCTGCTCGATACACTCTTGGAATTCACTAAGTCCGCTATGCGTATCGGCTCACCCTCTTTTTCCGCGTCTCTCTTTAAGCTCATTCGCTCCTGAACAGTTTTGCGAAGCTTCAGCAAGCCCTTCCTTATCTCATCTCCGGCTAATTCATCTATAGTACGCAACCTCCTGTTGCCCAAATGGTCAATATCATCCACCCCACCCTCATTGTTACGCAAAGACATTATATATTTCATTGTATGGAGGAAATCTTCCGGACGAAGCGTCATCTCGTCTTCACTCACTGACTGCTCGAACTTGCGGTTCAAACGAAACCTGCCCACCTTGCCCAAACGATAACGATTCATATCAAAGAACTTCTCAGAAAAGAATGTCTTTGCTTTTGCTTCGTTGGGTGGATTGCCGGGCCTCAGTCTCATATAAAGTTTCAACAACGCCTGCTCATGGCTTTGACAATCATCTTCTGCAAGGGTGTTTAAAATAAGCGCATCCTTGACCTGTTCGACAACTTCAAAACGTTTAGTTTTGCTAGCCTGCTGTATCAGAGAAACTCTGTCTCCAATCTGGGTGCCTGCCTTTACTATTATCTCGCCGGTCTCAGTGTCCACTATCGGCCCCACCGACCACATGCCAGGGTCAATTTTGCTTTTCGGAACAGTTTTTGTCTTGTAAAACGAACGGATAATAGACTCGGCATCACCGTGTTTGGGGTCTATCGCACGCAGAAAAACAGTCGCAGGTATCTTGCTGGATTGGTCAATTTTGATAACCAAAACATCTTTACGGGTCACGCTTATCTCTATCCAGCTGCCTCTTTCAGGTATGATTCGACCGCCGTGAAGTATCCTGTCGCCTTCTTTGCTGTCGATAATAAAATCAACACCAGGACTTCGGTGTAACTGGCTCACTATGACACGTTCAGCTCCGTTGATGATAAACTCTCCGCCGCCTATCATAACCGGTATTTCGCCAAGATATATCGTTTGCTCAGCTAAATCACCCTTCTCTTTACTGCGCAATCTGCAACATATCTTTAACGGATAACCGTAGGTCAGTCTTAACTGACGACACTCATTGGGTGTATAACGAGGCCTCTCCAGTTCATAGTAGAGATATTCCAAACACATCGTCTTGTCATAGTTCTCAACAGGAAATATCTCACGAAATAAACCTTCAAGCCCTTCGGCTTTTCTCCTGGTCGCTACAACATCTTCCTGCAAAAAACGGGTGTAGCTTTTTCTCTGTATCGCTACCAGGTCAGGTATCTCAACAGCATCCTGTATACTGCCAAAATTGCGAACGGTCTGTGAAACCATCTAATACTCCTTAAGTTATAGCCGATAGCATTTAGCGCAAAATCTTCTTTGCCTTACGCCAATTCAACTGTAGCTCCCACCGCTTCAAGCTGCTTCTTCGCAGCTTCAGCTTCGTCTTTGGTTAAGCCTTCTTTTACCGGTTTGGGGGCAGCTTCAACAAGGTCCTTGGCTTCCTTCAAACCTAATGACGTCAATGCTCTAACTTCCTTGATAACCTGAATCTTCTTTTCGCCAAAGGATTTGAGGATTACATCAAATGTGGTCTTCTCTTCTGCCTGCTCGCCCTGCTCTGCTGAAGCCGGACCCGCAACCATAACCGCACCACCAGAGGCCGGCTCAATACCATGTTCATCCTTAAGATAATCACCAAGCTCCTTGGCCTGCATCAGCGTCAAACCAACTATCTTGTCGCCGAGCTTCTTAGTATCGCTGCTCCATTTCTTTGCCTCTTTAGTTTCTTCCTTGGCTGCCTTCGCCTCTTTCTTTTCCTTGGCTTCTGCTTTTACTTCTTCCTTGGTTTCTTTCGCTTGTTCCTCTGCCATTTTCATTAACTCCTGTTATCACTATGCCAGGTGGTAGCCGAAACTACGCCGTCTCGTTTAACCCTAAAAGGGACAGCCGCCCAGGCAACTCATAATTCTTAAAATTTCAAACTACATATCCGAAACTCTGCTCGGTAAATATCTATACTTTAGGCCGCTTCCTTCTCGCCCTTCTCTACAATAGCCTCTATGCAACCCGCGATAATACATGCAGGACTACTAAACATCGAAGCCAGCCTTGACCCTGGCGACTGGGCCAATGTAACAATCTCACCCTGCAACTCTGCCCGAGTCGGCATCTTAGAAAGCCCTTTTGCACTCTCGGCATCCAGCACCGAGCCATCCAGAAACGCGCCTTTAATTTCCAAAACCGCAACCTTCTTAATCCATCCAACCACTTCTTTTGCAACGTCAACTATACTGTCGCCGCCGTAAGCAATTCCCTTGGGCCCGCTGCTAAATAAACCCGCCGCCTGCTCACTCTGTCAACTACTCAAGGCCTTCTTGAACATTGAGTTCTTCACTAATGCCAACTTGATACCGTTTTCTTTAAACTCTCCTCGCATCAGATTATTCTCAACACCGCTGATACCTTTGGTACTAACAACCAGAAAATCGTTAATACCTTCCTCGGTAATCCGCTTTTCCAGTTCCGACTGCAGTAATCCTTTTACGTATTTGCTCATCTTCTCACCTGTTAATCCTTATTCGTATCTCACCAACTGATTTCATTCACTTACTATTATGCCTGGGCTCATCGTCGCAGATACACACATTTTTTTGATATATGTTCCCTTCGCAGCCGCCGGCTTGATTTTCTTTATATGAGAAACAAATGTCTCAATATTTTCGATAAGCTTCTCAGCTTCAAAACTCTGCTTGCCTACCACTGCATGTATATTGCCGCCGGCATCGTTTCTGAACTCAACCTTGCCCGCAGCAAACTCAGCTACAGCATTTGCAACATCGGCAGTTACTGTGCCGTTTTTAGGCGATGGCATTTTACCCTGAGGACCCAGAGTACGGCCAAGTTTGCCAACCTTGCCCATCACCTTTGGCGAGGCAATCGCCACGTCAAAATCCATCCATCCATCGGAAACCTTTTTTACAAGCTCATCACCGCCAGCTTCAATAGCACCTGCCGCCTTGGCCGCTTCAACATCTGACTCCTCACAGAAAGCGATAACTTTCTTCTGCTTACCTATGCCATGAGGCAATGATAGGGAGCCGCGAACCAACTGGTCAGCCTGCTTAGGGTCTATACCCAGATTAAGCACACACTCTACACTCTGGTCAAATTTCACCGACTTGAATGATTTTATCTTCTCAACCGCCTCCGCTAAACTCACCGCTTCCTTGCTTACTTGCTCCAATTCGCTTTTGTACCTCTTACTTGTAGAACCCATAAAACACTCCTTACTTCGCAAATCTCTCAGCGGACTTACAACCGCTATTCTTCGCTCCCACTATAAACCGTGGTCCGTTAATAAAAACTTTCTAATCTTCAACCTCTACACCCATACTTCGGGCTGTACCCCTTATAATCTTTTCCGCCTCGTCCAAATCATACGCGTTCAAATCCTTGAACTTGGTCTCGGCAATTTTACGTACCTGCTCAACGGTAACCGTTCCTACCTTCTCCTTATTCGGAACACCACTGCCTTTTGCAATCTCCGCTGCCTGCTTCAATAAAACCGCCGCCGGAGGACTTTTTACTTCAAATGTAAAAGTCTTATCCTTGTAAAGAGTTAGTACAACCGGCACAATCGTCCCGTTAAGGTCTTTTGTCCGGTCGTTGAACTGCGTTACAAACTGGCCAATGTTAATCCCGTGCTGACCCAAAGCAGGACCGATAGGAGGAGCAGGTGTCGCCTGACCACCCTTTGCCTGCAATTTAATCTTTACCACTATTTCCTTAGCCATTTCTCACCTTCGCTTACTAAGCTAAAATAATCTCAGCAACATTCAAAAAATCTGAAAATTAAGATTTCCTGATGTGTCACGATATTCCAAACCTGCGCTTAAATTTTTTCTATCTGCCAATACTCTATATCCAGCGGCGTACTTCGGCTAAATATCGTAACAATCACTTTCACCACTCCTCGCTCCTCGTCAATTGAATCGACCACGCCCTCGAAATTCTCAAAGGCACCCTCCTGAATCTTTATCTGGTCACCTTTTTCGAACTCAACTTTGATGCTCGGTGTATCTGCCGGCTTCTCCGCCTCTAAAAGCATCTTTGCTACATCTGTATCTCGCATCGGCGTCGGAATGCCCTCCGTGCCTATGAAATCTCCAACGTCAGAGGTCTCTTTAATCATAAACCAGGCGTTCTCAGGAACATGTCCATCCTCAGTCGACTCCATCTCCATAAAAACATAACCGGGATAAAGCTTACGCTTATGAACCGTCTGCTTATGGCCGCGAATACGCTTGACCCGCTCAACAGGAACCTCTATCCGGCCAACAACGTCACCCACACCCTCAAGCTTCACCTTCTGCGTAAGGGCTTCTTTGACCTGTTCCTCTTTATTGGCCGCAACTCGTAAAACGTACCATTTCATTTCAACGCCATCTCTCTATTCTAAAAGCCACATAAACAATAATCTAAAGCTAAAATCCGTAAGTCCAAGAAGCGACGCCATCAAAACCACAACCACTATGACTATAACTGTCGAAACAACTATTTCCTGCTTGCTCGACCAGCTGACTTTCTTCATCTCACCCTCGGCTGCTATCATAAAATCCGCAACCGACTGCTTATTAACCAGCCAAAAAATCAAAAGACCCAATAAAACAAACAATGCCGCAGGAACCATAGTCTCTACCCAAAGGCCAAAATCAGACGCCTGCAATTTCTTGTAAAGCTGTAAGCAACCCAACGCCACAATCAAGGCCGTACCAAAGGCACTGGATAACCTTGTGTGCTTACCTTGCCCGCGTTTATAAATAGCAAATACCATATCAATTAAATAAACCTTTATGATTTCCTATGCTAAACTTCTCAAAAAAAAATCACATCACTATACTCAAACAGGCCAGGAGGGAATCGAACCCCCAACCTTCGGTTTTGGAGACCGACGCTCTGCCAATTGAGCTACTGGCCTATTTCTTCTCATATTGTCACCGAAAAGCCCGTTCAATCCTTTACTTACGCCTTATCTTATGAACTGTCTGCTTGCGCTCACTCTTACAAAACTTCTTCAATTCTATTTTAGGCGTTCCCTCGGATACATTCACGCTTGTACGATAGTTCCTCTGGCCACAATCCTTACACTCAAGCCAGATGTTTTCTCTTTTACTTTTTTTCTTAGCCATAATAATTTCCCCGCCGAGCAGGTACGTTTATCTAAAAAATATTACCTCGTCTTGCAGATACTACGCAGGCCTCCGCTTTGCCAATGCAAGCATCTTTACCTTGAAATTTGTTGAATTCAACTGTCCAGAGACGTCACTCAATAATCTTGCCAACAACACCAGCGCCGACCGTCCGGCCACCCTCGCGAATAGCAAAACGAAGACCGTCTTCCATGGCAATCGGAGAAATTATTTCAACCTCCATCGCTATATTATCGCCCGGCATACACATCTCTGCACTCTTACCTTCACGGCTCTTCAAACCAAGAACTGAGCCTGTGACATCGGTTGTCCTGAAATAAAACTGCGGCTTATAACCTGCAAAAAACGGTGTGTGACGACCACCTTCTTCCTTCGTCAAAACATAAACTTCTGCCTCAAACTTCGTATGGGGAGTAATGCTCTTTGGGGCCGCGACAACCTGGCCACGCTCCAAATCCTTCTTTTCAACCCCTCGAAGAAGCAAACCAACATTATCGCCCGCTCGGCCTTCATCGAGTGTCTTATTAAACATCTCTACACCGGTAACTACCGTCTTTCGTACCTCCGGGGAAAGACCAATTACTTCGACTTCCTCACCAACACGAACTATGCCACGATCAATTCTGCCGGTACCAACAGTACCGCGGCCCTTGATGCTAAAAACATCCTCGACCGGCATCAGGAATGGCTTGTCAATGGCACGCTCAGGAACCGGTATATATTCATCAACCGCCACCATCAAATCATCAATACACTTGCACGCTTCATCATCCTTGCCGACACTTTCCATCGCTGCAAAAGCCGAACCGCTGATAATCGGTATATCGTCACCAGGAAAATCATACTTACTCAACAACTCTCTTACCTCTAACTCTACCAACTCCAGCAACTCAGGGTCATCAACCTGGTCAACTTTGTTCAGGAAAACAACTATCTTGGGCACATTAACCTGACGTGCAAGAAGAATATGCTCACGAGTCTGAGGCATCGGCCCATCACCTGCTGCAACTACCAGAATAGCCCCGTCCATCTGGGCTGCGCCGGTAATCATGTTCTTGACGTAATCGGCATGTCCCGGACAATCAACATGGGCGTAGTGACGGTTATCCGTCTCATACTCTACATGCGCAGTATTTATTGTGATGCCGCGCTCTTTCTCTTCCGGAGCATTGTCGATTTCCTCGAACTTCTTGACGTTACCTTTACCGGCCTTGTGGGCCAGCCGCATTGTAATTGCTGCTGTTAATGTCGTTTTACCATGGTCAATATGACCTATAGTTCCAATATTGACATGTGGTTTCGTTCGTTCAAATACCGCCTTAGCCATCTTAATATAAACCTCCAATGTGCTGTGTTAGTATTTAATTACTTTTTGATTCACAAAAAACGTTTTAAAAACTCTATAAGTTTGTTCACAGCCAAGAGTACCGGAAAACTTTACCTGTCTGTCTCAGCTAAACTTGTCTGCATTTAGCTGCTGATGGGACTTGAACCCATGGCCTCGTCCTTACCAAGGACGCGCTCTACCACTGAGCTACAGCAGCAATACCATATTCATTAATTCACCACCGCCTTGGCGATAAACCAAATACCAACAAAGCAAACTTAAACTGCTTCTTAAGCCGTAAAGATAAACTCCACCCTTGATTCCCACACCAATTAAACCAATACTATCAGCACAGGAATTCAAACTGTTATCGGCTTTTTAATGTTATTCTCAATATAGTAAGCTGTGTAGTCTATAAAAACCAACGCAACTCTGCAAACATAAAAAACCGAAAAAAGTGCAAAAAAATTTAAAATTTCCTGAATTTTTCCATTTTTCCGTAAAATCCGCCCCAAACACTCCGCATTCATCAATTACACAAGGACATAATCCCCATGCTGACACTATACACTAACCCCCTGTTTTCGGCTCATTTGGCTCCTCGGCCTTACCGAGACGCTCTGCCCAGCGTTTCACCTGCTCTGACCACTTCGGACGGGCTTGCTGCGGGGCTATCTTATAGACAAGTGCCTCCAGTACCCCATTGGGGTCGGCACCTGCAGGCGGCTCCGCTAAATACCTATCAAGGGAAATCATAATTACGCTATCCGGCTCTAAGTCCTTTTCCAGTAAAAAGTTACTCACTAAATGACTCATCCCTTCTATATTAGGCCATCTCAAATAAACATCCAGTAAATCGCCCAAAATCGCCCTTTTCTCATCATCTGTCTGAGCAACCTTACGCAACATACCCAAATACTCCGCCGCAAGTTCAAATTCGTTGTTTTTGCTGTAAAGAAATGCCAATTTCTCTCGAATACCTTTGAGTATTGCCAGCTTATTCTCGCCAATGGCCTTTCGCTCCGTTATCTCAAGGAAAGATATCATCTGCTCGTCGGCTAACTTCGGCTTAGCACCCTCTGAGTCAAATTTGGCCAGCCATTCCTCCAAAACAGCTATTTCAGAGCGTTTGAATATCTTCAGCATCGCACGCCAGGCCGGTTCGTCCTCGGAATTTGAACCAATCTTACCCGACAGCCAAACCAAATCATCTTCTCCGCCGACCTCACCTGCAAGCTCTATCAGTTTCTTTCTAATGACTATGCTGCTGTCGTTGACAAAAGCATCAACGCCTAATCTCTCCAGTGCTTTTGTTTTATCGATGTATATCAACCCGCTTACTGCTGCTTCTCTAACCAAATCCGTCTTATCATCCATAGCTTCTTCAAATAAGGGCTTAAACACCTTTACGGATTCGGCTTTATAAATGTTTTGGGCGCAAAGCCCAGCTATTAGTCCAAGTAGTTCTCCTCTCAGCGACTCCTCGGTATTATCCTCCTCCTGCCTATACCTTTCCGCAAGCAAGCCAAGATACTTGTTAACTTCGCCAGACGATAAGCCGTTCTGACTAAGCATCCTTTTCATGACCTCAGCGCCTTTTTGCGCCCTCTTGGATTCCTCCTCGGAAAGATACTTGGCCGCCCACTCAAACGTCTGTTTTTTTACCTCACTGGCAAGCTTGACACCTGAATTAGGCGAAAAAGCATAGTAACACGCCCCGCCAAGCGCAACGAACAATTCAGTCCTCACCTCATCGTCGTGCTCGATTTTCAACTGCTCCAGCAGCTTCTCAGATGAATTCAACTCACCCATCAGGGACAACAGCTTTGCTGTCTTAAGCCTGACATTTCTGTTCTGGTCTGAAATCAAACCCACTAAGACAGGCCCAAGTTCCGCCGGAAACTTCGACTTCGTACCAACCCGCCATTGAGAAACCTTCTCCAACGCCCACAATCTCAATATCGTTTCTGAACTGGACAGATGCCCAGCTAAAAATTTACCTCTGGCTACATCATCGCCGATACCATCGTATATCGTACCAAGTGACACAAGATACTGCTTTTGCCAAAAATCACGCTCAGCTTCTAAATTGCGCACCTGCGCTTCCTGACGAATCAGCCAATCACGCAGAAAAGCATCTCTACCCTTACGGCTGAGTTCATCCTTGATTTGCCGCCGGGCTCTTGCATCTTTGCCTACTGGTATACCCAAAGACTGCAACGCCTTCTCTGCTTCAATCGCTACCTGTATTTCAGAATCGTCAACCAGGTCCACCAGTTTGAATATCGCTCTCATATCAGGCTGAAGTCTCAATGCGTATATCGCATTTAATTTCGCCTTGACAGGCCTTGAACTGTCCGACACCATATTTTCAAGCTGTCTCTGTATTTGCTTATACTCAAAAATCAATGTGGCTTCAGCTGCCAGCTTGGCAAGGTCATTGCCCTCGGTATTTAAGATATCAAAGAGCGGCGGGATAAAATCTGACTTGTCTTTTATCTTCTTTTGTTCCGCCCTGCCCTGACTCAATGCCTTACATATTGCTGCACGCGAAGCCTTATTGCCAGATGCCTTAAGTATCTCAAGCAAAACCTTTCTGGCTAACGGCTCTTCACTAAAGATTATTACACTTGCAGCATCAATGCGTATCTGTTCACTTGAACCGCTCAGCAACGCGTCTTTGTTGACTTTCAACTGCTTGTCAAGTTTAACTTCCGCCAGTGCTTCATTGCCCTGCAAGCCAAGCTTATTTGCGCTAATCTCTGCCGGCTGGCATCCTACCATCAACAGCAATACAACTATGTATAACCATTTTAAATTCATTCGAATGACCTTGAACAAACTGCTTTTCCTCAATTCAGCCATCATAATAATACTTAACCCACATTCAAGCCTATTCCCGCCTTTATGGCCTCGGATGAAATTGCTTGTGTATCTTTTTCAACCTTTCCTGGTCAACGTGAGTGTAAATCTGAGTTGTAGCTATGTCAACATGCCCAAGCATCTCCTGAATGCTCCGCAAATCTGCACCGCCAGCCAACAAATGTGTCGCAAAACAATGCCTCAATGTATGCACTGTCAGATTCTTCGGCATACCCGCGCGAATTGCATATTTCTTGATTAAACGCCAAATCTCAATACGGCTCATTGGCCTGCCCGTTCGAGAAAGAAGCAGAAAATCACCGCTGAACGGCTTAGCCAGTTTGGGCCGGAGGTGTTCCAGATACTCCTCCGTCGCTCGGATTGCTGTCTTACCCACCGGGATTATTCGCTCCCTGCCGCCCTTGCCGAAACAACGTAAATACCTGATATCAGTATTGATA
>SDBV01009664.1_pt1 | contig 12775 bp, 8 predicted proteins | sample 2277081 | NCBI WGS metagenome assembly SDBV01 (sample SAMN10402039, study PRJNA504765) | marine sediment metagenome | isolation source: marine sediment core GS10_PC15, 223 cmbsf | place: Arctic Ocean: Southern Knipovich Ridge | collected 2010
CACGGTGACTTTGCCTCTGCCAGTACGGTATGCCTCGGCGATTCCGGCTGTTCCGTAGATTATTCCGCCAGTCGGGAAATCGGGCGCTTTGACGAACTGTAGCAAGTCATCCGTTGTGGCTTCCGGGTTATCGATAAGGTGAATGACCGCGTCGCAGATTTCGGTGAGGTTGTGTGGCGGACAACTTGTTGCCATTCCTACCGCAATTCCGTATGAACCGTTTACTAAAAGGTTTGGTATTGCCGATGGCAGTACTTTCGGCTCACTCTCGGACGCGTCGTAGTTCTCCTGCTTGTCGACGGTATCCTTTTCGATGTCGGCAAGCATTTCATCCGTGATGGCCGCCATGCGCGATTCGGTGTACCGCATTGCCGCAGGGCTGTCGCCGTCAATCGATCCGAAGTTTCCTTGGCCGTCCACGAGTGGATAGCGCAAACTCCATTCCTGTGCCATTCTGACGAGGGAGTCGTATATGGCCGAATCGCCGTGTGGGTGGTATTTACCCATGCAGTCACCAACTATGCGCGCAGACTTTTTGAAGGACCTGTTGTAGCGCACGCCCAGTTCGTGCATTGTGTACAGAATTCGCCTATGGACGGGTTTGAGGCCGTCGCGTACGTCTGGCAAAGCACGGCTTACGATTACGCTCATGGAGTAGTCCATGAACGATGTTTTCATTTCCTGTTCAATCGCTATGGGCAACACATTTTCGTTTCGACTGTACATTAACTGTCCTTTTTATTCTTTGCCGCTATCGGTTTTGTGTGAATTACACGTCCAGGTTATGCACTTCCGGGGCGTGTTTTTCAATGAATGCCTTTCGTGGCTCGACCATTTCACCCATAAGCGTTACGAAGATGTCGTCCGCGGACGCTTCGTCGTCGGTGGTGACCTGTAAGAGCGTGCGCTTTTCCGGGTCCATGGTAGTGTCCATAAGCTGGTCTGGGTTCATTTCGCCCAGACCTTTATACCGTTGTATGCTCAGGCCCTTGCGACCTGCGCTTGCCAGATACGTACGCAGTTTGAGAAGGTCTTCTGTTTCAAATTCGATTTCGCCAGCGCTGTTTTCGACCATGAATGGTGCCGAGCCTATTTCGGCCAATGGTTCGGTATGGCCAAGAAGGGTGGAGAATTCGTGGCTTTTGAAGAAGGCCAGATCCAGTTGGCCTCTCTGTCTGATCACTTTCTCGTGGCCGTTTCCGTTTCCGTATTCATTATCATTCTCTTCCAGTTCGATCTGAGACGCGCTGGTGTCGATTATGTTGGCTTCACTGCCAAATAGCTTTGAGAAGTCCGCGGCGCTCAGATTGTGGTGGTCAATCAGTTTTTGGCGATCAAGTTTCAGGCAACGTTCCAGCGCTTCTGCGGGGACTCCGTGAACCCTTTCGAGTCGTGACACCATTCGCGCCCGGTCCATGGCTGCCGAAATGGCCCGCATGAGCGTCTTAAGATTAATGTTGCGCCGTTTGTCGCCGCCGTTGGTGGCAGTGACCTTGAACGAATCAAGCACAGTTTCAAAGAGAAAACGTTCCATTTCCTGTTCAGTGTTCACATAGCGTGCCTTTTTGCCCTTCTTGACGAGATACAAGGGCGGCTGGGCTATGTATAGATGTCCGCGTTTAACAAGTTCAGCCATTTGGCGGTAGAAGAAGGTAAGAAGCAGAGTTCGTATGTGCGCTCCGTCCACGTCCGCGTCTGTCATTATGATGATCTTGTGGTAACGAAGGTTCTCTATTTTGAATTCGTCTTGTCCGAAGCCCACTCCTAGAGCGGTTATTAGGGATCTAATTTCATTGTTGTTTAGCATTCTGTCGACGCGAGCTTTTTCGACGTTCAGAATCTTGCCTCGAAGTGGCAGAATGGCCTGGAATCGTCTGTCGCGGCCCTGTTTGGCCGAACCCCCGGCGCTGTCACCCTCAACAATAAACAGTTCGCACAGTGAGGGGTCTTTTTCAGAACAATCAGCCAACTTGCCAGGCAGCGCCATTGAATCGAGCGCACCTTTGCGCCGGGTGAGGTCACGCGCTTTTCTGGCTGCCTCTCTGGCACGGGCCGCGTCCAGGGTTTTGTTTATGATCCTGTTTGCAATTGTTGGGTTTTCTTCGAAGTATGTCCGAAGGCCTTCATATACGAGCGAATTTACAATTCCCTGCACCTCGCTGTTTCCGAGTTTCATCTTTGTCTGACCCTCGAATTGTGGGTCTGGAACTCGAACTGAGACTATCGCGGTGAGTCCTTCACGTGAATCGTCGCCCGATATTGGAGACATGCCCTTTTTCAACATGTTGTTTTTCTTGGAGTAGTCATTGAGGCTTTTTGTGAGTGCCGCGCGGAATCCGCTCAGGTGCGTTCCGCCTTCGTGAGTGTTTATGTTGTTTGCGAAACACGCGATTGATTCAGTGTAGGACGAAGTGTATTGCATCGCGATTTCGCACTCGACATGGTCTTTCTTGGATTCAAAGTTGATCGGCTTACGGTGAAGGCTTTCGCGGTTCCTGTTGAGCCACGTCACGTATTCAACAATCCCGCCTTTGTATTGCATCGTTATGGCTTCGTCTTCGGTGCGTTCGTCTTCAAAAACTATTTTAAGACCTTTATTGAGGAAAGCAAGTTCGCGAAGACGATTCAAGAGTATTTCGCCGTTATAGGTCATTATTTCAAAGATTTCAGGGTCAGGTTTGAATGTTATTCGTGTTCCCGTTGAGCGGCACCTGCCTCGCTTTTCGATGGGGCCATCAGGCACGCCGCGTTTGAATGACATGAAGTGAATGTAACCGTCCTGCTTGACCTCGGCTTCGAGCCATTCGGAAAGGGCATTTACGCAGGACACGCCAACGCCGTGCAGACCACCTGATACTTTGTATGCAGAACTGTCGAATTTGCCCCCGGCATGCAAAATTGTAAGGACGACTTCCAGCGCGCTTTTCTTTCTGTACTCGGGGTGTTTGCCAACGGGAATGCCTCGCCCGTCGTCGGTAACGGAGACACTGTTGTCAATGTGGACCACGACGTTGATCTTTGTACAATGTCCGGCAAGGGCCTCGTCGATGCTGTTGTCGACCGCTTCCCACACCAGATGATGCAAGCCTCGTGAGGCCGTGTCGCCGATGAACATCGCGGGTCTTTTTTTGACAGCTTCCAGACCTTTGAGTACTTTTATTGATTTTGCATCGTAACTTTTGTCTACCATTAGACTTACCCCACTTGAATAGAAGGTTCGAATAGTTTTCTTTCTGACAAGCTTTATTGTAGCAAAACCGGGGGGGCGAAAACAACGTAAAAACGCAATATTTTGAGTCTGTTGGGGTGCCGCTATACGTTATCTTGTGGATCGGGGCCTTTGATGTCTTCGCTTAGAATGAGGTAAATATCGGAAATGAGCTCACGGCGGGCCATTTTGTTTACACGCTCGATAAATGCCCATTTTTTGTAGGCGAATTTGTGCATCCAGACGTTGCTGTCAACCTCGATTACGAGCACATTGTCCCTGATTGTTGTTGGGATAGCATGTTCGCTGATTTTTTTTCCGGCCAGCTCGCCCCAGTTTTGCCAGATCACTGCCTGTTCGAGCTGTTCGCCCAGCTTAGTGCCCGCTTTGAGCGTCTTGAGTATGCTCGCTATGCTTTCGGGTTTATTCTTTTTCAAGGTTTCCGTCCTTAATGACGAATTTGGCGCATTTTCTGGAAAAGAAGGGATTGTCTTGGCCCAGATGTGTCGTGGTCACTATGCACTGGGCCGACTCGTCAATGAATTGAAAAAGTTGACTCTGGCGCTTGGCGTCGAGTTCCGCGAGCACTTCGTCCAGCATCAAAACAGGCGATTCTCCGATTCTGTCTTTTACCAGCGCATATTCGGCCAGTTTCAATGCCAGAGCGATGGTTTTTTGTTGCCCTTGCGACGCGAAACTTCTGGCGCGTTTGCCGTTTATGGCGATCTCGATGTCGTCGCGATGAGGTCCCCGCTGGGTGAAACCCCTTCGGATGTCGGCCGCTCTGCTTTTCTTGAGGACTTCAAGAAGGGACTCATCTTTACGCAAATCAGGGTTGTAAGAAATTGTCATTTCTTCCCCGTCGGCAATTTCACTGTAGGCGATTTGTGCGATTTTGGCCAGTTGCTCGATGAAACTGGTGCGATGCGACCCGATCAGGGTGCCGTGTGTTGCCAGTTGTTCGTCCCACACGTCCAATAATTCCGTGTCGGAGTTTGCCTTGCGCAGAAGTTCGTTCTTCTGGCGCAGAATGAGCCGGTACTGTTGAAGCGCCCCCAGGTATCCTTGGTGAAGCTGGGACAGTTCCATGTCAAGGAAACGGCGTCGATAGGAGGCGCTGCCTTTGACCAGCGACACGTCCTCCGGCGAGAACAGTATGACGTGTATTCTGCCCAGGATGTCGCTTATTCGTTCCTGGGAAACACCGTTGATTTTGAATCGCTTTGCGCCTTGCCAATAATTGGCTTCGACTTTCACGTCTGTTTTGCTTCTCAGCACTTCAGTTTTCAGGGAGAAACCTTCCGCGCCATGTTGTACAAGTTCGGCCTCGGAGTTTGTTCGGTGGCTTCTTGATGTAGCCAGATATAGAATGGACTCCAGTACGGAGGTTTTTCCTTGGGCGTTGTGGCCTCGAAGGATGTTCACACCATCTTCGGGTTCAAAAGCGAGGTTCGTAAGCCCGCGAAATCCTTTGCAATGTAGTGTTGTGACGCGCATTTTTCACCCGGCCAAATTACGGTTTCTTAGAATCGAGTCGTGCAGTGTTTGAGCCTGACGATTGAACATGATATAGGAACGGGTGCTTGGTAGGCAAAGACTTATTTTGTGATTGCGATCATTTCTTCGATCTGAGGCAGCGCATTGAAGAAACTGTCCATCATGGGAGCTACGTCTTTGCTTTGAATGCCAAGTTCCGACCACATATTCTGGTCCCAGGCGTCGGCGAGTCCTGGTTCGGGCGTAATGCTGCATTCGGTGCATATGTAATCGGCAAGGCCCAACGTTGCGGCGAGCCCCCTCAATTCTTGGTCGATGCAGGAGTCCAAGTCGTGGTGGCCGGATATGGCGCTCACAATCGTCTCGGGCAGTTTCCATTTTTCGGCCAGCCGCGCACCGATTTCAGCGTGGTCGGCGCCTATTACTCTTCTTTCGGCCACGTGCCACGGTACACCGAGACTTCTGCTGAGCTTCAATGATTTTTCCAGCTCATCAGGCAAGAATTCTTTGAGAATAACTTTGCCTATGTCGTGCAGAAGTCCGTATATGAATGCTTCGTCGTTGGATTCGGTGTGTGTTCCGCTGACGCCGCATTCGATGAGGGTCTTCATGGCAACGCCGCATCCGACGCTGTGTCTTAGGTATACTTCGGCGCTGCTGCGCATACCTTCGAAAACAGTCGCGGTTACTACCAGGTTCTTGATGACTTTAACGCCAAGTAATACGACTGCTTGTTCTACGGATGACACTTTGTGTCCGAGGCCATAGTATGCTGAATTGACGAGCCTGAGGGTCTTGAGTGCAATTGCTGGGTCAGAGGATATGGCTTTACCCACTTCCGCCATAGAGCAATCTGGATTGTTGACGATCTGGGTGATTTTGGCAACGACACTAGGCAGGCTTGGGAGGGTAATGACCTCGTCTAACAGATAATCGATATCGTATGGTTCACTCATCCCAATTCGGTGGCTCCAGGCCCTTCGAGCCGAAGGTGCGCTCCTGCATACAGGCAATTTCGATTAGTTGTCTCGGGCTGAGTTCGTCAACGCGATCATTTAAGGGCACCGACAGGAACTCGCTACCATCGCCCTGAAAAACCAGCATTGCACCATTTGGTTTTTCGCGGGGCCCAACCAACACAACGGTTGCCTTTTGTCCGTCTGCGACAGTCAATGCCGCGAGCACAGCGTTATCTTTTTTTTTCCAGGTTAACAATGGATTAGAATATATATTCAGGTTCCAGAATGGGACCGTAGTCGTTGTTCTTGCCTGAGCTTGGGAATGTGAACACTTCGTAGATTCCCGTACCCGCACGCATGACGGCCTTGGTTGTTCCCAAAACCGGTACGACAGCCAGCAGGTAAGCTAGAGGCTTTCCGTCTTTTAGCTTTCTGTCGAAAGTAACAGGTATTTCCGCCCAGCAGAACAGAATGTTCGACAGGCCACGGCCAAGTTTGGTCATGGAATTTCCCAAAGCGGTTGGCCGGGGAATCTCATCCTCGGGCAGATATGTTTGGGCTATGATGGGTGCACTCTGAAGAAACAGAACAGCCACCAAAACCACCGAAACCGTCATAAGCCATTTACGTCTATGTACTTCCACAGGAATTCCCTCCGAGCTTTATGTGCTCCAAAATCACACTTGGGCCTTGTTTATTGAGTCTAGCATAGTGGTGGAGGCATGTCAATTGTTTTCCCGCAGATTCCTTTTTTGAGCGGGAGGCCATGATAATCGCCTTTTGCGACTCCCAAATGTGTCCTGTCCTTTATGTAAATCGGTTTTTGGAAAACCATGAAGTCTTTGCGCTGAAAGTAATTGTTGCAATATTGAGCGGAACATGTCATCATTTTTATGTGAAAAACCTTAAAAGGTTAGTTGGTTTTTTTAGGAAACAGTTGAATCTGAAAGGAGGTGAACGCGGTGCCAAGAAAGATACTGGCCTTGTTGGCGGTTCTGGGTTTGGCCGGGCTAATGATAGGCTCGGCTTATGCGCAGGAACGAAGCCGCCAAGGCCGAAGCAGGCAAGGGCGTCAGAGGCGCGAAGTGGTGCGTCCCAAAGATGGGGAGGTGCTTAAAGACTTTTCGCTGAAAGACGCAAAAGGTAACGTGGTCAAGTTGTCTGATTTCAGAAACAAAAAGATTTTTGTACTGGAGTTGGGTGCGTGTACTTGACCCCCGTACTTAAAAAACGTGCCTGAAATGGACAAGATTGCGAAGGACTTTAAGGACAAAGATGTTGCTTTCTACATGCTCTATACGCGAGAACCGCACGCGGGAGAAGTTAGGCGTGATAAAGACTTCTCCGACAAGAAGCAGACTACTACTCATCAAGAGAGAGTGGATTACGCGTTGGAAATGATAAAAGAATACACACAGCATAGGCCTGTCCTGATAGACACATTCGGTCCTGAATGTCTGCAGAAGACTATCGGCGGAAGCATGCCGAATAGTCTGATAGTCGTAGACAAGGAAGGTAAGCTGGCCTTCTGGCAGATGTGGGCGAAACCTGCTGACCTTCGAAACAAGCTCGAAGTGATGTTGGGTATGAAACCCGCACCTGAGCCGGAGCCACAGCCGGCCCCAAGCAATTAATCCGTTTCTCGGCGGTTTTTTCGGGCCATGGGTGTCCGAAACCAGACTAAGATAGAGAGGATAATTTCTCCCCTCTATCTTTTTTTTTGGCCCATCCGCGATAAGCGTACTTTTGGGCGTTGAAGTTGAACTGTCGGAGTAAAAGAAGAATGTTTTTTGACAGGATGCGTCTGTCTCCCGTACGGATTGCCCCGCGTTCAGTTTCTAGATAGTTTCTGTTGCGCAAAGGATGTTTTGTCCCGGAGGGACATTTGATAATAGCCCAGCAATTTATTGCTGGGATCCCGAAACAGAAAATGAAAGTCCCGTAGGGACGGCTGAAAAGGTAATCGTTTATTGGTACTCTGGCCGTTTCAGCCGTCCCTACGGGACTGAAAAAGGGGGGTGTCCTTTTCCCACCGTTAAAACGGTGGGCTATTATCAGTCGTCCCTCCGGGACTTCCGCAACAGAAACTAGATAGAAATGTATAATGACGATCAGGCAAGAATTGGAATATCAGGTTAGACTGAGAAAGAGGTGAAAAGATGACTTACTGGAAACCGCTGCCATTACTGAGTTCCGTGCTTGCATTCGTATTTGTGTCCTCCGTGAGCAGCGGACAAGCCACCGTGCAGGATCTCCCTGCGGCCAGATATCTGGCGGCGGTCAAGAAATTCGCGGACGTCGCGCTCGAAGAAGGACGCGATACCTACGGCGAGAAGCACACGCCATTGTTCGTTGATGCGCTTAACATTGAGACCTACGAGCCTTTTCAGTGGAAACGCAATGGTGAAAGCTGGACCCTTTCCAACCTTGCGAGCCAGCAGAACCTTTTTCGAACGCTGGTAGGATTAAGCAAGCTCACAGGAGACGGGCGATACCGCCAGGCAGCGGCAGACGCCGTACGTTACGGTTTCGAGAACTTGTGCGCGGAGAATGGTCTCCTGGAATGGGGAGGACACCTCGCATACGATGCAAAGGGCGACCGATTGGTAATGGAAGCCTACCGCCACGAGCTTAAACGTCACTATCCATACTACGAATTCATGCGGGAAATTGACCCGAAGGCTACCGAAAAGTTTCTCGCTTCCTTCTGGGGCGCACATATTCTTAACTGGTCAAACCTCGATTTCAACCGCCATGGCGACTACGATAAGGCGATCAATGGACTTTGGGAGCACGAATACAAGGGGGGCGATGTTTTTTTTGCCAGCGAAGGGCGAACCTTCTGCAACACCGGCAGCGACCTGATCTACGCGGGAACAATACTCCACCTCTGGACGGGTTTGGAGGGACCGCTGACATGGGCAGAGCGTCTGGGCGATCGTTATGCGGCGACACGAAATCCAAAGACCGGTCTCACGGGATACCTATTCAGTTTTACCGGCGGTCTTGAAAAGGACCGTGCAAGGATGCAGTTTGGGCCCGAGTTCGGCGACAGCGCTTTGGAGGGGACGATTCTCGACGTGGGGCGGGCACAGATACGTTACGCCATGATGGGCATCGTGCAGCTTAAACTCTCCGAAATGCTGGGCAAAAAAGGAGGGAAATTCCGCAACTGGGCGCTGCTGGATCTCAAGGCCTATGCAAAGCACGCTTATAATGCCGGGACAGGCAAATTCGAGGCCCTATTCAGTGATGGCACCCACCTGGGGCCCGGCGACGTCAAACGTGAAGGCTACTACTTTGCCCTACAGTTCGAGCCCTGGCGGCCAGATGGATTGTTCCTATGGGCCTACGCATTGGCGACAAATTTTGAGGACGGCGACGCATGCTGGCAAATGGCCCGAGAGATTGCACGCGGTTCCGGCCAGGGTTCATCAGGAGAAACGGTCCTCAGCACGGATATTTCCGGCAGGATCCTCGACGTTTCGCGCAGCCTCGATCTAGGCGATATTGGGCCGTCGTCCAGCGGACAGCGCAAGCTCAATTTCGAAACGGATTGTGCCGACACCTACGCAATCTTCGGCCTGCTCGAACTCGCCCGCAAGACCGGCGACACCTCCCTGGTGAAGCTCGCTTCCCGCGTTGCCGACAATATATTACGCGAGCGCTTCCGCAACGGCTTATTCATCCAGGAGACCAGCCAGACCTACGCCAAGTTCGACGAACTGGCCCCACTTGCCCTGTTACAACTCGCCGCAATCGCGCAAGGAAAAGCGGATGTGGTCCCCGAGGCCTGGCCTGGAATGTCTTATTTCCAGTGCCCCTACGATGGCTTAGGTAGAACCAAGGACAACTTTGTCATTTATGGTGACGGAAAATAGGCCGGAGAGTCAGTCCGTTAAACCGAGGTCTGCTCGTTTGCCGTACCGTATGGTTACCCCTACCTTATGCTCACGGCCGGCGTACTTTGGTTGCGACAATGTTTTGACACCCGCGTATCCGCACTTGTCCTTCAAGCGGTCAAAAATGCGCTTGGCTGTGTGGTGTTTCTTTCTGGGCGCTCCTTGTCTTTCTATCTCAGCACTTCAACTACCACGTAGGGCGTCTCCACTTCTTGGTCGGGGTGGATTTTTCCGTTGCCTTTTTCGTCCATCACCCCCACGTAGTACATCAGGTCCCACTCGGGGCGGATATGCCCGACCGGGATCGTCGCCGAGTACCCATGGCTTGGACCCACGGGAAGCATTGGCAGCGTGCGATAGTCCTGGTGCTGGTTTACACCACGGTAGCGCAGACGCACCCACCTGACGCCCGACGGGTCGGAGACATGAACCGTCAAGGGCAGGGCTTTGCCCGCTTCGCACTTCACGGCTGGCGTGTGGGTGATTTCGGGGGCTTCGTGGTCGTTCGTTATAACTATGCGGACGCGTTCGACGCCTTCGCCCCTCGGGTATGTGGCGCGGCGGCCTCCCCGGTCGACGGCTTCAATGAAGTATTCCAGGTCGTCCGTGACCTTGGCCGCGGGGATTACGGCGTGGAAGACGTGGGGGCTTGTCTCCTTCATGGCCGCGAATGCGAAACCGACTTGATCGCTCCCATATCCGAGGCGAACGGATTTCAGATCATCGGGTGCGCCGACGGTGGCGTAGATTTCGATCTTTCGGCCGGGAACGGCTTTGCGGACGGGGAAGTGGGCGATACGCGGCTCCAGGCGCTCGACCATCAAGCTGTTGAGAATCCAAAGGCCGTCGGATGCGGAGTTGATCGAAACCATCAGCCTGCCGTCGGTCACTGTCGATTCGATTGTCTTGACCACTTTATCGCCTGTGGCGACCGTGAAGCGCCCGGTCGAGTCCATGCCGTTGGCCACGATCCACATGGGCCCGTAAACTTGCGGATTCTCCGAGGTGTCTTGCATGGTAAAAGTCAGTTTGTAATGCCCGTTGGGCAGGTCTGCCATGAAACCTGAGTAGGAGTAGGAGGTGGGACGCGGGCCGTGGACGAAATCAGCGTTCGGATCCTTGATCGCCTTGTCCTTAGAGACCTTCGGCGGGCTTTCCGCGTAGACGTGCGCCCAACCATAGCCGCCCTGGACCTGGTCATAGCGCGTTCCCCTTCCAACCGGTTCCCAGCCCTCGGCCGTCCCGTCGTCGCCGAAGTCGAACTTCGCAACGGTATGCGAAATGTCCGGCTTAAATGACCGGCGAGTCTCTTCGAGTTTTTTCACGCCTTTTTTCAGTTCGACCAGTTGCTCTTTCCAATGCCCCGCCAGGTCCGGCCGGCGGCCAAAGGCCAGATAGTCGTTGTAAACGCCGTCGCCGGCCTCGATGATTTTCTCCCACTCGGCAATGGCCAGGCCTTCGTGAAGGATCGTTGAGTCGAGCGAGTGCAAGTCTTTTTCGTAAACCCACGCGGCGTAGTTCACGCCCGATTCGCTTCGCCGCGCGTGGTACCGCGCCATGGCCGCCAGGATTTTCATGTCGACCACAGTCGACTCGTACTCCTTGCTGCGAAAGTTTCCGATCCGCGTCTCTGCCCGCTCCAGCGACTCCATGATGTCGGTGGCGGTCTGGTCGAACCACAGGCGCGTCTGGCGGGGCCAGATCCGGGGCGAGTCCTCACCGGCGATCCTAAGGCGCGCCGCTTCCTCGATTCCGACGAACTGGGCGATGTCGATCGGCCCGTTGTTGATGTACGTCGGAAGGTCGTGCCACCGCATCAGTTCAACCCACGTGATGTCCGCGCTCAGGTTCGGCAGGTCGTAGGCGATAATGCGCGGCAGCACCTGGCTGGCGCGGTGGATGGCGCTCTCGACATGGGGCGCGGCGGCTGGACCAAAGCGCTCGCGGAACTCCGTGCGCCAGACCTCGGGCGATGTGTCAGGATTGTATCCCAGCCGCCCGAAGACCTGGTAGAAATGCCAGTAGCGCTCGTATTCCCAGTCGTAATATTGATACTGCGGCTTCAGGAGGTCGAAGGTCTCGTCGTCGCGATGACGGCTCATTTTCATCGCAAGCGGCTCCTGCACCTCAAACCCGTCGCCGTCCCACAGCAAGGTGCTTTCGGCGAAACGCCGCGCGTACTCGGGATCCGCCCACAAAAACATCCGCGTGGTGCCATGGTTCCAGAGGCGCCAGTGCATTTTGTAACGCTGCGGATAGCGCAGGAAATCGGCGTAGCCGTGGCGGCGCTTCATCTGGTTTTTGTACTTGAGGTGTGTCGGGTGGTACGGAGGGCCCATCTGCTCGCCCCAGTATTTGGTCGTTATGCGCGTCTCGACGCCCGTGGCCAGACAAGCGTCGATCATGTCGTCCGTAAAGCCCTTGGCGCGCATGTCCACGCGAATGTCAAGGCCCGAGTCCTTGATAGTGTTGAACACGTGGGTCCAGAACTCGACCTGCTGAGGCAGGTGCAGCGCAGCTTCGGTGTGAACGCGAAACTGGATGGCGTCCATGCCGGGAACCAGTTTGAGGAACTTTTCTAAAGCGGCGTCCGTATAAGAAATCAGGTTCTCGTCCGTCACGCCAAAGGGCACGCCCTGCTCCGGTTTGTCCGTCCGGTGGATATGCGTCCACAAACCGAGGGTAAAATCCAGACCTCTCTCGTGGGTCATTCGGATTATATTGTTCAGCATCTCGAGGTTTTGGCGCTGCTTCTCCTTGGTGATGCCCACCACGCTGATGTCGGAAAAATCTTCGACGTCGAACATGTAAGGATAGATTGGCTCGAAATACCCTTGTGTAAAATAACCGAAGAGAAGGTTGAAGGTGTTAAAGCGATTAGCCGCCAGCATGTCCAGGTACCCGGCCCAGTAATCCTCTGAAAAACAGTAGCGCTCGAACTCGGACCGGTTCATCACGAACTTGGTCAGCGCACGCTCGGGCGTAAATGGTTTCTCCCGCGTGTCGTGAACCTGGCTGAAAGGTTTCAAGGGATCGGCTGTCCAAGCTACGCGGTCGGCCACGTCCAGCAAGGCGTACATCAGTCCGCGGTCGTCCGAACCGGCTATTAAAAGCGCCGGCTTGTTTTGGACCTGAAAGTTATGGATAACCAAGGCTTCGGCACCTTCTGGTGCGGAAACCCCGGCGGTTTCGAGCGCCCGGGCCGCCGC
>SDBV01009666.1_pt1 | contig 12773 bp, 9 predicted proteins | sample 2277081 | NCBI WGS metagenome assembly SDBV01 (sample SAMN10402039, study PRJNA504765) | marine sediment metagenome | isolation source: marine sediment core GS10_PC15, 223 cmbsf | place: Arctic Ocean: Southern Knipovich Ridge | collected 2010
CCCAATGAGGGCTTCTCGTCGGCTGTGGCGGTGTCAATGTACGTGATCCGGCACAGCGGCTCCGAAGTCGCGACGCCCGCAAGATCGCGCCAAGCGGCTCCGAAGTTGTCGAGCTGCATCACCGCTTGCGAGACCAGATGGCCCGTCAGACGCTCTTCGTGGCTCCAGAACGGGGCGAATAAGTACAGAAAGTCGTGCTCGGCTTGTGCCAGTGCCCAGAATAGCGCCCAGAGCGCGCGGGGTTCATATGAACTCGGGTCCGCGAGAATGTGACGAAACAGGAAGCGCGTTGACGCTCCCCCTCGGAGCATATACCACCACTCTTCGTAGAAGTGAGGATGCGGGGATCCCACCCCCGGCAATGGAGAGCGTAACAAGCCTGACTCCCACGCCAAACGGGCTGTGTCGCGAAACAACTCCTCATAGTGCCTGAATGCACCGAATCCACCGCGCGACGCGAGCGCCGTATCCAGCACACGGTTGACCGATGCCAAGTACCGCTGATCGCTGGTCGGGACCGGGGTGACTATCGCTGGTTGATCCGCTGAGTCCATCGCGTGCTCCGTTTGAATGGCTCACGCCCCCACCGTCGCGCTGGCCGTCTCGCTCCACGGGCCGGGTTCGCCGCCGGTCGATTCCCAGCGGAGCATCTAGTGGGCCGTCTTGCCGCCGTCGGCCCCGGCGAAGTCCAGATTGTTGTTAACCACCCCCGGCGCGACGTGCTCCCCGGAGGGGCTGTCCGGCTTCGTTACCATGATACGCGCCCCGCCGGGTCCGGTACAGTCCCAAACCGGCGGCCCGCAGGGCCGATTCAGACGAATTGTCGTCAGAAGCGTGATGCCCCCGCGGAAACCGACAAATCCGGCAATAGGGCCGCTTGCGGGCCTCTGGGGGCACTTTCGGCCCTCAGCGGGCGGCCCGCCGCCCTCAGTGGCCCGTCGGCCGCCCTCAGCGGACGGTCCGCTGCTCTCAGTGGACGGCCCGCCGCCGTCAGTGGATGACTCACTGGCCTCAGTGGCTGATCCGCTGCCAGCAGTGGATGACGGGCTGCCATCAGCCGATGGTCAGCCGCTAGCAGCGGGTGGTCGGCTGCCCTCAGTGGATGATCGGCTGCCATCGCTTGCGGACGCGGCGGCAACCAGAGCCGCTGTTTACTTCTTCTCGTTCTTCTTGCGGATCGCGGCTGCGCGCTTCAGCATCGCTTCGGCCTCGTCCGCCCGCCCGGTCGCCTTTAGGAGAGCACCGTAGCTTTCAAGGCTGGTTGCCACGTTCGGGTGCTCGGGGCCGAGGGCCTTCTCGAAGATCGCCAACGAGCGTTTGTACAGCGGCTCGGCTCGATCGTACTTGCCCTGCGAATCGTACAGCCTCGCCAGGTTGTTCAGGCTGGTCGCCACGGCCGGGTGCTCGGGGCCGAGGGCTTTCTCAAAGATCATCAGCGCGCGTTTGTACAGCGGCTCGGCCTGATCGTACTTGCCCTGCGTGTGGAACAGCCCCGCCAGATTGTTCAGGCTGTTTGCCACGTCCGCGTGCTCGGGGCCAAGGGCTTTCTCACGGATCGCCAGCGACCGCTTGAACAGCGGCTCGGCTTGATCGTACTTGCCCTGCGCGTTGTACAGGAACGCCAGGTTGTTCAGGCTGGTTGCCACGCGCGGGTGCTCGGCGCCGAGGGCTTTCTCCCAGATCGCCAATGAGCGTTTGTACAGCGGCTCGGTCTGATCGTACTTGCCCTGCGAGTTGTACAGCGCCGCCAGGTTGTGCACGCTGGTTGCCACGCTCGGGTGCTCGGGTCCAAGGGCTTTCTCCCAGATCGCCAGCGAACGTTTCAACAGCGGTTCGGCTTGATCGTATTCGCCGTGCGCCCTGTACAACTCGGCCAGGTTGTTCAGGCTGGTTGCCACGTTCGGGTGCTCGGGGCCAAGGGTCTTCTCAAAGATCGCCAACGAGCGTTTGTACAGCGGCTCGGCCTGATCGTATTTGTCCTGCGCGCGGTACAGTTCCGCCAGATTGCCAAGGCTGTTTGCCACGTCCGGGTGCTCGGGGCCGAGGGCTTTCTCGCGGATCGCCAAGGAGCGTTTGTACAGCGGCTCGGCTTGAGCGAACTTGCCCTGCGTGACGTACAGCAACGCCAGGTTGTTCAGGCTTTGTGCCACGTCCGGGTGCTCGGGGCCGAGGGCTTTCTCACGGATCGCCAACGAGCGTTTGTACAGCGGCTCGGCTTGAGCGTATTTGCCCCTCGCGCGGTACAGCGCCGCCAGGTTGTTCAGGCTGCTTGCCACCTCCGGCTGCTCGCGGCCAAAGGCTTTCTCCTTGATCGCCAGCGCGCGTTTGAGCAGCGGCTCGGCTTGAGCGTACTTGCCCTGCGCGCGGTACAGCACCGCCAGGGTGTTCAGGCTGGTTGCCAAACGCGGGTCAGTCGGGCCGAAATCCTCCGCCTCGCTCACGGCGAGCTTGACGAGCTTCTCTGCCTCGGCGTATCGGGCTGCCGCGTAGGCCTTGCTGCCATCCTTCATGTAGGTTTGCCAAAGTGTCTCTTGCGACAAGGCGGGCGCTGCGCAGAGTGCCAGGAGCGGCACGATCATGGCAGTCTTGCCGGTCGCACGATAGTGAGGGCGTCTCGGATGCATATACTCCCCTTTCAAATGTTGAGCACGAGCGACGTTGTACGCTGCGGCAAGATCACCCGCAAGGGCGCGGGGCCCGGACGGCTCTCTGGCTCTTTGACGGACGTCTCCCGGCCATGGCGGACAGTGTACGCAACCGGGGCGGTATGACGGCAAAGCGACGGCACCGGCTGTTGGGCCGGTACCGCACGGAGAAACCGGCTGGAAGCCGATGCCACGATATGAGTGATCGATCCCGGTCGCGATCCGCTTGCATGAGAATCACGGCGATGTTGACCGCCATCGTCGCGACGACGAAAATGCCGAAGTTCAAGAAACACGTTCTCCGCGGCGAGTATCGCCGAGCAGGAGAGACAACTCACCAGGATTTCAATTCGAGGAGTTGAGCGATGAGTCAGATGTGTTGCAGAACAATCACGATTGCCGCCTTGGCGCTGGTCGCTGCCGGCACGGGCTGCACGATGACGATGAACGATCTTTCGCCCGAGGCCAGAAGCGCGATCGAAGCGCGGTTTCCGGATGCCGACGTGCAAGGCGTCGAGGGAAAGCTCGGCAACCTGTACGAAATCTTGCTGAAACATGGCAATCAGACCGCGGACGTCAAGCTGCACAAAGATGGGACCATTCTCGAGATCGAAACGCTGATGCTCGCGAGCGATCTGCCGAAGCCTGTCGCCGATATCGTGGCCGAACGGTCCGAGGGCCGCGAATTGATCAAGGTTGAGAAGGTCGAGGAATTTGCCAAGAGCACTCTGGGCGGTATCAAAGCGCTCGACGAACCTGCCTTGTTCTATGAGGCCAAGTGGATGAAAGGCGGCTTCAAGCGCGAGTTAAAAGTGAATCCGGACGGAAGCGTGCGTTGAGTGCGTCAGCTTCGTTTGATATCGGGGCGTTTCTGATGGGCCTGTTCCAGTAGCGCCGGGGCTGCGTCCCGGACGTATTCGGGGCAGGGGCGCCGCCTGGCGATCGACGGCCCGGGCAGGGGCCGGTCGCTACGTCTGGTTGGGTCCGCCGCAACCGAATCGCTCAGGGAATCTGCGGCGACCGGGCGGCGGCGTCATTTCCGCCTTTCCCTGCGCGTCCCCGACAAACACCCGTCTGGATTACCGTTTCGGCGGGGACACACGGCCTCTAATGCGCTCGTTGAAGCAATTCCCAAGAAAAAACCGAGCGCGCAGCGCACAAACGTTGCCTTCCTCTCAGACGGGCTCACCGGCGTGGGCCGACCGACACACGCTCTTGTGAATCGAAATACGAGGAGAATCGACGATGTTCGGGCAAATCTCGAAACGGGTGAATGGTGCATGCGGCTGGGCCGCGACGGTCGCCATCGTGGGCGTACTGACCGCCAACGCCAACATGGCTCTGGCGCAGTGCGAATCGACGCAGCGGGAGTACATTGAGGCATCGGACAGAGGCGCCAGCGATATGTTCGGCAACTCGGTCGCGATCAGCGGCAATGTTGCAGTCATCGCCGCCAACCAGGACGACGGCAACACCGGGGCCGCATACGTCTTCCGCCATGACGGCAACCAGTGGGTCGAGGAAGCCAAACTGACCGCTTCGGACGCCACGCAGGGCGACTTCTTCGGTGGGTCGGTCGGCATCGACGGCGACCTGATCATCGTCGGGGCCTGGAAGAACGAAGGCGAAGCCGGCGGCGACCTGCGCGAAGCCGGTGCGGCCTACGTCTTTCGCTACGACGGCGCGAACTGGAACGAGGAAATTCGCCTGCTGGCCCACGACACCCGTCGCTTCGACCGCTACGGAGTCTCCGTGGCGATCAGCGGAAACGTCGTCGTGGTCGGCGCCAGCTACGACGACGATCCCAACCTTGGAACGCAGTTCAACTCCGGCTCGGCCTACATCTACCGTCACAACGGGGCGAATTGGAACTTGGATAACAAAGTGACCGCATCCGACGCGGCCGGCGACGACCTCTTTGCCGCCACCTCGGCCGCCAGCGGCGACGTCATCGTGCTCGGTTGTTACAACGACAACGCGCTCACCGGAGCGGCGTACGTCTTCCGTTATGACGGCGCCAACTGGGCCGAAGAGACCAAGCTGATGGCCTCCGACGCCACCGCCGGCGACCTCTTCGGTGTTTCGGTCGCCGCGAGCAACGATGCCATCGCGGTGGGCGCATGGAAGAACGAAGGCGAAGGCGGCGGCGACCTTCGTGAAGCCGGCGCGGCCTACATCTTCCGCTTTGACGGCTTGGACTGGTCCGAAGAGGCGCGGCTGCTGGCCGGCGACGCGCGGCGCTTCGACCGCTTTGGCGCTTCGGTCGCCATCGACGGCGACATGGCACTGGTCGGCGCAAGCTTCGACGACGATCCGCTCTTGAGCGGCGTGCTCAATACCGGTTCGGTCTACGTCTATCGCCACGACGGCGCCAACTGGAACTGGGAAGCCAAGCTGGTCGCCTCCAACCCGGTCGCGGGTGACCACTTCGGCAATGCCGCCGCCATCAGCGGGCCGATCGCCATGATCGGGTCTCGCGAACACGACGCCGCCGGCTTCGACTCCGGCGCCGCCTATGCGTACACCGGCATCTCCGACTGCAACGGCGCGGGCGGCCTCGACCTGTGCGAAATGGTCGCAAACCCGGGCCTCGACGCAGACAACAACGGCATCCTCGACGAGTGCGAGTCGGCCGGTGAGCCGGGCGACCTGAACTGCGACGGCGAAATCAACGCTTTCGACATCGAGCCCTTCCTGTCGGCACTGTTCGATCCCGCTCAGTACGCCATCCAATACCCGGATTGCGATATCAACCTGGCGGACATCAACGGCGACGGCACTGTCGACGCGTTCGACATCGAACCGTTCCTCGGCATCCTGTTCCCCTAGTCTGCATCCGAAGTCAGCTTCCCACCAAGCGCGGGGCTGCCCGATACCGGGCAGCCCCGTTCTCTTGTGCCCGGCGGTGAGCGCACACCCGACCATGACGTAGATCTTGCAAGAAAAACCAAGCGCAAGGCACAGCGACGTTGCTAGACTGAATGACGAGTTGAATGCACAGATTCCCGAACGGGAGACGATCGACATGCCGATCAGATACGAACTGAAACCGTTCTTGGCACTGATGATGGTCTACATCGCCCTCGCCGCCAGCCCGGCGCTGGCCCAGTGCCAGGCCGACGAGACCGTCATGCTGACCGCCTCCGACGCGGCCGACAGCGATCTGATCGGCGACGCGATCGCCATCGCGGGCGATTGGACGCTGGTCGGTTCGCGCGGGGACGACGACGCCGGTACGCTCTCCGGCTCGGTCTACGCATTTCGCTTCGACGGCAAGGGCTGGTTCGAACAGGCAAAGCTCACTGCCCTCGACGCCACGGACCTCGACGAGTTCGGCGCCGCCGTTGCAATGGACGGCGAATTCGCCGTGATCGGAGCGCCCGAGCCATGGCTCGGCCAAGGCGACAACATGGGTGGACGGGCCTACGTCTTCCGTCTTATCGGCTCCGATTGGACCCAGGTCGCCAAGCTGACCGCATCCGACGCGACGATCCTCGATAACTTCGGCTTCGACGTTGGCATCAGCGGCGATACCGTGGTCGTGGGCGCCTGGCAGGATGACGATGCCGGCGATCGCTCCGGATCGGCCTATGTTTTCAAGCGGCCGCCCGGCGGATGGAGCGACACGACCGAAAACGCGAAACTGACCGCATCAGACGCGGCGGCCTTCGACGAACTGGGCCGTTGCGTAGCGGTCAGCGGCGACGTAGTCGTCGCCGGTGCGCGCGGGGTGGATGAGGCCGGTCGGTCGGGTATTGGGGCGGCCTACGTGTTCGAGATGCCGCCCGGTGGTTGGGACGACATGACCGAGACCGGAAAGTTGACCGCCTCCGACGCCCGTCAGTTCGACTTCCTCGGCGATGAGGCCGTTGCGATCGACGGCAGCGTCATCATGGTCGGGGCCCCGGGGCACGACGACTCCTGCCAACTTCCGTCGTGCAGCGCCGGGACGGTTTTCGTCTTCAACAGGCCGACCGGCGGCTGGGCCGACATGCACGAGACCGCCAAGTTGAGGGCCTCCGACGCGCGGAGCAACGATCGCTTCGGTTACGGCGTTGCACTCGACGGAGACGTCGCGGTGGTCGGCGCCCTGACCACCGATGACTTCGCGGGCGCGGCCTATATCTTTCGCTTCGACGGGCAGGACTGGATCGAAGAAGCAAAAATGACGCCGGAGACGCGCGCCACGGGCGACGAGTTCAGCCGCGCCGTGGCCGTCAGCGGTCAGGCGGCCGCGATCGGCGCCTATCGCAATGACAGTGGCGGACTGAACGCGGGTGCGGCCTACGTTTTCTCCGGCTTGTCGGACTGCGACGAAAACGGGGTACTCGACCTGTGCGACATCGCCGCCGATCCAGGCCGCGACGCCAACGGCAACGGCCTGCTCGACATCTGTGAGATCGGCGAGCCCGGCGACTTGAATTGCGACGGTCAGATCGATGCCTTTGACATCGAGCCGTTCTTGTTGGCGCTCTTTGAGCCGGGCAACTACGCCATCGAGTACCCCGATTGCGACATCAATTTGGCCGACATCAACGGCGACGGTTCGATCGACGCATTCGATATCGAGCCGTTCCTCGGAATTCTGTTCCCGTAGCCGTCAACAAAACACCATCGCTCGTCAACGGGGCTGCTCCAATCGGGCAGCCCCGTTCTTATTGCACGTCGCGCGCGTAAAATCCGGGCGCAGCGGGCCGTAACGCTGCTTGACTTTACGGCGGACCCGAACGGACCGGGACGACCGGCCGCAGTCAACACGACGGAGACCGAATGATGCTTCTGACACAAACGTGCTCCAAATCGCAACTTACGAGAGGGTTGATCGGCGGCGCGACCGCCTTGACGCTCGTCCTCGCCGCCGCGCCGCCCAACGCAGCCGCCCAGTGTCAAACCACCGAACGGATGGAACTCCGAGCATCCGACGCCGACGCCTTCGACGAATTCGCCCGCTCGGTTGCCATGAACGGCGATCTGGCGGTGATCGGCGCTCCCTGGAGCGACGACGCCGGAACAATTTCTGGTTCGGCCTTCGTCTATCGTTTCAACGGCGCCGTTTGGTGGGAGCAGACCAAGCTTCTGTCCTCGGACCTCGAGACCGGCGACGAGTACGGCATCGCCGTCGCCGCCGGCGACGAGGTGATCATGGTCGGCGCGCACTTTGAAGACGACATTCACGACGCCGCCGGCGCGGTCTACGTCTATCGCTTCGACGGCGTCGATTGGATCGAGCGGGCCAAGCTGCTCCCCGACGGCGCTGACCCGCCCGTCGGCGGCGGCGACCACTTCGGCGAGGGAATCGACATCGACGGTGATCTGGCGATCATCGCCGCCCCGGCCGACGACGACATGGGACGCAACGCCGGCGCCGCGTACATCTTCCGCTACAACGGCACGGATTGGACCCAGGAAGCCAAGCTGCTCGCCCCGGACGGTGAGACGGTCGACATCTTCGGCCGCTCCGTGTCGATCAGCGGCAACGTAGCCGTGGTCGGCTCGCACCTCGATGACGACCACGGCTCGGCGTCCGGCTCCTCATACGTCTTCCGTTTCGACGGTGTCGGCTGGCAGCTCGATCAGAAGTTGACCGCTTCCGACGCCGCCGGCAACGACCAGTTCGGCTCCTCCGCCTCGATCGACGGCGACCGAATCGTGGTCGGCGCCTGGCAGGATGACGACCGCGGCGCCGACTCGGGATCTGCTTACGTCTACCGCTACGACGGCGCGAATTGGTTCGAGCAGGCCAAGCTAACCGCCTTCGACGGTGCGTCCTTCGCGAAGTTCGGCATCTCGGCCGCCGTCAGCGGCGATGATGTGCTGGTCGGCGCTCATTGGTCCAACGGCCGCGCCGGAGCCGCTTACGCCTTCCACTTCGACGGCGACGGCTGGCTCACCGGCGCCAAGCTGGTCTCGTCCGCCTCGCAGGCCAACGCCGAACTCGGTCAGGCCCTGGCACTCGACGACGGCGTAGCGCTGGCCGGCGCGTTTCGTATGGATACTTCGGCCGGCGAACGGGCCGGATCCTGCTTCGCCTTTAACGGCATGACCGATTGCAACGCCAACGGCCTCACCGACCGCTGCGAAATCGACCAAAACTCGCTGCTGGACGAAAACGCCAACGGCATCCTCGACGAATGCGAGTCGCCGGGCGAGCGCGGTGACCTGAACTGCGACGGCGCGATCGACGCCTTCGACATCGAGGCGTTCCTACTCGCGCTCTTCCAGCCCGGAGAATACGGCATCCAATACCCGGAATGCGATATCAACTTGGCCGACACCAATGGGGACGGTTCGGTCGACGCTTTCGACATCGAGCCGTTCCTGACCCTTCTGTTCGGCCCTTAGCCGCATCGACAACGACAACCGTGGAGAAGAGGCGAGTGCTTCACCGAAACGACCTGACCTGGAAAGGACGCGCGATGCTGAGCGGAGTGACCATGGCCCTAATGGCAAGTCTGCTGGCCGCCGACGGCGCCGGCTGTCGCCCGAGTGAGCCGCGCATGCACGCGGCCGACGGCTTCAAATCGGTCGGCCAGACGCGGCACGAGCGGCTCGTGCCGCTCGACGTCGAAGCGCTCTTCGACCGCATGATCGTGATCGACGGAAACGCAAGCTACTACAGCCCCCGAACGCAGATCGGCCAGCCCAATTTCGAGACCGACGAGAACGGGCAAACCGTCAAGCAGTCCACCGGCATTGACTTCGGCTCGATGAGCCTGAACGCCAAGCCCGCCGTGCGCGTCGGCGATGAGGCCTACGCCCGCGAGAAACGCCGCTTCGACATCGGATACTACAGCGGCGCGAGATTGATCCTCACCGCCGACGATTTCGATCTGGCCCTGAAGAGCGGCGAATACGGCGCGCTGTTCTACACGCAAGTACACTATCAGCTCCACGGCAGCATCGACAATATCCAACGCTGGTACGACGACGGGCTGCGCATCTTCCAGATCGCCTACGGCAGCGGCTCGAATCAGGAGGACGGCGAGAAGCTGGGCAACGGCACCGACGAGGTGGGCGGGCTGACCGAGCTCGGCAAACGGGTCATCGACGAGCTCATCCGCCTCGGAATCGTGATCGACGTCTCGCACTGCAACGAGCAGACCATCCTCGAAACGGCCGCCATCGCCATCGAGCGAGGGGTCCCGATCACCGCCAACCACACGGTCGCCTACGCCCTGCGAATCGACGACCGCTTTACGCGCGGCGCCTCCGACAAAGCCATGAGAGCCATCGCCGACACCGGCGGCGTGGTCGGCATCATGACCTACGGCCCATGGATCGTCCGCGACCCGCGCGGCGGAGACGCGACCATCGACGATTACATCGCCCACCTGCTTCACGCAATCGGCGTGGTCGGCATCGATAACGTCGGCTTAGCCACCGACGGCTATCTCGACGGAAGCTGGCCGGCCGGCCGAACCTCCGGCGACGGCATCATCGACTGCCCCGATCGATGGAAGCAGGTCGTGCGCGCCTTGTACGAGCGTGAACGATATGGCGAGAAGGATTTCGAGAATCTCCTGGGCGGCAATTTCCTGCGGGTGTATCGAGAGATCCTGACCAATCCGTAATAAATCAAACACGAGCCGGATGACACGCGAGCGCCACCAGGATGTGTAGCGCCGACGGCGCACGGCTCCTTCATCCGCCGATTCCGCGCGCGGAGGGCGGCGTCATGCGCGCGTGCGCGTCGCTTAGCACGTCGGCGATGGCCAGGACTTCGTCGAGTGTAAAGTAGGTCACCGACGTGTGCGAGCTGCCATGGGCCTGCGATTCCTCGCGGCAGTAGAGATAGGCCGTTTCGTCGGCGGTATCGACGTAAAACGACTCCCGGCAGCTCAGGCCGCCATCCTGCCGCCGCAGGGCATGTTCAAACTCGTGGGATTCGGCGCGCCGGATCATTTCCGGCGCTTGCGCGTATATATCGCGCCGCGCTGCGACGTCCTGCAGATCATACTCGTGGAATGACTTGCGGACGTCGTGACGATCGGTACACACCCTTTCGTTGAAAAGGCGAGCGACGCCCTTCTTCTCGCGAATCAGAAAGCGGTTGCGGCAGGTCACGGGACCGTGACACACTTCAATGAGTTCGTATTCGTGAACCACCCGGCCCAGGAAGAAATCGTTGATCCAGCCCATGGTTGCTCCGATCCACACCGGTCGCCAATTGTAGCCTAAGCTCTTCCTCAGCTCTAAGGCTGAAAATGGACGCCGACCAAAAGCCTCGCCGCGCTCATGAGCGGCGGTCGCGATTAGCCGGTCCGGAGCGCTTTAACCAACGGCGTCGGATCGTGAATGGTCAATGCCGTCGCGCGTCCATCCTCGATCTCGAAGCGAATTCGAACCGCCGAAGCGCCGCCGGGCGCGAACCCATGCTCTTCGACCCGATGAAGCCTTCGCCCGAATCGCTCGCCGCGTTTGATAGCCAGCGCGCCGCTGCGGTTGGTCAGCACTTCGAATGCGTCGTTATCGCCTTTGCCGAATGAATAGCGGCCGATGTAGATTTTCTTTTGCGCGCCGGTGATATCGAGACTCGTCGCGCCGATGTCCGCGTCACCGACGGATTTGAGGTACTCGACCACCGCGCCGGCCGGCTTGCCGCCGCTGCGGGCATGACTCAGCAGCGTGATACCGTGGGGCCCCGGCGTCCGCTGAATGCCGGGCATGGCCTCCACGTAGGCCTTGACGATTGTCAGATGACCCAACATGGCGAACGTGAATAAATTCGGTCGCGCGCCGTGCTTGATTAGCAGTTCGGCGATGTCGCGACGGCCCATGTGCGATGCCGCCCCCAATGCGCTTTCCCAGTCGCCGAAGCCCCAGTCCCACGCCGCCTTGGCCAGGGCCGGCGACGCCTCGACCAGTTCGCGCAGACGATCGATTCTCGCGTGCGCGACGGCCACTACCTCGCGGACCGTAGCCGGGTTGTGACTGGGAAATTCAGCATGTAGCCCGGCCGCGGCCTCGTACTTATCTTGCCCGAATGCGGAAAGAGCAGGCGCGCCGCCGGCGAGCATCGCTGCACCGGGAACTGCCGCCAACCATTCGCGTCGCGTAAGCGCATGAGTTTGGTGGATCATGGAACGCCTCCTGAAGCGTGAGGGCTCGCGCGGATGGATCGGCCAACGCGAAAGGCATTGCGGCCCGGCAATCCTTCCGCGAACGCAGCAGTCTACTCCGCATGTGCCGCTGCAACAACGTCTCGGACGTCTGGTGCGGGATGCCGAACGCCGCGGGCGCGACTATGATGCGGGTGGGATCCGACACGGTGCATGTGCAGGCACACGCGCGAGTCGAATTGAAAACGAACAGGGCCGACGGTAGTTTCGATGTCCAACGACGCGCGATACAGCCCCAATGCCGCCATGATCGTCGTTTCGTTGGCGGTGCTGTTGTCCACGTCGACCTGGTTCTCTGGAACGGCGGTTCGCCCGGCCCTGATCGCCGCATGGGGCCTCAGTGACGTCCAATCCGCGTGGCTGACGATTTCGGTTCAATTGGGCTTCGTGGTCGGCACGCTGCTCTACTCCGTCCTGAACATCGCCGACATCTTCAATGCCCGCCGCGTGTTTCTCGTCTCCGCACTGCTCGGTGCGGGCTTCAACGCGGCTTTCGGTCTCGCCGCACATGGCATCGTCGCCGCGGTCGTCTTTCGTTTCCTGACCGGCGTGACGCTGGCCGGCATATACCCGGTCGGAATGAAGATCATCGCCTCGTGGTTTCGCAGCGGGCTCGGTTGGCGGTTGGGTGTCATGGTCGCGGCCATCACGCTCGGCACCGCATCGCCGTACCTGATCCGTGCTCTGGGCTCGTCGCTGAGCTGGTCGCAAATGGTGCTGGTCGCGTCCGCGTCCGCGGCGATCGGCGGGCTTCTCATGGCTACCGCTCTGCCGGACGGACCATACCTGAAGGGCCGCAGCCGGTTTGACGCACGCATGCTCATTAAGGTGTTCGCGAACCGCCCGTTCCGCTGCCAGGCGATCGGCTATTTCGGTCACATGTGGGAGCTTTACGCTTTCTGGGCGCTCGTCACGCTCTATCTGCGGGCCAGCTTCGACTCGCACGGCGCCGATCTTGGCAATTGGCTGCCGTGGTGCGCGTTCTCGATCATCGGCGTCGGCGGAGTTG
>SDBV01009667.1_pt1 | contig 12770 bp, 11 predicted proteins | sample 2277081 | NCBI WGS metagenome assembly SDBV01 (sample SAMN10402039, study PRJNA504765) | marine sediment metagenome | isolation source: marine sediment core GS10_PC15, 223 cmbsf | place: Arctic Ocean: Southern Knipovich Ridge | collected 2010
TCAGCCGGTGTTGCGCATCCCGGCTGCGATTCCGTTGACGGTCAGCATTGGAGTGGCGGGGGCGGAGGAGCTTGCGGCCATCAGCACAAAAGATCACAAGGTAATAAAAAAAGTCGGGGTAATAGACACACCGCTCGGAATGGCAGTAAGTCCCGACAAAAAAAAGGTGTATGTAGCAATTCACGGCAAAGGGTCGGTCATGGTGTTCGACACACAGGAGGTCAAGGAACTCACCACAATCAAGGTCGGTAAATCCGCATGGTATATTGGGGTAGATACGATAAAGAATAAGGCATATGTGACAAAAAGCGAAGAAAATGCAGTGGCTGTAATTGATACAAAAAGCGATAAAGTCATTGGAAACATAGATGTAGGCGCAGCCCCGAGAGGTGTTGCAGTAGACTCTGAAGCCGGAAGGGCTTATGTAGTCAACCACAAGGACATTTCGGTTTCAGTAATTGATACGGCAAGCGATAAGGTTGTCGGGACAATAAAGCTGACCCCGGCAACTGAAAGCTCTTATTCAGGCTCACCGTGGGGGATTATCATTAATTAACCACAGAGGCACAGAGAGACAGAGCAAAATCAGTCTTGAATCTGTACATAAAGAACACTGCCGGCAATGCAGAATACCGCTGGCGCCAGCCATGGCGCCATCCATGGTGGAAGCAGACCTGTATTACCGACAGATACGCTTACCGAATAAATCAGCCAGTAAAAAACAGATACGATCACACCCAGCCCGGCGGCCCTGATGCCCCCTCCCCATTTTGTATTTAAAGCCAGGGGCACGGCAAGGAGTATCATGATGAAATTTATCGTCGGATAGGCCAGTTTCTCGTACAGCCGCACCATGTATTTAAGGTTCTTAAAACCTGCTTTTTCGAGCCGGTTATAATAAGCCTGCAGTTCGAGAAAATTCATTTCTCTCGGTTTTTTCATTTCTTCCCTGAATATCCTGGGCTCTTCCAGTACGGTAGTTGTGAGGGAATCAAGTGTTTCTGTAGTTTTATTAATAAAATCAAAGACCGTTACATTCATAAGCTCCCATTTTTTATCTGTCCATCTGCCTGCCTCCGCCTCTATTCTTTTTTCGATTCCAAAGTCCTGATTAAAGCTGAAAATGCTGGTCTTCAGTATTCTGCTCTCATCTTCTATGAATCCGGCTATGCGTATGAGACTTCCGTCAGTCCCTTTAAGCCACAGGGCCTGGGTGCTGTGAATAATTCGCGGAGACTCCTTCAATATCTCAACCTTTCTTATCCATGATGCCTTGCTTGTAGCGGCCGGAACAACGGTCTCTCCAAGGAAAAAAGCCAGAATTGTGATAATAACCCCCAGAACAAGAAAGCATGAGAAAATCCTTTTCGTGCTGCTTCCCGCCGCTTTTATAATCACGGTCTCTCTCCACCTTGAGGCTATGCCTATCGTAATAAGGATTGAAAACATTGATGCAAACGGCAGTGCATACAGGATGACTCTGGGGGCCTGGAGCAAAAGATACTGGACGATTAGAATGACAGACGCCTTATTGCTGTAAAACTCGCTGGACTTGTCAAAAAATTCAGCGACAATGGAGATAGCAGTAAAAGTAAGAATTATGATTATGAAATATTTAAAATATTCTTTTAAAAAATAGTTTCTTAAGATGTTCATTGATTATAGTTTCACCTGTTTTCAAACACTTCTGATAGGTTTATCCAAATAAGCTTTATAGAAAAAAAATACAGTGACAGCCCCAAAAATCAGGTTAGGGCCCCATCCGCCCAGGAAAGGAGAGATCTTTTCCGACTTCGCAAGAGCTTCCCCCATAATAAGGAGCATATAATAGAATATGAGAACCGATATACTTAAAGAAAATCCCCCGAGACGTCCTATCTTTCCTATTCTATTGGCAAGCGCAGGTGCAAGAAACCCAAAGATCAGGCACGCAAATGGAAGAGCAAGCCTCCTGTTCATTTCTATCTCCCATGATACACTCGTTTTACGGCCCTTCCAGAGATCAGCTGTCTTAATTTCATCTACCTTTGTTTTCTTGGGAGACTCCAGGCCTGTTGTAAGCACAAAATCATATTCTGAAAAAGATATCTCCGTTGATTTATTTTTTTTATATGTATGGATCAATCCATTGTTCATAATCAATTTAATCAACCCCTCCCTGGGGTTGGACTTTATCGTTCCGCTCTCGGCAATAATCATTACCGGATCATCCATGGATTTGTCTCTTTCCCTATATATGAAAATACCTTTAAAGTCATCCTTGGCAGGGATGTCCTTCACAAAAATCACCGTCCCGGTGAATGTATCAGAAAATGTCCCTTCTTCAAATGTCATTGAGGCCTTTTTTATCATTGTTTCCTGCAGGGTATGTTTCAGAGAGTACATGCTTCGGGGCAATATATAAAGACTGATAAACAGTAGAACGGAGAAACACAAAATCGAAAGTATTACCGATACCCTGGAGATCCCCCAAAAACCCATACCGCTTCCTTTCAGTACAATCAGTTCACTATCAGCAGCCATTCTCCCATAGGTAAGGAATGTTGCTATAAGAATAGCCATAGGAATGGAGATCAGCAGGATGGAAGGCTGCAAATACAGGAAAGCCTTTGCAATGTCACTGAAATCCGCACCTTTCCCCATAAAGAGACGCGTCAGCTTGACGAACTTCTCCATGAAAAGGAGTACCGATATGGAAAAAACGATAACAACCAGGTTTTTAGTCAGTTCTTTAAATATTGCTCTGTGGACTATCATGATACCGGTTCTGTTTAATAACAAATCATTTTTATTTTATAAATGAAGATAATTATAACAACTAATGCAATCAAATAGACAAATACTTATCCAGCTCATATGGCGCTAAATCTGATTCAGGTTTTATCAACAACTGCCAAAACTTCACCTCTGAGTCCTCTTAAGCGGTCCAGGAATTCCTTCTTGTTTTTATGGCCCATGAATGCTGCGGCAAGTTCCGTGAAATCAGAATCTACAGTAATGAACTGTTCTTCATTCAGCCGCTGGAATGTTTCCAGTCTTCTGAAATATCCATAGGCGCGGCTGTATATATCTTTATCTGAAGAGCTCAGCACCTCTTTCTTTGAAAGTCTGCTGACTGCTGTCAATGTATTCTGTACCAGCAAACCGGGAAAGCGTTCCGCGTGGTGCAGCTGCAAAAATTGAGTATGAAATTCTATCTCCTCTATCCCTCCCGGGCCGAGTTTAACATCAATTCCTTCTGATTCATGGGAAAGTTCCTTTACTATCCTTTTCCTCATTTTAGATATGTCTTTTCCGGGAATGCCTTTCCCCTTTTTCAGAATTACATCTTTTGCCATACCCAGGAATGAGCGTGCAAGCGCGGTATCGCCCCCGACAGGCCTTGCCTTCAGAAGTGCCTGTATCTCCCAGTTCTGGGCCTTCTTCATATAATAGTTTCTGTAGCCCTCAATATTCTGAACCAGTATCCCCTTCGATCCATCAGGCCTCAGCCGTGTGTCCACGCTGTAGAGCATGCCCACATCAGTATAGGATGTGAGCGTCTTCATTATTTTTTCGGCAGCTGTCATTGCCTTTTCTGTTTCCGATACAAAGACTATATCAAGGTCTGAACCAAAGGTCATTTCACGTCCGCCGAGTTTTCCAAGGGCGATTACCGACAATCCCCTGCATTCATGCCTGTCAATGATTACCCTGATAATTGCCTCTGCGAGTTGTGACAGTACCCTGAAGAGGTCTTCTGTTTTAACAATATTCTGCAGGAACAGCATTCCCAGCCGGACCTCTTCAAACCGCCTGTATTGCGCAAGCTGTAAACTGATCTCCTTACCCCTCTTAACCGTCCGTTCCAGCTTCTCTTCCATTACCTTGAGGGTCTTTACAATGCTCCATTCTTCCATCAGGATATCGAGATAGTACTGGCTGCTGAGAAAGATCCTTGTGAGGTATGGACTTAAAGAGAATATCTTTATGGTTCCCATCATTAATTCTCTCTGGTCCATAATGGCGGTCAGATGGGCTGTTTTAATATTATAAACCGTTAAAAGTTTCTCAAGTCCCGCCAGCACCCTGTCCGGGCTTTCCGCGGCAAATGCATTTTCAAGAAGACGCGGGACAATATCTCTTGTAATGGAACGTTCATGCATGGTCCTGAATGATCCCATATGTTCCCTTATGCTTTTCAGGTTCAGCAGGCACTTGTCAGGATATCTTACCCTTCGAAATGAAAGGTATCCTTCGAGTTCTCTGTCATCCAGTTTCCCCTCCAGAAGGTTCAATGCCTCAGCATGCACATCATCCTGGGTACCGAGAAGTGAATTATACATATTCTTTGTCTGCATTCTCCTGAGCCGCAGGTCCGCAAGGAAATCATTCCCGGAAGAAAATCCCATAGACTTCGAAAGGCACTCCATATCATCTTCAGAAGAAGGAAGGGTATGGGTCTGCAGGTCTTCTCTCATCTGAAGATAGTGCTCAACCCTTCTCAGGTAAAGATAATTCCCCCATAGTATGGTTAAATCTTCTTCAGGCACAATGTTCATACTTTTAAGGGCCTGGACGGCATTAAGGGTCCTGTGAGACTTCAATGAACTGTTCTCTCCGGCATAAAGGAGCTGAAATGTCTGTATGAAAAATTCTGCCTCTCTGATACCGCCGTATCCCCGCTTTATATCATCGCGTGCCAGCATAGAGTCTATTTTTTTCTTGAGTCCCCTTATCTCCTCTATCTCTGAATAATCAATTGTATGCTTCCAGACAAAGGGTTCTATTGTCTTCATAAATGCCTTGCCAAGGTCAGCATCCCCGGCAACAGGGCGGGCCCGTATCAGGACCATCCTCTCCCAGGTCCGGCCCCAGGACTCATAATACGTATTGTATGCCTTGAGCGGCAGAGTTATATCTCCTTTTTGCCCCTGCGGCCTCAGCCTGAGGTCAACCCTGTAAGCAATGCCGTCTTCAGTATGGGATGACAGTAGTTTGTTAAGAAGCTCTATGGCCTTGCAGTAAAATTCATGATTACTGATCTTGCTGAACATAATGCCTGACGGATTTAGAACACCGGACGTCTGTCCCTCGTCATTATCATATACGGCTACCAGATCAACATCAGAACTGTAATTAAGCTCTTCCCCTCCCAGTTTGCCAAGTCCGATAAGCGTAATCACACTATCAGGAGGCTCTCCGAATCTCCGCCGATTATAAAATAGTGACCACTGGAGTGCTTTTGAAATGATAGTTTCCGCAAGAAAGGAAAGTTCATCCATTGAGGTCAGCAGGCCGCTTTCATCTGTTATGTCCCTTAAGGTAATCCTTAGAAGGTAGCGCTTCTTAAAAAGCCTCAGGGCCTTCATCATATCATTGATGTCTGTTTCATCTTTAATAACAAGTTCTTTTTTTGCCCTCTCTTTCAGCAGGCTTCTTGTAATATCCTTTTCCCTTTCCCTGAGCGCCGAGAAAAGGTCTTCCGGGCTTGTAAAACAGAAGTTGGCAAGGAACTGGCTGACAGCAAATAGTTTTGCGGTAATCGCGAGATGCGTGGTGAAACGGGTTACATCCGGAACCTCTTCAAAGAGCCTGACGAGGTTTCTTTCCGCCCTGGATGGGTCAGGTGTATTATGGGCAGCCTCTGAGATCTTCTTTAGTATTTTATTGTCAATTGCCATGTGTTAAAGAATAAATGTCAACAAAGACCGTAAATCGTATCCGGTTATCGTGTCCGAAAAAAAACGGATAACGGACACGATTCAGAATCTTTAATCCTGAACAATTGTTGTAATTTCTGATAATATAACGCAATATCTGTTTTTTAAAATAGGATACTTCAATCAGGAGGAAATTGCCATGAAGATGATAGCTGCTATTATTAAACATTTTAAACTCGATGATGTGAGAAAGGCCCTGACAGAGATAGACCTGTTAGGAATGACAGCGATAGAGGTCAAGGGGTTCGGCAGGCAGAAGGGTCACATGGAAGTCTACAGGGGAGTTGAGTATGAGGTAAAGTTCCTCCCCAAGGTAAAGATAGAGGTTGCGGTTCCAGAGGAAAAACTGGAGGAAGCGGTTAAAGCCATAACCGACTCGGCAAAAACAGGTGATACAGGTGAGATCGGGGACGGAAAGATTTTTGTTTATAACCTTCAGGAAGTAGTCAGGATCAGGACAGGGGAAAGGGGAACGGAAGCTATTTAGTTGAACTAAACGTTCCAACCGCTTGAACCGTTCCAGCCGTTTCAACTGTTGGAACAGTTCAAGCGGTTCAAGCGGTTGGAACAAAAAAGGCCCAGGTCGGCTTGATTAACCCGGGCCTTTTTCTGTTTTTATATATCGTAATACATAAAGAACTCATACGGGTGCGGTCTGAGTCTCAATGCATCGACTTCATTGTCTCTCTTGTACTTGATCCATGTTGATAGTACATCGTCGGTAAAGACACTTCCTTTAAGAAGGAAAGCATGGTCTTTCTCCAATTCATTAAGGGCCTCGTCAAGTGCGCCCGGCATCTGCGGGATCTCGGCAAGCTCTTCAGGCGGAAGCTCGTAGAGGTCTTTGTCCATTGCCTCTCCCGGATCGATCTTGTTCTCGATTCCGTCAAGTCCGGCCATAAGCATTGCTGAAAATGCCAGGTATGGATTGCATGACGGATCAGGAAATCTAACTTCAATCCTTTTGGACTTAGGTGAAGCGGAATACATCGGGATCCTGATTGAAGCGGACCTGTTTCTTGCTGAATAGGCAAGGTTGACAGGAGCTTCAAAACCCGGTACGAGTCTCTTGTAAGAATTGGTTGTCGGGTTTGTAAGTGCTGCCAGTGCTCTTGCGTGCTTGAGGATTCCGCCGATATAGTGGATCGCCATTTCGCTAACCCCGGCATAGCCGTTTCCTGCAAACAGGGGTTTACCGCCTTTCCAGATACTCTGATGAACATGCATCCCTGTTCCGTTGTCGCCGAACAATGGTTTGGGCATGAATGTAGCAGTCTTTCCGTGGGAATGGGCAACATTTTTTACAATGTATTTGAAGAGCATGAGTTTATCGGCCTGTTCTACAAGAGGGGCAAACCTCATATCTATTTCGCCCTGACCGCCTGTAGCAACTTCGTGGTGCTGGGCTTCGATATGGATACCGCACTTCTGCATGATAATGCACATTTCAGTTCTCATGTCTTCGAATGTATCAACCGGCGGAACAGGGAAATAACCTTCTTTATGCCTGGGCTTATGGCCGAGGTTCGGGCCTTCGTCGCTGCCGGAGTTCCAGATACCTTCTTCGGAGTCAACAAAATAAAAACCGCTGTTGGCAGTCTGGTCAAATCTTACGTCGTCAAAGACAAAAAATTCCGCTTCAGGTCCGAAGTATGCGGTGTCACCGACTCCGGTTGATTTCATATACTGAATCGACTTGTTTGCTATATATCGTGGATCCCTTGAGTAAGGCTCTTTGGTGATAGGGTCAACAATGTTGCACACCATACTCAGAGTCGTATACTTTCTGAATGGATCAATGATCGCAGTTGACGGATCAGGAATGATCAGCATGTCCGATGAATGGATCGCCTGCCATCCCCTGATGGATGAACCGTCAAATCCCAGTCCTTCTTCAAATATTGCCTCTTCCAGTTCACTAATGGGAACTGAAAAATTCTGCCAGATTCCAGGAAAGTCAATGAACTTGAAGTCCACCATGATGACATTGTTTTCCTTGGCCATTGCTATTACTTCCTTGGGTGTCATAACTTCCTCCTTTTGAAACAGTTATTCGTTATTAGTTATATGTTATTAGTTTTTGGCAATGCCAAATAACCTGCTGCTTATGTCATCTCTCAGAAGAGAAAAATTTCTCGTAAAAGCTCATTGCTCTTTTATTGTATTCAGGGAATATCTTTTTAGCATATTCAACCATTTTCTCAGCATCAACTCCCTCTTCTTTTGCAAACCATTTCCTAATCATGCCCGGTCTTACTTCAATGTGAAACTGCAATCCGTAGACGTTGTCGCCATATTTAAAAGCCTGGTTCTTATAAGTAACTGACGAAGCCAGACATACTGCCTTTTTGGGCAGGTCAAATGTATCGCTGTGCCATTGAAAGACTTCTGCAATAGGCCCACTGTTGACAGCAAGGGATGCGAAAGCAGTATCTTTCATTCCTTCAGAAGTAATATCAACCTTGTCCCAGCCTATTTCCTGAGTGTCCCCTGCATATACATCTGCTTTAAGTGCGTAAGCTATCATTTGCGCCCCAAGGCAGATTCCCAGTACAGGTTTTTTGCTCAGAATAAAGGCCCTTATCATCGCCACTTCAAAATGCAGGAAAGGTGCACCGTCTGACTCGTACACCGCCATGGGGCCGCCCATAATCACAAGGTGAGAAAAATCCCTGACATCCGGGATATCTGCCTCGGATGAATCACACCCGGAGAAATCCACAATAGAATATTCCATCCCCTTTTCCTTCAGGAAGTCCTCTATGGTTCCCGGCCCTTCTTTTGCTATATTTTTAACGATTAATACAGACATAATATTCTTTTACGCTCGACGTCCGACGTCCGACGTTCGACGGTAGTTTCAGAGTATATATCCTTGCTCACCATGGCCATAAACGTCAAGTCCCTCGACCTCACACTCTTTGCAGACTCTCAGGGCAACGATTGCATTGACGGCCTTAAGAATAACAAAGGTTAGAACCGCTGTATAGCCTGCTGTTGCAGCCACGCCTATAAATTGCACAAAAAGCTGTGAAGACATACTGCTGATTCCCTCGGCAAATCCCTGTCCGCTGAATACTCCGAGTCCTGTTGAAGCAAAAACACCTGCAAGCATTGTTCCGGTGATGCCGCCGACTCCGTGTACAGGGAAGACATCCAGTGAATCGTCGACTTTAAGTACGGTTTTCATAAATAACACAGCATTAAAGCAGAGAAACCCGGCTATGGTGCCGATTACCAATGCCCCGGCTGGCCCAACGAACCCGGAAGCCGCAGTGATCGTCCCGAGCCCGGCAACCATACCGGTTACAGTGCCGAGAGCAGTAGGCTTGCCGAATTTTTTCCATTCAAAAAACATCCAGGTCATCGCACCCGCAGCAGCAGAAATATGTGTGGCCAGCATTGCCATGGCAGCATCACCATTGGCAGCCAGGGCGCTCCCGCCGTTAAAGCCGAACCAGCCGACCCAGAGCATTCCTGCCCCGGTTACCGTCATCGTCATATTATGCGGCGGCAGTGCAATGGATGGAAAGCCGTCGCGGCGTCCTATTACAAGGGCAGTAACAAGAGAAGCAACCCCCGCGGTAATATGAACGACCGTGCCCCCGGCAAAATCAAGCAGGCCCATTTTCTGCAGCCATCCGCCGCCCCATACCCAGTGGGTAATCGGGCAGTACACCAGGATCAGCCATAAAGAAGAAAAGAGCAGTATTGACGAAAACTTCATCCTTTCAGCAAACCCGCCGATGATAAGCGCCGGTGTAATAATGGCAAAGGTCATCTGGAACATTGCAAACAGGGATTCCGGAATACTTCCGCTGAGAGAGCCTTCCATTACTCCTGCAAAAAAGACCTTTGAAAATCCGCCTATAAATGCGTTGCCGTCCGAGAAAGCCAGACTGTATCCTGCAATCAGCCACAGGATCGAAACAATACCGGTTATGGCAAAACACTGAAGCAATACAGAAAGAACGTTCTTGGTACGTACCAGCCCCCCGTAAAACAACGCAAGCCCCGGAAGGGTCATAAACAGTACAAGCGCAGTTGAAGTCAGTACCCACGCTGTGTCACCTGAGTTCAGCCCAGATGTTTCACCCGCAAATACGGGACTTGAAAATGCCAGCACGGTTAATAATGAGATAAAAAATAATTTGAAATCCATTCTCCGTAGAACTTCGAAGGATGAATTTGAAATTTGAAATTTGAAATTCTTTATCAAAACGCATACCTCCTGATTATTAATGCTTGATTACCCCTTCCCCGCATAGGGTTTGTTTATAGAGGAAATTCAAGCTTATAGTTATCAAGAAGCATGCCACACAAGAAAGGTTTCTTTCTAGTAAGTTAGAGGGAGAGGAGACGCTACAATATTGTAGGTGCTACAAAAATGTAGGACAAAAGAGCGCGGAAGCTCGGTATTGTAGGGGCGAGGCACCGCCTCGCCCCTACAGTTAATTACAACGCTTCCCTCCCCCTCTCTCCTGTCCTGATCCTGATGGTCTCCTCCAGGCTGGAGACAAAGATCTTTCCGTCTCCAATCTCACCTGTCTTGGCATTCTCCTGAATTACTTTGAGTACTTCATCAAGTTGGTCTTCAGCCACAGCTACCTCCAGCTTTACCTTTGGAAGGAACTTCACTTCGTATTCCACGCCTCTGTAGACTTCCATGTGTCCTTTCTGTCTTCCAAAGCCTTTGACTTCTGTGACCGTCATGCCCTTTACGCCTACTTTATTCAGGGCGTCTCTGACCTCGTCGAGTTTGAAGTGTTTGATTATGGCTTCTATCTTTTTCATATTACCTCCTTATTTTCCTTTCTCCAATTCTCCATTTATTAAGTTCTTGAATTATATTCCAATGCCTTTTGATGAGGGCCTCAGCGTATGGTCAGGATATGCCTCAAGTCCATGCTCTCCGACATCAAGACCTTCAGACTCTTCTTCTGCCGACACACGAAGTCCCATAGTGGCTTTCACTAAAGAGAATATGATTAAGGCAGCCACTGCTGTTGTAATTCCATAAGCCCCGACACCCGCTAACTGGATTCCAAACTGCTTTAATCCGGCCATGGCCCCGAAAAGCCCGACTGCTAATGTACCCCAGATACCACATACGAGGTGGACAGATACTGCACCTACCGGGTCGTCAATTTTAATTTTGTCTATTGCCATAACTGACACTACAACCAGTCCGCCTGCGATCAGGCCGATCCAGAAGGCTGAACCGGGTCCCATCTGGTCTGCGCCTGCGGTGATACCTACCAGACCGGCCAGGCAGCCGTTAAGGACCATTGACAGATCCGGTTTTTTGGAGATTGTCCAGGTTGCAAACATTGCGCCGACAATACCTGCCGCCGCTGCCAGGCAGGTGGTTACAAGTACGAGGGATACGAGTGCCGGATTAGCACTCAGAACAGACCCGCCGTTGAAACCAAACCAGCCGAGCCAGAGCAGGAATACCCCGATTGTGGCCAGCGGCAGACTGTGGCCGGGAATGGGATTAATCCTTCCGTTTGCATATTTCCCCATTCGTGCCCCCAGCATGATTGTACCGATCAGTGCACCCCAGCCGCCTACTGAATGTACAAGGGTAGAGCCCGCAAAGTCATAGAACCCCAGGCTGTCAAGCCATCCGCCGCCCCACTTCCATGAGCCGACAATGGGGTAGACAAGGCCTACAAAGACAGTTGAAAATACAAGGAACGAACTCAGCTTAATCCTTTCTGCAACAGCACCGGAGACTATTGTCGCTGCCGTGGCAGCGAACATCCCCTGAAAAAGAAAGTCCGTCCAGTAGGTATATCCTTCGTTATAAGCTAAATCCAGGAATCCCCCTGCTACGGTCGGGAAGGGCAGTCCGAATCCGGCAAAGCCGATAAAGCCGTTAAACGTTCCCGGATACATCAAATTAAATCCGAACCATGCATAAGTCAAAAGGCCGATGGCCGGGATCATGGTGTTCTTAAATAGAATGTTGACCGTATTTTTGGACTGGGTCAACCCTGCCTCAAGAGAAGCAAACCCCAGATGCATGATGAACACCAGGAATGTGGCGACCATCATCCATATGTTGCTTGCAGTCAGGCCCAGCGATGCTGTCGGGGCTGACGGAGCCGCCTCTTCGCCAAAAGCCAGAGCGCTGAACAACATCAAAACCAATAATGTTAATCCGAAAATCTTTTTCATTTTTTACCTCCTTTAAAAACTTAAAGTTATATTTACGCCGCCATAAACAATATCACCTTCTTTATCACCGCTTGAGGCGTCAGCTATTGCCTCAAGGGCTTCCTCAGCATCATCGCTCAAAGGGAATGAGTAGGCGATTTTGGGTTCAATGGATATAGCATCAGTAACGGGAATACTCACAGATGCAGATAATTCACCATTATATAAAGCCGTAAATGTATCACCATCACTGTTGGTTCCCATTACCGCATTATCGAAATTCATACTTGCCGATGCTCCCAGATTAAGAGACACCTTCTCTATCAAATCCAATGAATGCCCGATTGAGGCCACGAGAAATGAACCATCCCCTTCGTCAACATCAAGGTAATATGTAAGAGATGGGGCCATAATAGTATCGTAGCCTGCCGACACATAGAACTCCTGTGTATCATTAGGTGTCCCTTCAAAGGCATAGTAAATGTAGCCGAAATCCAGGCTGAGTTTGTCAATTGAATAGGTATAGTTCAATGTCAGGTCTGTTTCCGTATGTTCTCCGGTCCCTGAGTCAACCTGGTCACTGTCCTAGTTGCCCCAGAGGTTTACGCCGAATGCGCCGTATGTAATTCCTGCTGAAGGCTAGATGACATAGCCATCACTCAGTTTTTGACCTCTCCATACATAGTTGCTCATAATATCAACTGAGGCGCTGCCGGATACTTCCGGTCCCTTTGTCTCTTCTGCGAATACCGGTAAAGCTGTTGCAATTAAGATCGTGAAAATGAGTAAACAAATTTTCTGCCGCATTTTTTAATCTCCTTTTTTAATTTTTATAGTTATCAATGCCAGGATCATGTACATCCATTTTGTTTACTTCTGCTTCACTAATGTTCACCTCCTTTATCT
>SDBV01009668.1_pt1 | contig 12769 bp, 12 predicted proteins | sample 2277081 | NCBI WGS metagenome assembly SDBV01 (sample SAMN10402039, study PRJNA504765) | marine sediment metagenome | isolation source: marine sediment core GS10_PC15, 223 cmbsf | place: Arctic Ocean: Southern Knipovich Ridge | collected 2010
AGACAGCTTCAAGCTGACCGTGGAGGGTACGACCGTCGCGATACCGGGCGACTTCGACGCTGACAACGATGTGGACGGCGTTGACTTTGGCCTTTGGCAGGCGGGCTATCCCACCGCCAGTGGCGCGAGCCTGATCAACGGCGACGCCGACAGTGACGGCGATGTTGATGGCGTTGACTTCGGCATCTGGCAGGCGAATTACCCCACCAACGTGGGCGGGGCTGCGATTCCCGAGCCGGCGACCCTGGCTGTTTTGGCCCTTGGTGGCTTTGCAGTTCTGCTTCGCCGCAAGCGCTAGTAAGTAAGAGTAGCGTTTTATCAGCAAGGAGGCCCGAGAACGTTGTGTAAAGGATGATCACTAAGCGGTGCTCCGTCTATTAGGGCGGGGCACCGCTTTCGATTAGCAGACGGACTACCCGTACCCGCCCCCGTCGGAGCCGACGCCCGAGCCAGCCACGCGCAAAGGTTTTAGTCGAGCCGGGGTAGCTATCTGTGAAAAGAGGCTGGCGACCATAGGCACGTGCAGAGCCCAACTGGCCTCGTGCCAATTGAAACGCTCCTTTGAGCCGGGGTGCTCGCGTGTCCAAAGTACCCAGGAAGAAAATATTCCGTAGAAAAGCGTTTGCACTAAGGTAGCTTGAAAGAAGTGTTCGCCCTTTTCGCCTTCGAACTTCATGCCCAGGGTGTCTTCCAGAGCCGTGCGGAGAGCAACTAGGGCATCCAGCTTACCCGCACTTTCCACGCGGGCTCGGGCCTCACGAGCGTATGAGGCCAGGAACCAGGCCAAGTCTTCTGGATTGGTCAAGGGAGCTAGGTGCAGTAAGGCTCTTTGTAAGAAATCGAGCAAACGCTGACCGTGCTCTTTGGCGGCCTTGCGAGGATGGGCCAGCATGGAGCGAAACTCAGCCTGAGATTCAGCCAGCCGGAAGGTTTCGAGGCGGACGGGCTTTGCGTCATGCGTCCGACCGATCAGCACAAAATCCCGGTAATTGGTGACCAACACAAGGCCATAACGTTTCCAATACTTGCTAACCTGGGCGCTTTTAGTAGTTGCAAACGAATCATCCTTCCAAGGCTTTACTTCTATGACCCCCCGTTCGGGTGGTTGTCCTGGCGTGGTTCACGATCCCTGGTCCGCTGGAATTGATTGGCGGTAAACAGGCCGAAATCCGGCTCGCCCCCGCCAAGGTTTTGTAGTTGGCCTACACAGCGAACCTTGGGCTTTAGGGTTTTGCCTACTTCATTCAGCAGATTTTCCAAACAACCATAGTAAGACTCTTCGGCAGTGCCCCCGCCAGTAGAGTGAATTTGCTGCAAGCTGCTTAGATAGGCTTCGACTGGATTCATTAGCTAGATAGAAGCTCCCGATGAAGTATAGAGGTTAAGATCATCAGCCCCACAGTTTTCCGAGATATGGACTCTGGTCCACAGCTGTGATGATATCACAAGTTACATTAGGATTCCACGCCCAAATGTTTAAATGGGACTTGTAAACCATGGCTAAAATACCACTTAGGAAATTGCGACTGACTTGGGGGAACGGGGCTAAATCTTGGTGTTTTAAACAAGGACGAGTAGGAGGTTAGTTTTATATGATCGTGGGAGTTCAAGCCTGTTGTCAGCCATCGGGAAAATGCCTTTGTCAATCATCCAAAGAAACTCTCACCATAGCCAAAATCCCCGCCTTGACAGCCTCTGGAAGCTTAGGCCATGCCTCTACGATTTGGCGTGTTTCAAGGCTGATTTTGGCTGTTCTATCAGTTTTAGCCAAAAGTGCATCGGATTCTGCATCACTTGCTTTTACAGAATTACGTAACTGCTTTATTATACAGTTAGTTACATCTTCCGGTTCGAGTCCCCTTGGGCTGCTGACAATACTGCTGACAGTTGCGATGCTGCTCTTGTTACTGCTTTTATTTCCAAGAGTTGTGCGGCAGAGTGCCAGCATGGAAAGCTGGAGTCATACGGTCCGAATTACTTGTATTTACAATCACTTCCATCTCAGAGATATTTGCCTGACAGTGCATGTGCAGCACACTGGCTCAAAGAGTCGGATTGTTACAGAACTTGGCTACAGGCCAATCTCAGAGGCTAGGTACAAAATTGTATAGCGTACGCGGCATCCTCTTCCGGGCCGTCCGCGAGTTACTGATCAACATAGCCAAGCATGCCGGGGCCAAAAAGGTCAAAGTTTCGCTGGCCAGAAAAGGGCCCAACATTCAGATCCTGGTCGAGGATGACGGGACGGGATTCGACTGGTCAGAAGTCCGCTCTCGTAGGACCCTCAGTGGCAGTTTCGGACTTTTCAACATCCACGAGCGGCTGGATTATTGCGGCGGTAGCTTCCGGCTGGAGTCCGAACTGGGCCGGGGGACATTGGTCACGCTGGAGGCACCGCTCATCCTGGAGACGAAGTCTCGTAAGGAGTAAGGCGATGAGTATCAGGATTATATTGGCCGATGACCACCGGATTGTCCGTGAAGGCTTGCGAGCCCTACTTGAGAAAGAATCCGACGTAGAGGTGGTGGCTGAGGCCGAGAACGGGCGAACGGCGGTGGAACTGGCCGACCAACTAAAGCCGGACGTGGTGATTATGGATATCAGCATGCCCGATCTAAACGGGATGGATGCTACTGTCCAGATTGTGGGCCGGGTACCCGGCACGAAGGTTATTGGCCTGTCCATGCATTCAAGCAGGCGTTTCGTCGAGGCCATGCTCAAAGCCGGGGCTCGCGGATACCTTTTCAAGAATTGCGCCCGTGAGGAACTCATCCGGGCTATCCAGGCAGTGGCGGCCGGCCAGACCTATCTCAGCCCAAGCATCACAGATTGTATAGTGGAAGACTATATCTCTCAGGCAGGGGCAAAGGCAGGTTCGGGTTCGCAAACGTTGACACCTCGTGAGCGCGAAACGCTGCAGCTTGTGGCTGAAGGCCGGGCCAGTAAGCAAATAGCCAGCGAGCTCAACATCAGCGTAAAGACTGTAGAAATCCACCGGCACCAGATCATGAAAAGGCTGGATATCCACAGCGTGGCCGAGCTAACCAAGTTTGCCCTCAGCGAAGGCTTGACTTCCCTAGAGACCTAAAAGGCACAAGATCCGAACATCTCTGCCCAGTCTCTTGCTCCAATCTTCGTGGCACTCATAATAAAAGTTTTTCCCGACAGAATTGGGGATATTCCCTATTGCGCTGGGCTATAGGCCAAACCGATAAGAAAGAACAGTGAGATATACAGGTAATTCTGGAGACCTTTGTGCCAGGGGGATAGACCAGCGGGAGCTAGTGGGGGACAGCAGGTGCAGTGTGGCCTACTAGGGTAAAAGGAGCAAGCTAAGGGCTGGCTCCTTTCTTTTTCGGCAGGGTTTTCTTCCGCACGCTGCTGGTTCCATGGCGAGGTAGGCTGGTGAGGTCCTGCTGTCTGTATAGGAGCATTCCCTGGCTTGGTTATTGGTTAAGAGAGTGTCCTCCGGTAGACCGGAATAGTATAGAGACAGTCGCTTTGGATATGTTGTCTGCACCAGACCCGAGGGACTCCAACTGTATCGAATCGAAAGCCGGTATCAGACGGTGGCCGAGGCAACAAACTTCGTCTAACAGGCCGTGAAAGGAGAACCATCATGGCCGGTACGGTGTTTGGCAGTACCCGTGTCCAGAGAAGCGCGAAACCGAGTCTTGGCCCGTTCCGCTACTTTCAGCTCATTTCTCTACCCGCGATTGTGGCAATTCTGACTGTAGCCTGCCTGGGCCTGCACTTTGTTTTCAAAGATTTCATTTTGGACGAAGCCCAGAGGGAGGCCATTCGCGTTTCGAACGCCCTTTCCGCCTGCAAGGTGTGCCGGTTCAGCCGGATCAGGCGCGACAAGGGAGAGTTACTGTCGATTCCTCAGGAAGCATTGGCAGACCTGGATCGGGAAATGCGAGCCTTCCTTGCCCCCTTCAACATCGTCAAGATCAAAATCTACGACCTGGATACCCGAATTATCTACAGCACCGATTCCAAGATCGTTGGCAAGTTGAACCGCAACAATGCCAATCTCGCAAAAGCCCTGAGTGGTTCACCGTTCTCAAAGTACGAAGGCAACGACCGCGTCTGGGACCTTGTCGATGAGGAACGTACAAACCTACAGATTGTCGAAACGTACGTTCCCGTGCGCGACCTGGACGGAAAGGTTATCGGCAGCTTTGGGGTCTATAAAGACGTAACGCCAGATCTGATACAGGCAAATAGAATCCTGATTCGTGGAGCGACGGTTCTTACGACCACAGTGCTGGTGATCTTCATCGTATTTATGTTGGTCATACAACGTGCCGTCCAGGCAATAAGGTCCAGAACCACTGAGCTGATAACGGTCAATGAGGATTTGAAGGAGGAGATTACCGAGCGGGAGAAGGCTCAGAGAGAACTCAAGCAGCAACAGGAGAACCTCAGGGCGATATTCAATGCGGCACCTGTCGGCATGTTATTGATCGATGAGTATGCAACGATCACCAAGGTCAACGATACAGTGGCAGAGTTGGTAGGCAAGAACGTCTCAGAAGTGGTCAATAGCCGGTTGGGCTGTGGCTTGGGCTGTATTAATGCTTCAACAGACCCCGAAGACTGTGGACACAGCACACATTGTCACTCATGCTCAATCCGCAGTATTGTGGAAAAAGTATTCAGTTCCGGACGAGCTGTTCGTAATGCCGAATTTCAGCCCACACTTCTGATCGGGCAGGACGAGGTCAAACCTTGGCTTTCGGTCAGTGCCGAGCCTTTGACCCTAAATGGAAAGAAACACATTGTCGTAGCTATCAGCAACGTTACCGAACGTAAAAAGACCCAGGAGCGTATTGAGCAGCTAAATGTTCTCAAGGATGACTTACTCCGGCCCGGCTATTTGCCTGACAAGCTCAAACTCACCACCGATGCCGTTGTCAAGATTTTTGATGCTGATTTTGCTCGCATATGGATCACCAGGCCCGGCGACCGTTGCGATTCTGGCTGCATCCACGCCGATGTTACAGAAGGACCTCATATTTGTAAGTACCGAGACTGTTGCTTGCATTTGATGGCCAGTTCAGGACGTTACACCCACACTAACGGAAAGATTCATCGTCGCGTTCCCTTCGGTTGTTACAAAATCGGTCGCGTAGCCGCCGGCCAGGATAAGAACTTTGTCACTAACGATGCAACGCATGATCTGCGTGTCCACAATAATGACTGGGCCGCCGAGCTCGGTCTGGTCTCTTTTGCCGGCTATCGCTTGCTCTCCTCCGAAGGCTACCCCGTCGGTGTATTAGCTCTATTCAGCAAGCATAGAATATCAGCCGATGAGGGCGCGTTCCTTGAGGCCCTTGCCGGTACCGCTAGCCAGGTGGTCAACGCGGGCCAGACTGAGGAGGTCTTGCGCGAGGCCAAGGAAGCGGCCGAAACATCCAATCGAGCTAAGAGCGAGTTTCTCGCCAATGTGAGCCACGAGCTACGCACACCATTGAACGGTATCCTGGGATTCAGCGAGCTTTTGACACAGGAAGAGACGACGGCTGAACAAAGGGAATTTCTGAATATCATTCATAGCTCGGGCCAAGATCTCTTGGCGGTAATAGAGGATATTCTGGACTTTTCGGCGATAGAGGCCCGTAAGCTCACCATCGAAATCGTTGAATGTTGCCTGGAAGACTTACTGGGTAATGTTGATTCGTTGCTGCGCCCGGAGGCCACGAGGAAGGGGCTTCAATTTGACATATTTCTGTCTAGCGAGCTGTCAAGAACGATCAAAACGGATCCCTTGCGGGTCCGCCAGTGCCTGCTCAACCTGGTGAGCAACGCGATCAAGTTTACCGAGAGTGGGCACGTCCATATCCGGCTATCTTCGGAAGAACGTGGGGGTAACTACTTTATCCGCTTTGACGTGGAGGATACCGGCATCGGCATTGCCCCGGATAAGCAGGAAATGATATTTGATTCCTTCACCCAGGCTGACGGCAGTACCAGCCGGAAGTATGGGGGCACGGGCTTGGGATTGGCTATCACAAAACGCCTGGCGGAAATGCTCGGTGGAGAAGTACTGCTTCAAAGCGAACTCGACCAGGGATCGATCTTTTCGCTGATTATTCCCGCCGGAGTCGATGCCGAATCTGCGGCCCAGGTGGAGGAGGGCACCATTTCTGCTCAAGGGCAGAGCCACCACGAATTCGACAGCCAGAAGTTCTCCGGCCGGGTTCTGATTGCCGAGGACAGACCCTCTAACCAGAAGATTATCAAGCTACTCCTGGAAAGGATGGGGCCGGAGTGCGTCGTGGTGGAAGACGGACGTCAAGCAGTTGAGAGGGCTCAGGCCGAAGCCTTTGATCTGATATTGATGGATATGCAGATGCCCAAGATGAACGGCTATGAAGCCACAAGGGCCTTACGAGAAAAGCACATATGCACACCGATCATTGCTCTTACTGCCCACGCCATGGCTGGGGACGAGCAGAAATGTCGCGAGGCTGGTTGCGATGGCTATATTGCCAAACCTATTTGCCTTGAAAAATTGGTCGAAGTAATAGCGAAGTATGTAAATCCGGTTTCTCCTAAATCGTTCCAACTAGTGAAAGCCGGCCCGGGACCAGACATGCCATAAGTTGCCGCAAACAGCCTAGCCAGCCAAGCATAGAGAATTGTGCTAACTGGTGTCGTAATAAGGCTTTAGTGTTTAGGTTGTTGTGCGAAAATGTTTTTTTATGGTGGGCCTTGCGAGTTCCGACATTCGGTCAGGTGGAGATAAGCCGTGAGTGCTGCACTTGACGTAACCCTTCACAGAATATTTTATAAAAGTCATAGAAATCTCTTGCGCGATCGTGTCTGAGGTGGTACACAATGGAGCATGAATGATAAAGATGCCATTATCGCTGCTCAGCAGAACCGGCCATAAGAATTCCGCGTACAAATCCGCATGGACATGGTGCCAGCAGACTCCGGAGGCTGTGTTTTATCACCTCAGCAATTCGCGGGCATCGCAAGTTCTTGTCGATATCCTGGGGAGAGACTTCAGCGGAACAGTGATCTGCGATTACTTCTCTGCCAACAAGAAGTTCGTCAACGATAACAATATTGCAGTTCAATATTGCTGGGCGCATCTGATTCGAGATATCAAGTTCCTGGCCACGCTGGCCTACAGAAAAGTTCGGCGTTGGGCAGAGGGCTTGTTGGAAATATTGGGAATACTTTTTGAATTATGGAAAACGAGACGTTGGCGACATCCCATCCGTTATAATCGAACGATAGAAAACTTGGGGAAGAGGTTTTTACGAAAAGTTCGCAGACCGCCGGATAATACCGAAGCTGCACCTATCAAAAAGAGATTCAATGCGTCTGGAGAAAAAGGATACTTTCTGTTTTTGGAACGGAAAGGGGTTCCACCAACGAATAATCGCACTGAACAAGCTATTCGTTTTGTGGTAATCGCCCGGCGTATAACGCAGGGAACGAGGAGTTGGGCTGGCATGCGTTGGTGCGAGAGAGCCTGGACTGTAGTAGCTACTTGTGCCCGGCATAACCAAAGCGTCTATCAGTTCTTTGTTGATGCCGTCACTGCCATCTACGCTGGCACACCATATCCTAAACTCATACCTAAAAAGGTGTGAAGGGTTACGTCGAGGGTGAAAACACGACTCGTAACCCCGCAAGCCAATTGCATCATTTTGCGGCATACTTCCATATCGGTGCTACTCTTGGAAACAGTATACCTGTGCTTAAAACGGCCCTCGATCGTTCAGGAGATTGGGATGAAACCATGGACCGCAATAAGGTTAGAAACTGGGGCAATTTTTTCTTGAGGATTATGGCTGCAGATTTGGGATATTATTACCAATATCATTCCCTTGCATTCTGCGGTAGCTATATTACCGAACAGCTAAAGGCTGGAGTCCTACCAACGAAGGAGAGATTACGTGACTTCGGAAAAAACTATCAAACCTCGCCGTAGACTAGGACGATCCATAGAATTCACCCTTATTGCATTGTGCCTAATACTTATTACTTTCTTTGCTGGTCGGGTTTCCACCAGTCTCTGGCCGGTTCGCCTCGTTTTGTTCAACTTCCCGTCAGATCCCGGAGACCTGGAGTGAGACTTAAAACGCTTCGAGAAATTAGTGAACAGAGTCAAAGCTTACATTAAAAAAAGTGATGGCTATCTACCGATTTACTTTTATCAGGAGCTTGTTGACGCAGGGGCGGTGGATCGCTTGGGTGACTTTGTCTGGCCGGATAGCGTGGTACACCCTTACATGTTACACGTACCTCCGAGAATAAATCCGGACCTGTCCAAGAATATCAAGGCCAGCCTCTTCCGGCTTCACAGAAAGGACCTCCACGAGACGTGGATATGTTTTCTGGATGGAACCTGGGCACGTTGGTCGCATAGCGGCGGGTATAAATGGCCTGGGGATCAAGCCAGCAAGTCGCCTCCAACTTACCAGCAATGGGAAACGTTATTTCGCGAGGCAGGTTACCCCCACTGGAAATCCCTGGAAGACAAAGCCGAGTGGACGAAAAAACATCAGGACCAGTTGGTTTGGAATGAGCAAATGAGTATGTACGTCCTAGGACGTCAATAGGGTTTGCGGGGCTATGTGTCAACAATTCACAAATAAATAATATCGTCTTCGGTTTTATTTCAAGCTTAGCAGGAGTGGGTTATGGGGATGCGGTTCTTGGGGCCGAAGCTATCAACGTGTGGCATAAATGGAAGCTTGAAAGTCCTATGCAAAGGGCGTCCTATGCCATAGGATATATTATCCACCGATGGTTTACCGACCCTCAGAGTCCAGCACCATCGCGCGAAGCCTTAATTTCAATAGTGTCTAAGGCAGTATATCTTGACTTTGGCTATGAGCATGACATACTATTTCATGCACTGACAACCGCAGCCCAATGGCCTAAATATAGAAATTACGAGTCTTGTGGCCTAGAGGCTGAAGTCAGCGACATTGCGGAAGAAAATCATGAAGGAGACGCAGGAGATTTTTCTACAACAACGTGGTATGGTAAGGCTGATGAAGATGGAACGGTATATAGATATGAGCCATTGTGAGGCCAGGAAGGCTCCTGAATAATGCCCTATAAGAGTATCTACAATGCCAAAATCAAAGAAAACTAGAACCCATCCCAAAACCTCATGTTAACTCATGTAATGAGCCGAAGTAAGGTTTATGAACCTTACAAATGAACAATGGCAAAGAATCGTAAATTTTATCCCGAAACCAAAAGCACAGCCTGGAAAATCAGGTCGGCCACCGCAGGAACCAAGAGATGTCCTCAATGGCATCCTCTGGATTCTGCGAACCGGAGCGCCTTGGGCAGATCTGCCAGAGCGGTATCCGACAAAAAGTACCTGCCACCGACGTTTCCAGGAATGGACAGAATCGGGGGTCTTTGCCAAAATACTGACGGCACTGGCCCAGGACTTGAAGGAGCGTGGCGGCATCGACCTGAGCGAGGGTTTTGGGATGACTTCTACAAATTTTTGGGCCCGTTAGCAGGGAAGGAGGAAATGGTCTAATATCTGTAACATAAACAATCAATTAGGGCTGAAGTGGCTTTGCTTATTGCGTGGACCATGTTCATCAACAGTAAGGGGCATGGTGATAGGATGAACCAAGTTGTAATAGAACATAGTCCAGAATTATTTTTAACCGTGATATTACGCCGAGCAAGTTTGTAAACGTTCTAGAATAGAACCGTGAAGTTGTGATGAACAAATCTGTAAGCGCCATGGAACAAAAAGTTTAAGTTTTATTTAAAAAGTTCTTGTACTATTGCAATGTAAATGGTATAATTCCATATAATAGGTGGTGAATTTCTATAAACATACTTGCGGGTTTTTCGTTGTTTTGTCCGGGGCAATAGCAACTTTCTCGCAACTGTTTTAAATTTCTGGCGGGCAGGCGATGGATAATCCAAAACGTTACAGCACAGCGGCGATTGCTCGCATCTGTCATGTAACACAGGTTACTGTTGGTGATTGGATTCGCTCCGGAAAGCTCAAGGGCATTCTCGTAGGCGGTCGATATTTTGTAGAAGCTGCTGAGTTGAACCGCTTTACTACTGCCCAAGCTGACTTTGATGAGTTTGAACAAGAAGTGTCTGAGATTGTAAAGCACATAATAATTGATCAAGATTGGCCAAAGATATCTGAGCAGATCGGTACCGGCCAACCGTGGCAGGAAATTACCGTCCCCTGTATAGTAGCCAGAGTATTCGTGCCCCAAATAGCTGACCCTCTGCATCTGATGCCCAATGTGCCCGAATGGTTGAAAGACCATGTTGCTTCCTGTCGCTCTTGCCAAGTAAAGCTTAAACGCCTCGACGAAGTCAGTCAGACCATTGAATATACCCAAACATGCGAAATACCTAAAGCAGTCTATGCCGCCGCCACATCAGACGACGTTGATGAGCGGATGGCTGCGGAGGAAATCATCGGACAGGTCCATATTTTGGACGGCAAAGACCCCGGTGATCTTACCTGCCAGCAGATTGGAAGCTACTACTGGCACATGGCTATCTGCGAATTGAATGCATACGCACCGCCAGAGAGGTATCAACATGCTATGGAATGCGATTATTGTAAAGAGAAGATCAGTTGGCTTCGCGATCAGATAGGCATTACTGCCCCCAAGGTCGGCAGCAAGGAATTCGCTCAATTAATGATGGATAAGTTCAAAGAGCGGCCTCCTGAAGATCAGCCGGTAACTGCTGAATTGCTAAAATCGCATAATGTAGATTGCGAACTGGTTCGCCCCTTATTAAATCAATTAGCTGACCCATTGGAATTGGTTCTCTTGCCTCGTTGGATCGAAGCTCACGTGCAGGATTGCGAGGATTGTAAGCAGGAATACACATCTCTGTACAAATTCAACGAGATGCTTGACGTAATCGATATGGCTCGGCTCAACTGGGGATCTGTCGTCAAAAAACTTTTTCCAGATACAAAACCTGAGATGGTAGAAAAGGCTGAGAAGTTCGCAGAGGCTCACAATAGGAGCCTGACTTGTTTCTCAGCCAGCCGATATTACCACGACATGGCCCGATGCGATCTGGAATCACATGCTCCAGCGGAGACCTATCTGCATGTCAGATATTGTCCTTCCTGCAGTGAGCACGTCCGGCAACTCTATTACCGGCTGGGCATGGCTGTGCCCCAGCTCGGCAGTCCAGAGTTCGAGGAATTGCGGGCCGGTACTCGCAGCATACCCCTGGTGCCTGCTCCAAAACGCTCGGCAGATGGATTAGGTTCAACAGAGTATATCCAACTGAGAGATCAGGTAAGCAAGAGCAGGCTGCGTCTGATGCCTGCCGCTGTAAAAGCCGGGGGCTCCGCTGCTGTTCTCTGGGCTGGGAAGCGAGCACAGTCTGCACGGCAAATGTCCAGAACCGTCAAACCTGCCACTTTGCTCAAATACGCAGCGGTGCTAATGCTACTGGTGGGTGGGTGGCTTCTTGTTAATCCTGCGGTCGCTAGTGACGATGTGCTTGCGGACATGGTCAATGGCTTCAAAGGCGTCAGGAATGTTTGCGTTCAAGTATTCCGGGCAGGACAAAAGGAACCCTTCCGTAAAGAATGGCTTTCCGCGGATTTGAATGTTCGACTTAGAGAAAGAGTCGGCCAAAGATTGATCTTACAGGATTTCAATAACAAGATCACTCGAACAAAGGAACTAGACTCGGGGCAAATAAAGACAGAACCGTTTCCTCCAAAAGCAGCAACTGACCCAACTATTGAAGATAGGTTGACGAATTTCTCCGTTGCTGTAGTTCCGTTTCAGAGTATATCTGATATGCCCAAAGATTCTAAATTGAAGGAAATAACCGATCCTAAGGTTCTAAAGGGCCTGGAGCCGGGCATAGAAGTCTATGAAGTGTCCTGGAACGACAAAGACGAAAGGACCGGAGAATTTGTAGTCAGAATATGGCGCGGCTATATAAGGCCAATAGACGACCAGACAAAACAACTGCTAAAGTTTGAGCGATGGCATAAAGACCCTCTTGTGGATAAAGAGGCTGTTTTTGAACGTGTTTTTACGTTGAGTTATCCCACGACCGATCAAGTGCGGCTGGTCGTCGAACGGTCGGGTTTGGCGGAGGATTGAAAGAGAGATACTTCGTCCTCCCGGCGCGCCGGGATCGGGACGAAGTATGACAGAGAGGGTGTCGCCCCTGAGGCAAAAAAGTGTCACCCTGAGGCAAAGCCGAAGGATATTCTTTACGTCATTACTGAAAGAGAGATACTTCGTTGCACTCAGTATGACAGAGGGGGTGTCACCCTGAGGCAAAGCCGAAGGGTCTCAATCATACCAATTATCACTAAGATCATTCCAGTCGGGATTGGTAGTGTTTATCAAGTCAATTTTCTTTTTACGTAGCCAACCCTTGATGGTTTTCTCATTGGCAATAGCGGATTGAACATTACTAAATGTCTCAAAATATATTAGCTGAGTAATGTTGTATTATTTCGTGAATCCTTCAACGAGTTTATTTTTGTGTTCGTAAACCCTTCTTACGATATTGTTGGTCATGCCGGTATAGAGCGTGCCAGACCTGTTCGTCATAATATAAACATAGTATTGATTGTTTGCAGACATCGTTTGCTTATTATAGTTTTGAGCACCGCAGCTGGCAAGAGAGATACTTCGTCCTCCCGGCGCGCCGGGAGCGGGACTCAGTATGACAGAGGGGATGTCAGCATGAGGCGAAAAGGTGTCAGTCCGTCACACAGCTCAGAAGGTGTGCCGTGACGAAGCCG
>SDBV01009669.1_pt1 | contig 12768 bp, 12 predicted proteins | sample 2277081 | NCBI WGS metagenome assembly SDBV01 (sample SAMN10402039, study PRJNA504765) | marine sediment metagenome | isolation source: marine sediment core GS10_PC15, 223 cmbsf | place: Arctic Ocean: Southern Knipovich Ridge | collected 2010
CGCGATGGTCAAGGCCGCCAGGGACAGGGACGAGACGATCCGCAGGGCGGCCATCAAGGGCCTCGGCGTCGTCGCCGGCCTGAAGGAGCTGCCCGACATCGTCGATCTCCTTATCGAGAACAAGGACACTTCGATCCGGTCCGACCTCGAGAAGGCGCTTGCCGCGACCGCCATGCGCATCTCCGACGCCGAGGTGCGCACCGAGGCCATCGTCACGGGGCTCGGCAGGGCGGACGCGGACGCCAAGGCCAGGATGCTGGGGGTGCTTGGCCGGCTCGGCGGGAGGGGGGCGCTCGCCGCTGCGCGGGGCCAGCTCAAGTCCTATGATGCCGACGTCGCCACGGCGGCCGTGCGAGCGCTCGCGGGCTGGCCGGACGCCACTCCCGCGGCCGACCTGTTGAATACCATCAAGACAACAAGGAACAGCATCCACAGGGTCCTCGCGTTCCGCGGCTACATCCGGATGGCGAACATGCCGTCGGAGCGGACCGCCGCCGAGACGGGGCGGATGTACGCGGAGGTGCTCGGGCTCGCCACGAGCGCGACCGAGAAGAAGTCCGTGCTCGCCGGGCTCGCGGGCGCTCGCTCGGAGGGGGCGCTGCGGCTGGTCGAAGGCCTCCTGGCCGACGACGCCGTCAAGGCCGAGGCCGAGATGGCGCTGGTACAGATAGCCTCGAACTGCCGCGACAGCGCCCCGGACGAGGCGCGAGCGGCGCTCAAGAAGATAATCGCCACCACGCGCAACGGCGGTCTCCGCGGCAAGGCCGAGGGCGTCATTAGAGAGATGGACAAGTACCGCGGCTACATAACGTCCTGGCTCGGCAGCGGACCGTACACGCAGGGGCATTCCTTCAACACCGCGTTCCCTCCCGAGAAGCCGGACGCCGAGGGCGTGAAATGGAAGGCCCTGACGAAGGGCGTCGCGCCGCTGAATATCAACCTCCTGGCGGCCATAGGCCCCGGCGGCAACCGGGCCGCCTACATGAAGACCCACGTCTACTCGTCCACCGACCAGGACGTGCGGCTCGAGATGGGAAGCGACGACGGCATCAGGGTGTGGATCAACGAGAAGGTCGTCCATTCCAATCCCGCCACCCGCGGACTGAGGCCGGGCGAGGACAAGGCGAAGGCCAGCCTCAGGCGGGGCTGGAACAAGGTGCTCGTGAAAATCGCGCAGGGCGGCGGGGACTGGGGTTTCTGCTTGCGCATCGTCAAGCCCGACGGCGGCGTCATCGAGGGCCTGAGGGTCAACGTCGACGGCAAGTAGACCGGTCGCAAATGACGGGCATCGGGTATGCCGGATTCAAGGCAAGATCATATCGACCGCCGCCGGTTCGTGAAGGCCGCGGGTCTCGGAGCGGGAGCGCTCACGTTGCCAAGCGTCCTCGGTTCCGGTTCGGTCGCGAAGGCCGCCCCGGGCCGACCCAACCTCGTCTTCGTCCTCGCCGACCAGTGGCGGGCGCAGGCCACGGGCTACGCCGGCAACGCGAGCGTCCTCACGCCCAACCTCGACGCGCTGGCCGCCGAGGCCGTGAACTTCAGTAATGCGGTCTCCGGCTGTCCGGTGTGCACGCCGTACAGGGCGAGCCTCATCACGGGTCAGTACCCTCTGACCCACGGCCTCTTCCTGAACGACCTGTGCCTGAGTAGCGAGGCCGTCTCCATCGCCGAGGCCTACGCGGGGGCCGGCTACCAGACCGCCTACATCGGCAAGTGGCACCTTGACGGTCACGGCAGGAGCTCCTACATCCCGCCGGAGAGACGGCAGGGCTTCGAGTACTGGAAGGTGCTCGAGTGCACGCACAACTATAATCGCTCCGCATACTACGCCGGCGACGACAGCACGAAGCGTCTCTGGAAGGGCTACGACGCGATAGCACAGACCCGCGACGCCGAGAGCTATATTAGGGAACATGCCGGCGGAGGGAAGCCCTTCCTTCTCCTCCTGTCCTGGGGGCCGCCTCACGCTCCTTATCACACCGCACCAGGGAAGTACAAGACCATGTACGCCGGGAGAGACATCAAGCTCCGAGGCAACGCGCGCGGGAACGCGAAGAAGGACCTCCGCGGCTACTACGCCCACATGTCCGCGCTCGACGAGTGCGTCGGTAGCCTGCTCAAGACGATCGGCGAGGCGGGCATCGCGGACAACACGATATTCGTCTTCACCTCGGACCACGGGGACATGCTGCACTCGCGCGGCCATATGAAGAAGCAGCGGCCCTGGGACGAGTCGATCATGGTGCCGTTTCTGCTGCGCTATCCCCCGGCCCACGGGAAGAAGGGCCGGACCATCGACATGCCGATCAACACCCCCGACATCATGCCGACGCTTCTCGGTCTGAGCGGCGTGCGCGTCCCTCCCACCGTCGAGGGCAAGGACTACTCGGGGCTCATCAGAGGGACGGAGAAGCCGAGCACGTGGGCCGGAACGACGGCGGCCCTTATCACCTGCCCGTCGCCTTTCGGTCAGTGGGCGAGAGGCAATGGCCGCGAGTACCGCGGCGTGCGGACCAGGCGCTACACGTACGTCCGCGATCTCAAAGGCCCGTGGCTTCTCTATGACAACGAGTCGGACCCCTACCAGATGACGAACCTCGTCGGCAAGCCCGGCTCGGCCGATCTCCAGAGGAAGCTCGAGGCCGTCCTCAAGCGGAAGCTCGCCGAGACGCGCGACGAGTTCCTTCCCGGTACGGCCTACATCAAGAAGTGGGGCTACAAGGTGAACCGCTCGGGCACCGTGGGATACACCGCGTAGCGTCAGGCTCCTCCAGTGAGGCTACCCGGCGTGGCGAACTAGCGGGATCGCGACCGGCGGACGCTTCCGGCAGGAGCCCGCCGAGGGCCGCCCTTCCCGATCACGACGGCTCGTCGGGCCCGCTCTCGCCGTGGGCCTTGTCTATCGCGGCGAAGAGGCTGCGTATGTCGCCCCATCCCGCGATTGTGACCCACACGGCCATCCCCGCGAAAATGCCCACGCCGAGGATCAGGACCGCCTTCCACAGGAATATCCAGAACCCCATCGTTAGGCTCCTTTCAACGCGGCGGAGTCGGGCTTCAACGGGGCGCCGCACGAGGGCGCGGCGGCCTCGGGCTTGTCCCTGTCGGGGAAGAGCAGCGACCCCAGCACCATGACCACGAGGGTGAGGCATATCGTCCCGAGGCCGATCCAGGCGCTCGACATCTTGAAGCCGAGCGCCTTCTGCACGGGACTCAGACCCAACAGCGCCGTGAGCCCGCACAGGAGAGCCGCCACCGCGCCCGTCGAACTCGCCCTCTTCCAGTAGAGGCCGAAGAGCAACAGCGCGAAAGCACCGGTGAAATAGATCGCCCCGGTCACCGCCATGTAGTCCCAGATGTCATCACTGCCCTTGTAGGCAAGCCCCCAGTAGAGCACGTAGAGGCCGATGGCCACTATGAGGATACGCGTGAGGAGTATCCTCTTCTTCGTGTCCAGCTTGTCACCGACGAGGGGCGCGATGATATCCTGGGTTATCACCGAGCTCCAGCACAGGAGGTAGCTGTCGTGCGTCGACATGAACGCGGCCAGCATCGCGGCTGTGATTATCCCTATGATGCCGATGGGGAGTATCCTTCCGAGGAAGAGCGGCATCGCATAGAGATTGTCCACCGCCTTGGCGCCCTCCGCCTGGGGGAAGAAGATCCCTTTGAGCGCAGGCGTCTGGATGATGAAGACGAACGCGCAGATGCCTAGGAAGTAAGGGATCAAGAACCTAACGAGGAACGACACCGATGACCACATGTACTGCTTCTTGACGACCTCCGTGCTCTCGGCGGCCAGCGCCCTCATCACGGACGTCTGCCAGATCGCGCAGCTCACCAGCCCCAGGAAGGCCATCCATATCGAGTTCGACGACGAGGGCCGCGTGAAGGTCCACGTCCTGAAGCTCGACAGGTCGATGGAGTCCCTCCACAAGCTGGACGGCAATCAGCTCTACGGGATCATCGCCGGGGCCATAGGCAGGAAGCTCCCGCACCGAAAGGCGAAGAACCTCGCGATCATGGGCTTCTCGCGGTTCGACCCCAAAACAAGAAGGAACCTCGCACACACGGCGCTGGGGGGAGGGTCGCTCGCGCTCTTCGGCGGGTCGAACATCTACACGTGGCCGTGCCGCCTCACGGGTGCCCAGGCCGCCTTCATGGACGCCACGAGGATCGACACGAAGAACTACTGCTCGGACTCCGTCGGCCGGCACACGTTCCGGGCGAACTCGTCGACCTGCATCGGCGCGAGCCTGCACGAGCTGGGCCACACGTTCGGCCTGCCGCATAGCTCGAGCTGGCGCGACATCATGACCCGCGGCCACGACTACTTCAACCGCGCCTTCACCCTCGTCGAGCCGCCGCACGCGGGGCGTAAGAGCCCGCTCGAGTTCACGAAGGATAAAGAAGCGTTCTGGATGCCGGTGTCGGCCGCGGCGATGGCGCCCATTCGTCACTTCGCGATGGTCGAGCGCGAGTACGACAACGAGAAGAAGACCTCGGCCGGCATCGACGAGGACTCGTGCGAGATCGTGGTCAGGAGCGAACGCGGCCTGGCGTTCGTCGGCATCGAGAAGCCGGGGAGGTCCGACTACTTCATCCCGCGCGACCTGGAAGCGCCAGTGCCCAAGGAGCAGCGCGCCTCGGCCGCCGAGCTCGGCCGCCGGCTGGGCACCGAGGACCTGCTGATCCGAACCGTCGATACCGAAGGTAACCACAGCCACTTCCGGACGAAGGATCTCCTGTTGCCCTACGTGAGGACGTGGCGCTTCGCCTCCCGCACGGAGCCGTGGACCAACACCGGGGCCTTCGTCGAGATGACCGACGCGAAGCTCGAGTCCATCCGGGCATCGGCCGCGCGCGCCCGCCCCGTGACCTCGCCCGGCTCGCAAGTCGACTTTCTACCGAGGTTCCCCGAGGACGCCCGCGCGAACGTCGTCGGCTACGCGGTGCGCACCATCCGTTCGGCCCGGCCCCGTAAGGTAAAGATTCTCACCGGAAGCGACGACGCGCTCCGCGTGTGGGTGAACGGGAAGCTCGTGAAGGAGGCCCTCGCGCTGCGGAGCGCCGTGCCCGACCGCTGCGTCCCCGTGCGCAGACACAATCCGTTATGGATGGCATCCCTCATCTTGCCCCATACCTCGTCAGCGATGTAGCGGTAGTTCATTTTATCAGTGGCGCTCCGCCCTGGATTAACCTCCAGAGGAGAATACCCCAGATGCCTAAGATGGTCGATAGCGCTATGACCCCAACCACCACCAGCATCAATAAAGATGTGCACGTCGTAACCCAGCTCCGCCAGGGCGGGGGCAAGGTGCGCTAGTTGCCTCTCGGCCCCGCCGCTACCCAACGTGGGGATACAATAAAATAATCGTTTCGTCTGTGTATGGCTTTCGTTAGTTGACATTTGCCCGGAGCAATTTACAGAAATTTGCATAAACCTCCATAATAGCAGGGTCGATTTCTAGTAGCTATTTTTAAGTGGTTTTGTGCTTCCGTCATTAATTGTTGCTAATTCAAGTCGCCCTGCTGCTTCGAAGTTCCAATATGCCTAACTATCCAAATATTATCAACAAGTAAACACCTCACAAAGAATATCTCTCTGTGAGCGTGTCCCCAAAAACTGGGCGCGGGTTTTAGGTGGAATCGTCTCCGGGTAGAGTATTACATGACCTGCCCCCGCGAGCGGTACCAGTGACAATGTTAGTCAGCGGGTACATTGGCCGTGCCTTGTAGGCGTAGCGCATCGGAGCCGGGTAGTACTATTCTGAGGGCAACATCCGCGGTTTGGGATCGTCTACCCACCCCCCCGGGCGCTGGTTGGCGCCTTCGCGATCGATGTCGCCGAGGTCCGCACGCGCTCGTTCGGCCAGGTGCAGGAGGCGCTGGACGACGTCCGGGTGTTCTGCGGCGAGTTCCCGGGTTTCGCTGATGTCGTTGCGAACGTCGTAGAGCTCGGTATCGAAGCGCTCGGCGCCTTCGAAAGAACCGTTCAGTTTGCAGAGCTTCTTCTCCAGGGGCAGATAGAGCTTCCACGGGCCCGACCGGACCGCCTGAAGCTGATACAGGTAGTAGTAAAAGAAACCGGGCTCGTCGTAGGGCGACTCGGCGTCGGGATCGTTGGTCAGGATGGGCAGGATGTCGTGTCCGGCGATCACTCGGTCGTCGGGTGCCTGCGCCCCCGCCAGGTGCGTCACCGTGGGAAGGATATCCATCATCGTTGTCACGTCGTCTCTGACAATTCCGGCGGGAATTTTGCCTGGGAAGCGGGCGATGCAGGGCATTCGCTGACCGCCTTCGGAGGTGTCGTACCCCCAACCGCGAAGGGGCGCATTGCTGCCCTGGGGCGGGTCCCAGTGCACGGCGCCGTTGTCGGAGGTCCAGATCACGAGGGTCTTCTCATCAATATTCAGCTCTTTCAGGACCTTCATAATCTCACCCGCAGACCAGTCGAGTTCTTCGACGCAGTCGCCGTAGGGGCCGTTGGTGGACCTGCCCTGGAAGGGGGGGCTGGAGAAGGGGCGATCCGTGCTGCCGGGCATTGCGTGGGGCAGGTAGAGGAAAAACGGTTTGTCCTTGTTCTGGCGGATGAAGCGGATGCTTTCTTCGGTATAGCGCTTGGTGAGGTAATCGCGGTCGACCGGGGCTTCGATGACGGTTTCGTTTCGCATGAGTGGGAGTGGCGGCCAGTCCGGGTGCTTGTCACTTGGGACCATGTCCTCGCTATAGAGAGTACCGAAAAACTCATCGAAACCGTGGCGGGTGGGCAGGAACGGGGGCTGATCGCCGAGGTGCCACTTGCCGATGCACGCGGTGGCGTAGCCCTGATCCCGCAGCAGTCCGGCGATTGTTATCTCGCTCGGGTTTAGCCCCTTGTGGTCTATCGGTATCAGCACGCAGAGCCCATCGCCGCCGACGTGCATGTTCACGCGGCGCGGATAGCACGCGGTCATCAGGCTTGCGCGGGACGGGGTGCACACACCGCTCGTACTGTAGAAACTGGTGAATCGTACACCCTCACGAGCAAGTTGGTCGATGTGTGGCGTACGATGTTGTCGGGACCCATAACATCCCAGGTCTCCATAACCCAGATTGTCCATCAGCATGACGATGACATTAGGTGCGTCCATTGCTCTTCTCTTCTCTGTCGAACGGCGGGAATCACTTGCCGGCGCGTAAGCGACGGTCAAGTGCATTCCCCTGGTTCGGTCAGTTCCTTTTCTTTCTCACGTCGAGGATGGCCTCGTAATGCTTGAGAACCTTTCCATCATAGCGAGTATTAATGAACTTATCGATGTCGTCAAATAGAGCTTTCCTCTTGTCGTCAGGCAAGGCAATGTGACCAGAATAGGTGCTGAGCAATCTGATATACTCCTCAGCTGTGTAGTAGTTGCTCCACGGATACACTCGTCGCGTGGATTCATGGAAACGCTCGATCCCTGGTTGAGATGTTGCGATCGGCTCAGGCGTCTTCGTATTCCCCTCGGGCTGACACCACTCCGGAACGTGCAATCGATAGACCTCCTGCACATCAGCGAAGAAGCCCTCATTCTTCCGAATATGCGTGTTGGAGAATACCGCGAGAGCCCCGGAAGCATTGAGGACTGCTGCACTCTTCACATAGGCTACGGCAGGGTCAACCCACCGAAAGGAAGTGGCCGCGATCACGAGATCATACGCGTTTTCCCGCGATTCCCATTCCTCGAAGGACCTCACTATGATTCGAACATTATCCAGCCCCCTGAACTTGCTGGCTGCCACCGCTGCAAGATCACTTCCGATATCGAGGCAATCCATCGAATAGCCACGAGAAGCGAAGGGTTCAGTTGCCTTGCCGGTCGCACATCCGATCTCGAGAATCCGACCTTGTTCCGGGATGCCCGAAAGATCGATCACGTCCTCGACGAGCGCATCTGGATAACCCGGTCGAATTCGATCGTACACATCTGCGCTTTGATCGAATGTCTTGCGAAGTTGCTCTCTCTCGTTCATTCTCTTTGACCCAACATATAATAGACAGTGTTTTCCCTGCCTATTTACAAGGCGGGACTCATGTTTATCAAGCTATAACATCATTCCATAGCGACAATAAAGTATTAGCTTCCACACATAACTAAGCGCCGTATATCACTCCACGGCTTTAGGGAAATTATCGTTTGAAAGCCACTTTCAGTCAACAGACATCGACTGCAAGCCGATGGTTTGGGTTACGAGTGGAAGACGCGTAGGCGCAGCTTTCAGCGGTATGGTGCAGGCAATTGTTCGCAGTCCTAAACATAGATTGTTCTGTATGTAAGTTGCCCGTCCTTCAGAACCCAATGTCGGAACGAGCTTTGCCTTCCCCACCACCCAACGACAGGCCCTGCAATGTGGAAGGGGATACCGTCACGAACGTGCATTTCATCACGATGAAAATGACCGGCAAGAACGGCGAAGACGCCAGCAGCCTTCATGATTCTCGTCCATTTCGTCATGGTTTCTTCTTTCCATCCAGCGTGATTCTCGTTCTTATAGAAGTCGGGCAAACCGGTGGCGTGGCAGAATAGAATGGTGGGTGTCGGTGGCGATAGGATTTCGCCAAGTTTCTTCCATGCACGATTCCTTGTGGCCTCAGTGGCTCTATCTGATATTGCCTGACTGTTGAAGAACGAAAACCGGAGACCTATGACAGGGGTTATCGAGTTGTAGCAGGGGCCGAACACATTTTCAAAGGTCGCCTCGTGTTGTTCTGAATGATCGAACGTGACATCGTGATTCCCAGGCACAAACAGCGTCTTTTTCTTGAAGGTTAGAAGTTTCTTGGCCGTTACCATGTCTTCTTGCTTTCCGTGCCCGTTGGATACATCTCCTGTGTGGATGATCATGTCATACGGCAAGGATAAGCTGTTTACTGCATCCACAACCTTGCGTGTTCTTTCGATACCACTTGTGTCTGGAATGTGAGTGTCCGACACCTGAACGAACGAAATGTCATGGGGTGTCTCGTGATGGTCTTGGGCAAATACCGATTGCGGAACCAGTGCGGCCAAAGTCCCAGCACCTGCCAAGCCGAAAAATGACCGTCTTGTAATCTTCATGTTTCTATCCGCTCCACTCCGAACGTTGCGAATCAGGCCGATGGGTTTCCTGTTTGTTGAGAGGGCTGTTCCTCCGGGGGCTCGGGGAATAATTCTGTGTCCGGGTCCGGGTATGCCACCTCCGTCCAGTGAGGTTCTTCCTGTTCGCCACCCGGTTCAGCAGGCGGTGCTGGGTGGTCTATCTGTTTGTCGAGAGGTTCCTCGATGGACGGTTCGGCTGTTTTGTCCGCCGCTTCCTCGTCGTCCAAATCGCGCACCCAGACAGTCAGGCCCGTCTTGCGAATCCTCACGACCTGAAAGATCGTCAAGGCAAGCATTACCAGGACAGCGATTAGGTAGATCATGGCTCTGCGGCCGGAGGACATTGCAACGGCCAGAGCCATCAGCACCGTCGCCAGCACATGAAACTGGAGGCTTAGTAATTTTTTGCCGTATCGAACGATGCAAACTTTCCGAGGTTTTTTTAACTGATCCAACTGATCCAACTGATCCATGGGTCCATTCCTATCTGGGCATTGCCGATTTTCGAATCAAGGTTTTCTCACAGTCACAGTGTCGTTTTTTCGCCCGGTTGGAGTATTGTAACCGCACACGGGGCCTGTTGGGCGAAAGTTTTGGCGTCAGAGGCCTGTCCGACGATATCGCCCCAGTGATATGGTATGGCGATTTTGCATCCGATGACCTCGCAGGCCTTGGCGGCCTCGGCGGCGGTTAAGGTATACGTTCCGCCGACTGGCAGCAAGGCTGCGTTTGGTTCTCCCAAACCGCTCATCTCGTCGATCAGGTCGGTATCGCCTGCGTAGTATATCCGTTTCCCGCCCATGGTTATCACCGCTCCGCACCCCCCATTGTCCTTGGGGTGGAATTTCTTGCCGATATTGTAGGCGGCGACGGGTTCGATGGTTACGTCCCCGATCGTGATGCACTTACCGGGCGTAATGGCGGTGGCGGCGGGGAGTTCGGTAACCGTCTCGCCCGGGGCGATGACGGTCGTGTCATCCTTGCTTACCCGCGCCACGTCCGGCGGCGAACAGTGATCGAAATGGCTGTGCGAGACGAACACCACGTCCGCGTCGTGCGGTTCGCCGGGGAGCTTCCACGGGTCGATATACACCACGCATCCCTCAGACGCCAGGCGGAAGCTGGCGTGATTGATCCAGACTATTTCCACGGACATGCGACTGCTCCTTTCAAACCTGTGGCAGATTATCTTGGACAAGTTCGACCTGTTGTATTTTATACATTATGTCCCCGAGGAAAAAGCCTATCCATTCAATCCGGATAAAGCAACGTAGGGAATTTCCGACAAAAACGCTTTGTACGTTCTGTGATCCGGCGATTGATATGGTACGTCATTGGTGCTAAATTAAAGGGGATAAGGTTCCTCTTCGCAAAGCAACGAAACAAATGAAGAACCCGATACGAAAGCGAGTGTGTCCTTGATGGCTCTTCGACTACCCATTTATCTGGACAATAACGCCACAACGCCGGTTGACCCGCGCGTGCTGGAGGCGATGATGCCCTACCTTACGGAGCATTTCGGGAATCCCGCCAGCCGAAGCCATTCGTTCGGCTGGAAAGCGAAAGACGCCGTCGATGAAGCACGCCGCCAAGTCGCCGCCCTGATCTGCGCCACTCCCAAAGAGATTATTTTTACCTCCGGCGCGACTGAGAGCGACAACCTGGGGATTAAGGGCGTCGCGGAGATGTATCGGAGTAAGGGTAACCACATCGTTACCTGTCGCACGGAGCACAAGGCCGTGCTCGATACCTGCGAATACCTCAGCAGGCAGGGCTATGAGATCACCTCGCTGACCCCGGACAAGTATGGACGTCTCTCACCCGAGCAAGTCGACGAAGCCATCACCGCCAAGACCATCCTGATTACGATCATGGCGGCGAACAATGAGACCGGCGTTCTGCACCCGATTAACGAGATCGGACTGGTCGCCAAGCGGCGTGGCGTCCTGTTTCACACTGACGCTACGCAGGCGGCGGGCAAGATTCCCTTGGACGTACAGGCCATGAACGCCGACCTGCTGAGCCTCTCTGGGCACAAAATGTACGCCCCGAAGGGTGTCGGCGCCCTTTTCGTCCGCCGGCGCGATCCGCGGGTACGCTTAGCTGCCCAGATACACGGCGGGGGGCATGAGCGCAATATTCGCAGCGGGACGCTGAACGCCCCCGGTGTCGTCGCCCTCGGGAAGGCCTCCCAGCTCGCCGCCGAGCAGATGGATCAGGAAGTAGCCCGCCTGGGCGAACTGCGCGACCGCCTGGAAGAAGGGATACTTCGACGGGTGGACTACGTCAAGCGCAACGGGCATCCGACGGAGCGGGTGTCTAATACCACCAATCTCTCCTTTGCCTTTGTCGAAGGTGAGTCCATGATGATGAAGATGAAAGACATCGCCGTCTCCAGCGGTTCGGCGTGCACCAGTGCGTCGCTCGATGTGAGCTTTGTCCTGAAGGCGATGGGCGTCCCGGACGATCTGGCGAACAGTTCTATCCGGTTCAGCCTTGGGCGGTTTACAACGGCGGGAGACATCGACTACGTCATAGATCACGTCGTCTCGGCGGTAGAGCAGTTGCGAGAGTTAAGTCCCTTGTTTGAGCAGGCCCGGGAGAAGGGGGATATCGGCGGTATCGAATGGACCCAAGTTAAATAAGCTATTTCTCTCTGCTCTCCGGTGCGGGGGTGCGAATCAGGGGTCGGACATTGATATGGCGAACTATTCGAAAAAGGTGATCGATTACTTTATCAACCCTCGCAACGTCGGGGCGATGGACGAGAATTCTGACCGTGTGGGCACCGGTGTTGTCGGCTCGTCGGAGTGCGGCGACGTGATGAGGCTCCAGATTGAAGTGGATGACAACGGGGAGATCGTCGATGCGAAGTTCAAGACCTTCGGATGCGCCTCAGCCATCGCGTCCACCAGTCTGGCGACGGAGTGGCTGAAGGGCCGAAACATCGACAAGGCCGGCGAAATAAAGGACACCGACATTGCCCGCGAGCTGTCCCTCTCGCCCAAAAAGATTCACTGCTCGGTCCAGGCCGAAAATGTGATCAAGGCCGCGATAGACGATTGGAGAAAGAAAAACCATCCCTCCAAAAAAGTCTGACCGCCCGCGGCTAGTGGTTAATTTATAGTACCAATGTTCCCCTTTTTGATTAGCACATTGATTTTCTCTTACTCCAGTTGTAGGCTTTGTGCGAAACCTGAAGAATAACAAGGAGAGTTTCATGCGTTATGCGGTCATTATGGCAGGGGGGGCGGGCAAGAGGCTGTGGCCTCATTCGCGTCAGGCCATGCCCAAACAGTTTCTTCGCCTCATTGGCGGAAAAAGTCTGATGGAAATAGCCGTCCAGCGTCTGGAGGGCATCTTCGAGCCGGAGCAGATTTTCATCGTCACTAACGCCGAGTACACCAGTCCGGTCGCCGAGATACTGCCCGATATTCCAGAGGCGAACATTATCGGTGAGCCCGAAGGGCGGGACACGGCCAAAGCAATCGCACTTGCTGCGGAGCGACTGGCCGGTAAGGACGAAAACGCCACGATGGCTGTCTTCACCGCCGACCACATCATTCGCCCGGTCGATTGCTTCACCGAGGCGGTTCTGCTTGCGATGGACACGGCCGAGCGGTATCCCGACGCCCTGCTGACCTTCGGGATTCGTCCCACCTGGCCG
>SDBV01009670.1_pt1 | contig 12767 bp, 14 predicted proteins | sample 2277081 | NCBI WGS metagenome assembly SDBV01 (sample SAMN10402039, study PRJNA504765) | marine sediment metagenome | isolation source: marine sediment core GS10_PC15, 223 cmbsf | place: Arctic Ocean: Southern Knipovich Ridge | collected 2010
ATTCTATATTGCGCATCAGGGCCGCAGGCCTGGTAGCGAAAGACCATCAAGAAGACAGCGAGCAAGTCGTGACTTCATCGCTATTTCCTTGATGAAATAAGCCAGTTTTTGGAGTGCGCAGGCAAGCCTGCGCACTCCAAAAAATGGTTTAAAATGAACAAGACATCCTGTTCATCCTGACCATCCTTTTATCCTGTAAAAAAAAACACAAGAGATCTGAGGCTCAAAAACCCGCTATCCGATATCGGCTTCCCAAGAACGCAAGAAAGATAAAATATCATTCTTAATGGGCTTCTTCTTCAGAAAATCCATCATTTTAGAATCCCGACTCAAATGAGCTATCTTCGCAAGAAGATTCAAATGACGTTTGTCATCACAAGCGAAGAGGAAAAAGAGTGTGTGAACCGGCTCGTTATCCAAAGCTCCAAAATCAATGGGCTCCTTTGGAAAAACAACAGCCACTGCATCATAATGGGTGTTGAAGGTAATTTCACGAGTATGCGGAATCGCAATCCCGTGATTTAACCCTGTGGGCATCAAGTTTTCACGGTCCAACAAGAGATCAGTCATAAGATCGGGATCAAATCCCAGCTGCTTGCAAAGAATCTCCGAAGAATTTCGAATGATCTCTTCTTTATTAGATCCAGGAACATCGTGATAGACACCCCCTTTATGGATCGCACGGAAAAGAGCGTATTGTTTGATTCCACGAGAGGGGTGTTTGTGTTCATCACTGTCCTGAAGAATATTGAATTCTTTTTCGGTCTCCAGCTCATTGCGAACAATCCAGTCCTCCACTTCATTACGATTGAAGCGATATTCTTCATTCAGTTGGTAAGCAGGAATTTTCCCATCAGAAAGCCAGCGTCGAATGGTGGATTCGGATACATTTAGTAAATCGGCCACATCTTCAATCTTAAGGTCCATGGTGTCTCCTTCCTAAAACCCTTCAAATAGTTTGACAACCTCTTCCGGAGATTTTGCATTCAGAATTTTCTTGCGACGCTCCTCGTCCTTCAGCGCTAAAGTGAGACTAGAAAGGATTTGGAGGTACTCGGTTTGTTTATCATCCGGCCCTCCAATCAAAAATACCAATCTCACGGGATTGTTATCCAACGCATCCCAGTCCACACCTTTATCTAAAATCCCAACTGCAATAAAGAAATCGTCATATTCTTGTAATTTTGCATGCGGAATGGCAACTCCCATCCCAATGCCTGTCGTCACTATCTTTTCCCTTTCAATAATCGCATCAAAGAGAGATTCATTATGATCAACTTTCCTCTCTTTGACAAGCGTGTCCACAAGGGATTTGATGACATCATCACGGCTTTTGCCATTGAGAAAGATGATCATTTTAGGATCGAGATAGTGTGAAATCGTAACCATAAGCTCTTCTTTTCCGAACAACAAATTTAGCATTAATTAACGCCTGTATGACCAAAACCACCCGTTCCCCGTACAGTGACTTTAAGTTCTTCGCACTCGACAAAATGAGCGCGGGTAACGGGAGTTAAAATCATTTGGGCAATCCTCATATCAGGGGTCACAACAAAATCTCTTTTGCCGTGATTAATCAAAATCACTCTCACCTCGCCGCGATAATCTGAATCGATTGTCCCAGGCGTATTCAATACGGTAACTCCATGTTTCAACGCCAGTCCACTTCGTGGACGAACCTGAATTTCATAGCCAAGGGGAATGGCAAAACGAAGTCCTGTCGGAATCAAGGCCGTGCTACCAGGTTCAATAGTAATCGGTTCGTCTATGTGGGCTCTTAAATCGGCACCTGCTGCCTCTAATGACGCATAGGAGGGAATCTTTTCCTTGTCTTCAGCGGTGGTGAGAACTTCGATGACTTCTTGCATGTGCTTTTTCCTCAGTGTGATATGATAACTTCTGGGTTTTATTCTCGGGTTGAGCTAAAGGTGTATCTCATTGCCATCGGTCGTAAAGATGGTTCGCGTTGACGAATCTGATGGGGAGCAGAGGAATCTTTTTCCTCTTTATGTCCCCTTTCATTGCCGGTTATGTACTGCAACAGTTGTGAAAGTTTCTTTTTCAGCTCATGTCTCCTCACAATACAATCAATCATTCCATGTTGCAAGAGAAATTCTGATTTTTGAGCTCCTTCCGGAAGCTTCTCCCCAATGGTCTGTTCGATCACGCGTGGTCCGGCAAAACAGATTAATGCTCCCGGCTCAGCGATAATGATATCCCCCAACGAAGCAAAAGAGGCTGTGACTCCTCCCGATGTCGGGTTTGTTAAAATAGAGATATAAGGAATTTTTTTTTCGTGAAGTTTCGCAAGTGCTGCAGATGTCTTGGCCATCTGCATCAAAGAAAAAATGGACTCTTGCATACGAGCTCCGCCCGAAGCTGTGACAATCACCAGGGGGAGCCTTGTGTGGAGCGAATACTCGATAAGTAATGTCAACCGTTCACCAACCACAGATCCCATCGAACCGCCCATGAACTTAAAGTCCATTATCCCCAAAGCAACACGCTGTCCCTCAATTTTGCAGGTCCCAACACAAACAGCTTCGTTCCGCTCAGATTTTCTTTTAGCTTCAGCAAGTCTTTCTTCGTAAAGCTTGCTGTCTTTAAATTTCAATGAATCAACAGGACTGATGTCCCCAAAAAGTTCTTCAAATGACCCCTCGTCCACAAGTACATTCAACCGCTCAAGTACAGATAAACGATAGTGATGGTCGCATTTGGGACAACAATTGAAATTTTGTGATAGCTCGTTGACATGGATAAGGTCATGACATTCAGTGCATTTAAGCCAGCCGCTGAAGCCATCCTTTTTAGAAGTCCGTACCTTAATTTTTGGTTTGTCGCGAGAAAACAGTCTCATAATCAAAAATATAAGTTAATCTCGACTTTGTACAAAGTCGAGTTAATGCTAGTTGCCCCAATTGTAGTAGATTGGGCCTCAATGCGCAATAGGTAAATCTCGAAGGGACTCTATTGAAAATTAACTGGGGTAGGCAGTTAAATGAAATTTTAATTGATATATACAGGGGTCAAAAGACCCCTAGTACTCTGTATCAGTTAAGACTTTGCTTTTTGGTATCGTTCGGCTACGTTTTGCCAGTTCACAACTTTCCAAATCTCTTCAAGATACTTAGGGCGTGCGTTTTTGTAGACCAAGTAGTAGGCGTGCTCCCACACGTCAATTCCCAGAAGGGGAATCAGCCCTGTTTTGCATAGGGGGTCTTGATTGGCACATGTCGCAATTTCCAAACGGTCTTTGGCTTTGTTGTAACCAAGCCATCCCCAGCCAGATCCCTGGATTGGTCCTGTTTTTCCGTTGAATTGAGAAATGAAATTCTCCAGTGAACCAAAATCTTGGTTGATGGCATCAGCCAGTGCGCCACTTGGAGGAGTCCCACCACCTGCACTAGGTGAGGCTAAATTTGTCCAAAAAATGCTGTGGTTCAGATGTCCACCACCATTAAAGTTAATAGCAGATTGTAGATTGATCTCCGCAGCTAAATCATTCTCTTTTTCAGCTTGCTCATATTTTTCGAGGGCAGCATTGAGGTTGTTTACATACCCCTGATGGTGCTTGTTGTAATGCAGGTCCATGATCTCAGCGCTGATCACAGGTTCGAGAGCATTCAGCTCGTATGGAAGTTTTGGTAATTCATGCTTTTGGGCCATATGTTATCTCCTCTTTTAGGAAGTATCATCGCGTATTTTTTGATTTGTGGCAAGAGATGCCTTGTAAATTTAACCGCGAAGATCGCGAAGATCGCTGAGATTTTTCTTTTCTTCGCGCGTCTTCGCGATCTTCGCGGTTAAAAAAAAGTTAAAGAATCTTGAAATTCAAAAGGTTTTCTTTTGTAACTGGACCAATTGGCGTGAGGATTTTGTCCATGGGGAGCTCACCGTACGCTTCGATGAACCCCTGGACTGTTGAGGGACTAGTAAAAATAATTTCATCAAAATCCTCTAAGTCAGGAAGAGGATCCGGCTTCACCGTGACCGTGTCATAAAGGACATATTCAAAAAAGGGATGTTGATTTTGTTCCAAATAGTTGGGAATGACTCTCCTCGATAATGCAGAATGGGGCCACAAAAAATACGGCTTCTTTAAATTTAAGGATTCTATGAGCTCTATCAACCCTTCCGATGTTTCCACTTCGGGAACTAAAACATTTTCAATTCGCTGTTTATGAAGTGATGATTGCGTCTTTTCCCCAACTGCCAACCAAGTTTTCCCCTCGATCAACAGACGGTTAGGTAAATATTGAACGAAAATGTCTACTGTTGTTTGACTGGTGAAAATCAGGTGAGTTGCGTATGCAAGTTTTTCAAATAGAGGATCCAAAAGGGGTCGGGGTTCAATTCGAATTAAGGGGCAATGGAAAATGTCTTGGCCTTCAGGAGGCCTTAACCCTGTATAGAAGCGGCGCATCGGCACTCCAAACATGAAAATAACTCTTCCATCTCCTGATCTTCTTCTCGTGCTAAGACTGCAAGCTTTCCTTGTAATGGGGGTGTTTCACCGGGGAGGCGTATTCGATTGAGGTGGGTTAGGTTTAAACGAATGAGTGCTGCCTCGGCCAGGACGACACCATCAACTGTATCGAGTTGTTGCAGCCTTTGATGGATGGTTCCTCGGAGATCTGTAAATGTGAAATCTGAACGGAGTTGTAAGACGGCTGCTTCGCGTCTTTCAGACGAGGTGGCAATGAGGGCTCCAGGTGATAAGGTTTCTAGGGTTTCGCCGTCACGTAATACCAAAGAGTCCCCATCATCAATTCCGTGTGTGAGGGCGATGATTTTCAATCCTTTTGGGAGGGGATCAGGAAGATCTTTAGCAGAATGAATGGTGATGCGACAGTCGTGATTGAGAAGTTGCTCATCGAGCTCACGGGTAAAAAAGTCTGTTTTTTCCAGCCCTCGTAATGAAGTCTTTAGGTCTTGGTCGCCAGTTGTTTTCAGGGTCTTGAGTTCAAAAACGATGTGGGGATGGGTCTTACGGAGCTCTTGTAAGACTTCTTGAACTTGAACTTTGGATAAAGGAGACTCACGTGCTCCTACTTTAATCACAGACATTTGCTATTAATTTAGCAGGGAATGTGAATTCAATCAATTAGATTTAGTTATTGTAATGTCCACTGTATAGGTCATTCATCTTATGACTGTTTAGAAATCCATCCAACTGTCATCGTCAGGGTTATCAAACTCTTTATCATCTTCAGTTTGTTTTTCTAAATCTTCTTTTCTTTTGGCTATTCCTTGTCGGAAAGCTTCAGCAGCCTCTCTCATCTCAGCTCCCGACTCTTTTGTCTCGATATTTTTAAATTCAGCATCCAACTTATTTAACTTAGAATTGTATTCTTTAAAAATAATAGAGTCTTTCTCAGTTTTTGTTAGTATGGTTTTTATTTCTGAAATTTGCGCCTCTAAAATTCTCTTTTGTTGTTCAGCTTTCATCTCGTCAGGGGGTAGTTTTTTGAGTTTCTTATCATCAAGCAGTGCCTTTGAAAATTTATTGATTTCAATTTGTTCGATCGTTTTTATTCTTTCAAATACTTGTTTTTTTGCCACATCGGCTAAATCTTCTTGTGATCTTGTAGGTTCTTGAGTTGTACTTTTTGGTGTTGTAGGATTTAATAGTTCTTCAATTTGCTGTTCTTTTGCTTTGATTTCATCTGCAGTATGAAATTCCGGATTGCTATTCATTTCTTTTATTTCATCTTGTAACAATTTAATTCTTTCTGCTATCTCTGCTTTTGCAGCCTCTTCCTCTTTTCTGTCCTGTTCTGCTTGTATTTTCTCTCGTGCTTTTCTCTTTGCAGCTGCTTTTTCCTGAATCTCCCTTAATGAAATATCTTTGCCACCTTGGGGCTTGGAAACAGCTTTTGAAGTTGTTTGTGTTGGTGCTTTTGGCGCAGCGGTTGTGGTTGATGCTTTAGGTGCTGCAGGTGCTGTAGGTGTTGCGACTGGTATAGGTGCAGCTACAGGTATCGGTGTTGCGACTGGTATCAGTGCAGCTACTGGTATCGGCATAGGATCCCTTGGAGGTAAAAGGGGACCCAATGGCTCCTGAGGTTTATGGTCAGTAGGATTTACTGGATCTCTTGGAGGTAATGGTGGTGGTGAATTCTTTTCGAAGATTTTATGGCAGGTTTGGTAGGTTAAGTAGACTCCTGTACCTCCCCCAATAACACCAGTTCCAATAGCCAACAAAGGAAGAGTTGCGGAAAAGGCAAGGATGATCACCGTTGTCGCGGCAACATTGATTGTTGTTGCAGTTGTATATAAGATGATTTCCCAAGGGAAATCTTTAATCATGATAGTGATTTTGGAGATGGTATTGGAAATCTTCGATTTTTGACTGATAATGGTCGCTTTGATGGGGAGGTTCTTTAGAACGTGCGAGATTTTATTTGGGAATACTCGAGCAATCTCTGGATTTGACGATAATGTTTTTTCCAATGAGAGGATGTCGTTTTCGCAAATTTCAACTTCTAACTTATCAGATTTAAAGAACTCACCGTTCTCAATGAGCCTTAATACATATGCGAGTGAATCCAATTCTTCTGTAGTTACTTTTTCAAAAGATTTGTTTACAATTATTTGAGGCATTTCAGACCGCTTACCGAATCCTGTTGGGATAGGAAAATGATTTTTTTGAGCCTTAATGGAAGGCGTTAAAGAATTATTGTTAATTTCAAGTCGTTTTTGAAAGAGTGTGTTTTGATTAAGAATGTTTATCATTTGAATACTTCCTAAGTTAAGTAGTTAAACCGGAAGTATAAGTCTCAATTTTTAAGAGGAGATAAATGTAAAATTAGTATTTGGTTAATTTTCTTAAGGGAAGTATCCTGTCCATCCTGACTATCCTTCTATCCTGTTCCCATGCGCTAAAAAAACAGGATAAAAGGATAGTAAGGATGGACAGGATATGGTTATTTCCCGATAGGGGTATTTAAGGGGGCTTTAGCGGTAAATTTGAAATCGCCTCTGGAAAAAAAGGGTTGTTTTTGGGATAATCGCCATGTAACACAATAAATCATAAGTTTAGGAGAAAGAAATGTCCGATAAGATCAAACATTTTGATGATACAAATTTTAGCAGTGAAGTGGCCAATGGAATCACTCTCGTTGATTTTTATGCCGATTGGTGTGGTCCATGCCGCATGATGACCCCGGTTATTGAAGAATTTGCCGATAAGAAATCAGGTGAAATCGTCGTTGGTAAGCTCGATATCGATGCCTCTCCTGCGGTCACACAGCAATTCCAAGTGACCTCAGTCCCTACCCTCATCCTATTTAAGGATGGTCAGCCCCTTGGAACGTTCGTAGGGTTAAAAGACCTTCCTCAATTGGAAGAATTAGTGATTTCTTCTCTTCAGAGCGTGTAGTTTTTCTGAATCCAGTGCTAGAGGCTGATAGGAAAATACCCCCGGCTAGTTTTTGGGTCTTTCGGCGCCCTCATGTCAACGAAGTAAATTCCCTACTCTTTAGGAGTATGTGAATTTACTTCGTTGACATGAGGACACCAAAATCCCTCAAAACCTAGCACGGGGGTATTTTCCTATCAGCCTCTAAAGCACTGGATTTTAATCCCTTCTATAACTGATCTTAATCAAGTATTAATCCTTATCCCTTATTATGTTTCTTTACTCAATCAATTAGGAGGTCAAGATGACTAAATTAGCAGAGGGACTAAATAGAGCATTCGTTGTGGCAAGGGATGTTAAGGAAGAAATTGATAACGCAAAAAAACCAGAAAACAAAGTAGGCCAAGCATTCGGCCGTGGCATCAAGTACTATGGTGAAGGTGTGGCTTATATTGCTGTACCATTAGTAGTGCTAGAGGCTGCCACGCTTGCAGGTGGAATATTTACAGGGCCATTTGGCTTATTGCCAGTGATTGCTGCACCAGTTGTTGTGCGATATGCTGTGATTCCTGCCGCAGAAAAAGTGGGTGAGATTGCTGAAAAAGCGACTTATGCATTAGCTGCTCGTGTAGGTTTAGTCTAAACTACTTAATAATAATAGTTTAAGAAGACACAAGTTTCTTGTGTCTTTTTTTATGCTTTTAATTGCCGAATGGCTTCGTAAAGCCCTATCCCGACGGAAGTGGCAAGATTTAAGCATCTTGAGTTTGGAATCATGGGGATCTGGACGCAGCGTTCGGGGTATTCTTCAATGACCCAATCTGGGAGCCCGAAGGTCTCAGAACCAAAAACTAGCTGAGTCTCAGGTGGATACACGACTTCATCGTACATTTGCTCGGCTTTACTCGTAAAAAAGTAGAAAGGCTTCTGTTTTTCGTTAAGATAATTTCTAAGATTCTCAATTTCAGTGACATTAACTCCATCCCAATAATCCAATCCAGCTCGTTTGAGCCATCGGTCATTTGTTTGAAATCCTAATGGTGTGATTAAAGTCAAAGAGCAGCCCGAAACAGCGCAAGTGCGCAAAATATTCCCAGTATTTTGGGGAATTTGAGGCTGAAACAGGATAATTTCGATATTATGATTCATAGTTTAAGAAATTATAGAATATTGGTGATTTCTAATCAAATTGTCTTGGACTTTAAATCTTGAAGGATTAAATGTAGGAATTAAGAGAAGGAGTGGATTATGCACGATAATTCTTTCGAATCAGCTGAAGATGAACTTGAAGAAAATCAAGATTCTACGACTGAATATGAGGGAAAACCCTCTACAGAACCCAGCGGAATTGGTGGTTTCTCTAATCTTTTAAGTGGTCTTCTCACTGGTTTACAAGGACTTGAGTCTACATCTCATGCCAGACCTGGAATTCGTTGTCAGTCAAAAATTACCGGAAGGTCTATTCTCCATTGGGATCAATTGATGAATGTCAGGGAGCTCAATCTCCAATATTGCCCCAACTTGTCGGACAAGGACTTAAAATCTCTTACGAACTTAAGTAATTTGGAAGTTCTCAATTTAACAGGATCTGGGATTACAGGGGACTGTTTCAAATATACAAAAGATTTTACCAGTGTGAAAGAGTTGATTCTTATTGACTGTCCGAATCTTACTGATAAAGGGCTTAATCATTTAAACCACTTTCCAAACCTTGAGGTGATCAGAATATCAGGTTGTAAGATTTCAGGATCATGCTTTAAGAACTGGAAAGGTCTCACACGGTTACGAGAAGTGATGATTTATGGGTGTCCCAATCTTGTTGATAAGAACTTACGCTATTTTGGTGAGTTGAGATCACTGGAAAAGATCGATCTCTCCGGCATTGTGACTTAATTCAGAGTAACTTGACAAAATTTAACGCAAAGAAGCAAAGACACAAAGCTTAATATTTAACTTTGTGTCTTTGCTTCTTTGCGTTAAAAATCTACAAAGTCGTGATGAATTAGTCCACCTCAACACTCACACCCAACTCCAACAACTGCTTATGATCCACAACTGAAGGACTGTTCATCATCAAATCAGCCGCCTTCTGTGTCTTCGGAAAAGCAATGACGTCACGTATGTTTTCCGTTCGGGAAATGATCATCATCAATCGTTCAACACCTAAAGCAATTCCCAAGTGCGGTGGTGTCCCGTATTTAAGAGCGTTGATAAAGAAACCAAAACGATCGTTTAATTCCTCTTCTGATAATTTAAGTATCTCAAATATCTTGTGTTGGAGTTCACTATCATGGATTCGTTGCGATCCAGAAGCAATTTCATATCCATTCAAAACAAGATCATAACTCGATGAACGCACCTTTAAGGGGTCAGAATCAAGCAACGGAATATCCTCCTCAAGCGGGGCAGTGAAGGGATGATGCTCAGTTTCCAATCGGTGGGATTCTGCATCCCATGTCATTAATGGGAAATCGGTGACCCAAAGGAATTCGAAGTGGTTGGAGTCAATGAAGTCTCTGTCACGTGCAATTTTTCGTCTGAGTTGATCCAGCGACAGATTCACTCTTCCTTTGTCATCCGCAATCATAAAGATCAAATCGCCGGGCACACATTTGAAGCGCTCAATCAGCTCTTTTTGCAATTCTTCACTAAAGAATTTGACAATGCTTGAAGACAGTTGCCCCTCTTCTTGCATTTTCATCCACGCTAGTCCTTTGATGCCAAGGTGACCAACAAATTCTGTGTATTGATCAATCCCTTTGCGAGAAATATCAGCTCCGCCTTTCACACAAAGTCCTTTTACAATCCCGCCACCACTGATTTGGTCTTTAAATACACTGAAGTTGGACCTTTCGGCAATGTCGTTGAGTGGCACAAGGGGCATTCCAAAGCGGAGGTCTGGTTTATCGGTTCCATAATTTTCGATACACCAGTCATAGCTTTCACTGCGGAATTTGGAGGAGATATCGATATCTCCACAATCTTTAAACATCTTTCGAAGAAGACTTTCAATTAAGGGAAATAACTCGTCTGTGGTTGAAAAGCTCATTTCAAGGTCAATCTGAGAAAATTCAGGCTGTCTGTCAGCGCGGAGGTCTTCGTCACGAAAACATGGGGCAATCTGAAAATAGCGATCCATTCCTCCAACCATCAACAGCTGCTTGAAGATCTGGGGAGATTGTGGGAGCGCATAAAAGTTCCCAGGATAAATTCGTGAAGGAACGAGGTAATCACGGGCTCCTTCTGGTGTCGATTTTCCTAGAATCGGCGTGGCGATTTCGAGAAAGCCTTCTTGATCTAAATAGTTGCGCACAGAAAGCATGGCCTTGTGGCGTGTGATGAGTTTGTCTCCAATTTCACCTCGACGCATATCCAGGTAACGGTACTTGAGCCGGATCTCTTCATTGACCTGAATCATTTCGTCACAAACTGAGAAAGGGGGTGTCTTGGCTGTAGATAACACCTCCATCTCCGAAACCATCACTTCAATCTCACCAGTATGCATATTCGGATTTTTCATCCCTTCCGCCCGGGGAATGACTTCACCTTTGATCGCGATCACATATTCTGAACGCAATTTTTCCGCTTGAGTATGACATTCAGGATTTTTATCAGGATTGAAAACCAACTGAGTTAACCCAAAACGGTCTCTCAAATCGATAAAAATGAGGCCTCCATGATCACGACGACGATTGACCCATCCCGCTAAGGTGACAGTTTCTCCAATCATCGATGCGGTTAACGTTCCGCAATTGTATGTTCTACGATAGTCCAACTTAGTCATTCTTTTGTTGTATCCTCTTCTAATATTCGTTTCATGACCAGAGACTCCAAGTTAACTTTGTCACTCGTTCCTGCATCCATATCCTTGAGATCTGCCATTCCTGATTCCAGCTCGTTATCTCCGATGACCAATACATGTCGCGCTTTGACCTGATTGGCAAGCTGCATCGCTTTGCCTACTTTGCGCCCAGTATAGTCCATTTGTGCCGAAATGCCATTGTCTCTTAATTGATGAAGCAGTTTGAAACTGTACGACGAAGCAGCTTCTCCTATTGGGATAATAAAAACCATAGGCCGGTGTTCCTCAGGAATTGAACATTTCTGATGGATCATTGCCTGGATAATCCGTTCTATTCCCGATCCAAAACCTGAAGCAGGGATATCAGGGCCTCCCATCATCTTCAAAAGACCGTCATATCTTCCTCCGCCTCCCAGACTGCTTTGAGCTCCAAGTCCAGAAGTCATCACTTCAAAAACCATTTCGTTGTAATAATCAAGCCCTCGTACCAATAATGGATTCACAGAAAAGGGGATCCCAATCGCTGTTAACAAATCTTTCACTTTTTCAAAGTGTTGCTGATTTTCCTCAGTAATGAAATCCAGGATAGGGGGCGCATTCTTCACAATTTTGATGTCTTGAGGTTCTTTTGAATCAAGGATGCGAAGGGGATTTGTCTCAAATCGTTTTTGACTATCTTGCGACAATTCAGTCAAGTGAGGTTGTAAATAAGATTTCAAAGATTCTTCGAATTTGTCCCGAACAGATTTATCACCAATGCAGTTAATCTGTACATCCAGCCCATTCATCCCAAGCCTTTGCAATAAAGAATAAAGGACCGCGATCACCTCGACATCTTGTCCCGGAGAGCGATTCCCAATCGCCTCAATCCCAAATTGGTGGTGCTGTCGATAACGACCCGCCTGAGGGCGATTGTATCGAAACATGGGGCCTATATAAAAGAATTTTTGGTTTTGTCCCTGATTGAGAAGGCCATGTTCGATAAAAGCTCGCATCACAGGGGCGGTACCTTCAGGACGAAGTGCCAATAATCGTTCCCCTTTATCTTGAAATAGATACATTTCTTTTGAAACGATATCAGTTGTTTCCCCGACACTCCTTAGGAATAAATCGGCCTTTTCGAAAACCGGAGTCCGTATTTCACGGTAACCAAATTCCAGAGCGATTTGGCGAATGACTGACTCTACATAGTTCCATATGTGCGAACAGCGCCAGAGCTCCTTCGAATCTTCAGGTAAAATGTCAAATACACCCGGTGGAATTTGATACTTCATGCCGTCTCCATAAAAGTAATCCAAAGAGCTCAATTCTATCGAAAAAGGAATTAATAATAAAGTCAGTTTTTGGAGTGCGCAGGCAAGCCCTTACAATTTAACACATCTTTTTTCAAGTCGGATATAAAAAATCACCACAGAGATCACAGAGCACACAGAGTTAGTGATTTAATTTGTCAATTATTTACATTTATCATGGAAAATTCACGAAAAATTTATGGTGTAAAATTCTTCTTATTTAATTTCTCAACTCTGTGTCTCGGTGATCTCTGTGGTGATTTTTTGTTGTCAATCAAAAGATGTGTAGAATTGTAAGGGCAAGCCTGCG
>SDBV01009671.1_pt1 | contig 12766 bp, 14 predicted proteins | sample 2277081 | NCBI WGS metagenome assembly SDBV01 (sample SAMN10402039, study PRJNA504765) | marine sediment metagenome | isolation source: marine sediment core GS10_PC15, 223 cmbsf | place: Arctic Ocean: Southern Knipovich Ridge | collected 2010
TAACTAGGAAGAGTGCTAACAAACCCAGACTTAATGAACTTATCGCGATCCAAAAGAGGGAAACTTCCTTTTTCTTTGGCGAGATTAATAGAGGCTTCATAAGAAGTTTCTGACAATATTTTAAGAATTCTATTCTGGGCATTTATATATTCCTCTGATCCATATGAAAATCCCATGTATTCTAAAGTATTAGCTGTACCTGTTATTCCAAGCCCCATACGACGTTTTGCTTTTTCATTTTTAGCCTGTTCTTCTAATGGATAATTTGTATTGTCTATAACATTATCCATAGCACGAACTATAACATGAATATCAGCTTGAAACTGTAAGAAGTTAAATATACCATTATCAATATACTTTGTCAAGTTAAAACTTCCTAATAAACAACATCCATAAGCAGGTAAAGGAACTTCTCCACAAGGATTGGTAGCAATAATCTCTTCACAATAACCTAAGGGATTCATATCATTCATATGATCAATAAATATAACACCGGGTTCTGCATAATCCCAAGTAGATTTCATAATTGTATCCCATAATTTTGAAGCTTTTATTCTATTATATTTTTGTCCTTTATACTTTGTATAAAAATGAGTATTGTTTAATAAACAATACATAAACTCATTTGTAATGGCCACAGAAATATTAAAGTTATTCAGTCTATTATTATTGTTTTTAGCCTCTATAAAATCTAAAATATCAGGATGATCCACGCGCAATATAGCCATCTGTGCGCCTCTACGATGCCCTGCAGATTGAATTGTACCACTCATAGTGTTGTACAGATCCATAAAGGGTAATGGACCGCTTGCTTTAGCATTTAGAGTCCGTATAACGTCCCCTCGTGGCCTTAGATTGCTAAAGTCATATCCCATACCCCCGCCTCTACGGAGCGTCTCAGCGGCCTCTGAAAGGCGGTTCATAATACTGGACATACTGTCTTCTATTTCACCGGATACGAAGCAATTAAATGCAGTGGTAGCAAAGGGAGAACCGATGTCTTTTTGTATTCTTCCACCAGGAAGAAATCTCATATCTAAAAGGATAGCATGTAAATCAGTTTTATGTTTAGGATCATCAGACAAAGTATTAGATATTCTTCCCACCATCTCTTCAAATGTTTCATCATCATTTCGATATTTCTCCTTATGTATATACTCTGAAATTTCTAAACTTGGCCCTGCCATTTATTTTCTCCCTTTGCCGTACATTAACCACGTAATCGTGATAGTAGTGCCCCTTTAAAAATCAAATTCAAATTGTTTGTTTTGTTTAAATACTGATCTTATCCATTTCCACAATCTTTTCATCATCATATCCTAAACAAAAATATACCCCCGGCCTACTCCGCCAGCTCGCGGTTAAGACCGAGGGTATATAGTTACTGTATGGAATTATATATTAAATTAATATATAATCCTACAATTAATCCTAATGTGAAATTAGCTGGTTTCAATACTTCCATTACTATACTCTTTCAATTTAGTTACTAATAAATCTTTATGATTAACTAATATATCACACAATGCAGTACCTATTATAAACGTAGGTATCTTATCTTTTTCTATATCTGCATTAGGATGTAAACTAAATTCATACTCCCCATTTACAGATGATAACAGTAACGCTGTTGAATTCTCAGGAATTTCTAAGGTCAGAGTTCCTGCCTTTGTTTTGTTTACCACGTCCATTTATATAAAGTCCTATAAAATGATTTGCATCTATTACTACTAAAGGATCATGTCTATTTTTAGATAAGAATAAGAGGGGGTGGCCTTGACCTTTATGATTACAACACTGTTCCCATGCCTTCCAAATATTAATCCTTTCAACATTTTTACATTCAATATTGTATGGAAATTTTGGAAGCGAGGATTGGTGAATACTAACGTCAATTCCACCCTCTCCCATTATAGCACATTTAATATCATGATGGGGGATATCAAGAATATTAATAAGTGCTGATCTTACCCAATTTTGAAGTCTACGTCCTTTTGCTTTTAATGATTTTACCTTCATTTATATTACCCACGTACCAGTAATATCTAGGATGTTGGGCTTGGGAAGATGGCTGAGCTTTATGCACCAAACCAAACTTCCCCCAACATTTTTCTTTATAAGAACAATATGTACAAGTGATACCTAGATATTTATTACCAGTCTTTTTCTTTCTAAATGTTTCGTCTACAACATCAAAATCCCTTTTGAATTCTTTGTTAGCTACCAAGTCTTTAATATTCTGTTCGGCATTTTTAATAGCTTCTTTCTTATATGAATTATCTATTACAGGAGTTTCTGCTAAAGCCCATTCTCCGGTAGATTTATTAATAGCTATCCATCCACCGAACTTAGACTTATCAGCTTCTGCATATAAGTATCCCTGATTAACATATCCAAAGGGGTCATCTTTTAATATACTTTCAAAAGGATTAAAAGAATTAAATTTATTTGTAAAAGAATAAGGGGAGGCAGATTTAATGTCGAAGATTGTCCCATCAATTTTGACATCATATGTTCCTTCGAGCTGTATGCCTCCAATAGCCAAGCTGACGGATTGATTTGTTTGTTCGACATTTACTTTAGCGCCTTTTAATATTACGATGGCTGCGCTTTCTATAAGATCGCCTATTAGGAATTTCATTGGTTCGTTATAAGCAGACTTTCCTTTAGGCTGCTTATTCTTAGCCATCCACTGTTGACAAAAGGGACGGCCAATTGCAGACATTCGTAGTTTAAATTTATCAGGATTGTCGAACATCTTACGGAAGGCTTCTTTAGCAAGTTCACCAAATTCTTCTACAAGATGTTCATCAACCTCTACTTCATTATTAGATACTCTAGTTAAATATAATTGCATTTGTTCTAAGATAGAGTTCAATATGTTTATCCTTCATAATACCAATATTCCATAAATTTAAAAATTTCTTCTCTAAGAAATTTTCTATCCTCAACTGTTCTATACATTTCTCCAATACCATGAGCAGTTAAGAGGATATCTAGTTTATAATCCATTTCGTGGTCATAACCTAGTTTATTTAGCATAATTTATTCCAATATTTTATTTACTATAAAATCAGGAAGATCATCATCAATTGCTATAGTAGGAGAAGGATTGCGTTTGAATTTCCATTGATCTACAATTTCTCTATTCTCTGCTGCAATGGTATCTGCAAACTTTTTAATTTTATTATTATCTTCTTCTACTAAAGTAACTTCCTCTTGTATAGAGGGGACCACTTCCCAAAAGATAAGACTACCATTTTTCTTTTTAAGTAAACTAAACTTAGTAATAACTCCTAATATTAAAATATTCTTCTTTGTTAAATCATCAAGATATTTAGCAATAGGCATAAAGTTTGTACCTCTTGCATAAAATACACAGGGCTCATCTTCAATAACTATATCGTTATCGTGGGCATCTTTGCCTGTAATGGACACGTAGCCAAAGAGCACCTTTGACAATTTGATTTCTTTTTGTATTGCTTTTTCTGCTTCGGGCAGCTTTTCAAAGTCTGCTTTCGCCACTTTGCCTGCTTTAAAGCCTCCTGCATCGTCAGGGATCTCCTCTGAAAAATCTTTAAAATATACAGAGGTTGCGGTAGTAACATTTTCCTCTCTATTCCAATGACTGTACTGCATACGTACAAACATAATCCTAAATGTACATTCAGGAGAATATACTACCTTACCTCCAGATTGAAAGGTCCATTGTCCTTTAGGGATTTGTTCCTCAAATTCATTTTCTTCGTTATAATTAATTCTAAGAGAAGGTAATGAACTCCCTTGAAAATCAGACATTTGACCAAGAACCTTCATAAGTTCTTCTGTATTTTCAGATGTTACTGCTGGTAAATTTTCAGACATTAATACTCCAATGTAGTTGATAAGACAACTTAATAAGATTGGGGGAGGGTGCTAGGAGTAGGATTCTAACCTACATCTTCCTATCTACAAGATAGGGCTTTAATTAAGCTATCCTAGCGTGAGGATATAGTATATATCCTTATTGACTTTATGTCAAGTTATTAATTCTTAATAATAAGAAGAAGCTGTAGACGTTTCCCAATTATATACCCATTTGCCTATTCCACACTTTATACAGCTTTCAAAAGTATAATTTTTTAAATGCCATATATTTTTAGGTAGCTCACATTTTATAAATTTATGATTACATTTACTAGCAATAAAACTATTAAATATAAATCCTTTCTTTTTTATTTTACTCCAGTCATAATAAATTTTATAACCTTCTAATTTTACTAATTTAGGAGGGGGCATTATATTTTATCCGTAAGCTTCTTACGGGGGATATCTAATTCTATTCTAACGCCAAGCCCCATATCAGTAGCCTCTCGTATCTTTATGCCCAATTCTGTTAACCTAACATTTCTTAGAAATTCATATTGTGTATGTACTTTTTTATTATTCTTTTCTTCTGTACTATAGGTAGTTACTTGAAAAGAATTGCCCGGTGAAAATTTATCTACCACTGCATCGGGTACAGCCCTACTTACTAATCCTTTGCCCGTACTTGTCTTCCATAAAATCTCTAGTATTACAAATACAGATAGGGCGATTGCAATATACGCTAAGATACTTTCAAGTGTCATGAGTAGCTCCTATATTCCTAACATGACACAAACTTCTTTACATACGTATTGCATGTACTCTGGAGTTTGTGGAATGTCGTTTTCATCGACGAAGCACTGGAGTTGGCCCAACAAATTCTCCCTCACCCTTTCTTGTTTCTCTTGTTCTTCTTGTCCTTGATGTGGGCTTTTCATTTTTTTCTCCAATTGGGAATATTATAGGAGAACTAATTTCTCTTATTGGTTCTATCTCTAGATCATCCATTAAAACATTAGCTGCTCGCAATGTTCTATCCATTCTTTTTATTATATTTTGAGCAATTCTTACTTCTTTTCTTGAAAGTTTTATTATGTCTTCAAGAAGACGCTTTTCTCTCCTACAAACATTCTTAGCCCTACTTACTTTTTGTAACTTAAATTTTAAATCTTTAAGTTGCGCAGCATGTTCCCTTTGAATAGCTAAATTGTGTGCTTCAATTCGTTCATCTTCGGGGGAGCGTTTAACCATTCTTTTGGAACCTCTTTCATGTCCATCCAATTAGGACCGTTAGATACATCAACCTCAATAGGAACAATTATATCATAATTATATCTTAATTTAATAGTTTTAATTACCCCTACCATACACTTATGTAAAGTATATGCAACAATATGTTTTTCTCCTGGGTATGTATCCACATCTATTTCATCATGCACTTCATTAATTAATACTGACTTAAGCTGTAAAGTATTAAACTCATTGAAAGTATCCACATAAGCAGCGACAACAATGTCAGCCGTTGCGAAACCTTGCACCGGGTAATTAACAATGTTAGTTTGGAAAGAAACTCGTCCTCCGTAAAGCTGTTTAACTGTGGGGAATGAGTATTCTCTGCCCGAGGGTAGTTTAATCCTTTTCGTAGTAAGGGCTTCTTGGATAAGTCTCTTATGCCATGCAGCAATTCCTGCATATCGTTTTCTAAACCACGCATAATACGCACGTTCCTTCTGCGTGCCCGTAACCCCACCATATAACGGCTTAAAAGTGTGCGGTTTTGCATCTTGTCTAGATACTCCTATTACTTTAGCAGTGTTAGAATGAGCATCAAACCCTTCTATATTTAAATCTTTTAAACCAACAGGGCATCTAGCTAAATCAATTGCAATTTTAAATTCTAGTCCAGAATAATCTGCCTTGGTTATACTTCCCTTTTCCCATCGACTAATAACGACGCTTCTAATTGGAAATTTATATCCGGTACCAAGGCAATACCTACATCCTCCTTCACAGAATTTACATCTTGTTCCTCTGGGCTGATTATGGAAATTCGGATTGCGGCTTGATAAGCGCCCCGTTTTTGTAACAGCTTGCATAAATTCGGTATGAAGGAGTGTGTTTTCTCCAATTGCCCTTCTGATACCATCAATGTACGTTTTCCTGTATGTGGAGAGGGAATTATTGATACCCATTTTTTTGACAAATTCTTTTGCTTTTTCATTTTTTGTTTTTTCCGTGAGTTTATCAATTGCATTTGTATTTGTTTGAAAACCATGTGCTGCGAGTATGTCAATATTTTCAATTGGAAACCCAAACCCTGCTCTTTCTGAGAGTTGATGATAAATAACCCCAATAGCACTACAAGTACCACAGCGATAGCGAGCCTTACCATAGGTACCATCCTTCCGTTTCTTACTGACCTTTCCATACCCTTTACATATAGCACATTGTCTGGCCTTAGTTTTATATATAGGCTCAGATAATGAATTAACTAAGAGTTTAAATTTAGCTTTAGAATAGTGCTTAGGGTACTTACCTGCTCCCAAATTAAATACTTTTTTCCAAAGGGGCTTGTTCGTAACTCTACGAGAGTATAGTAAACAAGATAACTGTTCCACGCTATTAAGATTAACAGGAGTGTCACCCATAGCCTGTGAAGCCATGATCTCCAATTCTTTAATAATCTCATCATGAAGCCTACTGTATTTAGCATCTAAATCATTTAACTTACATAAGTCTATCTTTATACCATTTATCTGGGTCTGGCATAAGGCTATGCACATTTGATTTGTTAATATTATCGTTGGTAATAGGCCGTTCTCCATTCTCTTTCCCAAATATCATATTAGTAGTTTCTCTAAAATCTTTCCAATTATATGCGTTTAATAAATCTTGTATATCTTCTATTTCTAAATCTTTTAATTGATCTAAAAATAATTCATATGTAGAATTTACATCCCCCCTACCTCTATTTAAAACAACATCCCAAGGGATATCTTCTACAGATATATTTTTATCTAGATAGGAGTGCATCCCTTCATATTTAGGGGTAAGCCCTCTGCGCTTCAATACTTCTTCTAATGAAATTCTTTTAGGTAATGCCCTAAGAAAAATATACTCTACAAGCATAGTGTCCCATATAGACACATTAACACTATCTAGATTAAATCCAGATATAAGTAGCCATTCAATATCAAACTTAAGATGGTGCCCAATTATTAATAAAGTATCATCTAATACATCTTGTAATTCTTCTATTGCATTAGGAGTACATGCTTCTGTATTATGAAAAAAGCATAGATAATTATCTATATGGGATATAGATTTTTTAGTATGTAAGGTACGTTTATACCCTACAGAAACAAGATTGTTTTTGGGAATATGTGGGCTAGGATTTTTCTTCCCATTTTCTACCTGAAAGGTAGTCTCAACATCTAACGTGAGTATGGGGAGCCCTTCAAGAAGATATATCTTAGGGTCAACCTTTTGAAATGGATCGGCCATTTGTTTTCTCTCTAGTCGTGGAAGGTACACCTTTGTGTATCAAAAAATACATTCCAAGTACCTTTTATACCAGAGATTTTATTTTTTGAAATACTTAAATGTCTGATGCCATCATCTTCTACAACATCAGCATCGTATTTCCCTATACCAACTATTAAATCTTGTTCTGCTGGTATACTTGTTTTACTGTTAGCTATATTTTGAAATCCTAATGTCATTTTCCCATCTGCATCAGCAGATGCTTGAGTTACATTTACAGTAGCACAACCAAATATCCTACCTACTTCTCTAATCCCTGTATGTAACGGGCCCAATCTTTCCCATGAGCTTGCATTTTTCCCCACACTTCGATCAACAAGCCTTTTAAGTCTTGGGTCATTTTTGCCCGAAATACCATTGGGTTTGCTCGATACGCTATCAGTTTTACCTGTGGGATGGAGATAGAATTCATTAATTGTGCTGTATATATCTGAGCTGAATTTGTTAGTTTGGTCAAAGACAATGATGTCTGGTTCAATAACAGCGCAACAATGGCCAATGTCACCAAGTGACCAGCCAGTCGCGTCGAAAAGATATAGCCCCTTCCGAATTTCGTCCCATCTACTACGTTCTGATACAGATAGGTGCTTAATTTCTTCCGTTGTTTTTCTGAACACCGCCCTACAAATGCTAATAGCAATCTTGTGGGTAGCTTCTTCATTTGAGAGATACGCCACCTTTGTTTGACGATATCCTTTTTCTTCCTCACTTCTTTCTTTTGTAGATTTAAATCCTCCTTTATGTCCATCTTTTGTTGATCCAGGTCTACTCTTGCCGCCATCCTTATCTTCATTCTGTATTTCTTCTTTAGCTTTTTCTTTAGCTTCTCCATGTGTTCTTTTGAAGAATTTGTCGGAATTGGCATATAGGTCTCCTGCACTTGGGGTTTGATGTTGGAGCCATCCGGCAACGCTATGACAGACAAGACTGGTTTTTCCGATTTCTGGTCGTCCGAAGAAAGTAACGTTATCTCCCCTTCCGACACCAGTCGTCTTATCTTGTAACGATAAAAGGCTAAAGGGAAATCTATATATGGGGTCGATTTGCTTGTTAAGGAGCGACGAAATATCTGTAGCATATCTTTCAACACTCTGGCCTCTGTGTTGGAAGGTTGAACTTTGTCCTGCGAGCCTTGCGATTTCATCAAAGTCTCCTGATCCTTGGTCATGTATTAAGAGAGCTTTTTCAGCTATTTCACGTGCTACTTCTCTGTGATTTAATCCCTTAACCAAATCTCTTACTAATTCAGGAGAACCTATAGATACATTTTCAATATTAGAAATAATACGATCTAATATTTTTTTCTTAGTAGGAGTAAATATATATTTTTGCAGGTGAAGTTCTTTTATTTCATCTAAATTTAAATCTCCTTCATACTGTGTATGTGCTAAAGAAATAGTATTAATCAATCTTTTATATTCCGGTTGTAGAGTATCAACTGGAACTAAATCAATAATTTCATTATATATTTTTTTTATTAATAAAACTTTTACAATTTTGTTATCCATTTATCAAAGATTTCTTTCAACTCTCTGGTAGGTATATTCTTAGGATCATCAGAAAGTCGTAAAATATGTGTATCTACAAAGGGAGTTAGTTGCCCTTTAATTTTTAAAGCAGCATTTTGTGCATCGGGGTCAAGCATAATAATTGCCTGATCCCAATTATTAAATATATCTAATAACATTTCTTCTGTCAAATGCACACCTAACATAGCACAGGCATCCATTATATTAGATACATTACATGCACTTGGAGCGTCTTCTACAAGCCCTACTCTTGGAGTATATATTTGATGTTCAGAATATTCCCCATAATGAGGAACTATTAGCCCTTTATTAGAATTGCCCCGTCGTCTCCATTGTTTTTTATTTAGTGGGGTATCTACCCCATCTATTATTTCTCCATATTCTTTAATTGGAAAAAATATACTTTTTCTTCTTTCGTCCCATTTAATATCTATTCTATTATGAACAATAGCTTCTAAAGAATGTCTATCTCTTAACCATTTAATAGCCCTAGGACTAGAGGTTATAGCAGTAAAATGTTTATCTGATATATAATTATACCCCTTATCTTCCTTTTTGTCTAGTTTTTTCTTTATATCAGAAGCATAATATTGTCCCTGTTTCTTTCCTCTTACATAGCAGGTAGCTCTATAACAATTATATAATATAACCCCATCTTCCATTTTAGATATAGTAAAAGTAGATTTTCCATTACAAAATGGACAAGTTATTCTTTTAGTTTCTCCCATTTCTATGTCTATTGCATCAATTAATGTCATGCGTAATTGATAATTCATAATTAATTTTTCCAATTAATTAGACTTTTAATACGTTCCTTTTCTCCTTTATACATATTACTAACTGATGCTTCCAATTTTTCTATTAAATCCTCATACATAGGAATAGCATTATGCCTTAACATACTTAATTCATCATCTAATTTTAAATTTTCATTTTGTAATCTATTATTTTCCCCTTCAATATCTTCTAAAGTTTCTAATTTTTCTGTTAAATAATGTGGAATAACTCCTGCCTTAAGTTCTTCTATTTCAACACTAAGATAAGCATTAGTTTTTTCAAAATATTCCGCGGAAGTACGAAAGGTTTTTATTTTAAGTTTCTGTTCGTGTATTGTTTTCCAGAGATAATATATATCTCTCAAATGAGATAAAGAAGGTCTACGTCCTCCCATATGCTTTCTAAAGGAAGCGCATATAACTTTTACTTGTATCCCCATACGATATGGTATTCCATCTACTTTAAATAATAATCCTTCTACTAAGCTACGAGGCTTTATCCTTTCTATGGGGGTATTCATTTGTAATTTGTGCCAAGGAAGTATTATTATGTTAGAAGTATTTGGTATTTTATCAGGAAGTATATCATTACTATTACTAGGAGAAAGACTTTCTCCCGTAGCCAAGGCTTCCTTAGTCAAATGGGCAGGGATACTATCATCAAAAGGAATATCATCCGAAGGACTATGTTGTACTATAGTTTTAACCTTTTCAAAGTCTCTAACTATAAGAGTTTTATGCCAAGAAACTTCTAACAAAGCAGGTAATAATATTAACTCATACCAAAACGCATCATAACAAGCAGTCCAATTATGAGGATTAAAATACCCTACAGATATATTTGTACATTCTTTTACTAAATGAATATATTGGCAACTATCTGTATACAATCCCTTCTTATTACTACTAAATGTATAAGGAACGAACCCTTCTAATCTTTTGGATATAGAATTTATCTTGGGCATTAATTGCTTTGCAATACTTTCTGCAAAAGCGTCAGAACAACATCTAATATTATACTGACGGGTAATAATATCTCCATACCCACGCCTATCAAATGCTATAACTCGATCATGTTTTTTAATAAAGGATACATTATTCTTTACAAAATGCTTAGCCCCTACTAAGCCATGTTCTTCTCCTGCATGAAATATATAAGTGCCGGGGATTTTCTTATTAATCATAGATATCAATATAAATATTCCTAATTTATCATCAGCACCTAGATCATACGGTTGTAGTTCCTTTGCATTATTTTTTAACATTCCATACACAAAGCTATCATCTGATATATAAAGACTGATCTTTTTTACAGCAGTATGTACCGTATCTGTATGACAAGAAAATATAGTTCTATGTTCTTCAATATTCCCCACTTCTATTATTAAATTATTAACCTTATCTATAGTTAACACATCTTTATTATGAATATCTATCTTTGCCTTCACTGCATTTATAATTATTTTGAGCATATCTTTTTCATGCCCGTGCGGGGTAGATGTACTTAATAGATCAAATAAAACAGGAGGCATATTCTCCCCCCTTATAACAGGCTCTAGCTTAGAAGGCATATCCCCCTCTTTAGGGATACTCTTATCCATAACTTCATTTAGAAGATGCGACATTAAGCTACCTTCAATAAGGGTTTTACCAAAGCATGTGTATCTTCATACACTGCTGGAGAGCCTTCCTTAGTAGAATTAGTAAACACTAATTGATTAGTAGTAGCTTCAATACCAAGAACCCAATCATAATAACCATTAAGTCCTTCAAGCGTAGAAAAGAATGAAGAAGCAAACAATCCACATTCTACCAATTTGTCTCCTGATATCTTTTTGATTTTAATAACGTCGGGGGAGACTGTAAGGTATTCAAGATTAATATCATCACTAGGATGTAACAAGAAAGGTATACCACCATTTTCTTTCACCGAATGTTTTGTTGTGAAAAATTTCATTGGATAAACAGGATCAGAAATAACATTTATAGCTGGTACTAATACTTCTGTTTTATCTGCGCGAGTAGCCCAGACATACTTAGCTTTCTGTTTACATTTTGCATCACAGAATATAGTACCATCTTCTGCTACTAAATGCTTATTCCTTTCACTGGGAGGATTAGCAAATACTCCAGGGGGACCATGATCTGTATAATGTTTATTGATAATATTATTACAGACCCCACAGGAGATAGATTTACAATCTGCGCTATTGACAAATCCAATAGTAGATTTACCAGACCATACAAGACCATGTTTACAAATTGTACCATAAGAATGTCCTTCTCGTTTTAATGTACTTTCAGCAACAGGCGTCCACATAAATTCTATTTTATCCTCATCAAACTCAATATAGAAAGCATTTGATATATTATCTTGATAAGGAAATGGAGATATATATACTTCCGCACTATTGATTGTAGTACATATAGCAGGGGAAGTAAAAGATTTTTTAAGAGTAAACTTATTATCGTATGATAATTTTTGCTTATTTAAAAGTTCTATTAATACCTCTTTAATTTTAGTATTTATAGCATATGTTTTACCAAAATTCACTAACTTTCCAAGTTTATCTTTACGAACTAGTGTTCTGGCTATACATTTTGATCCTTTCTTTAGGTACGCCAGCACTATTTCCTCAGTATAATGATACCAACATGCAGGATGAGATCCGTTTGTTAATAATTCTTGAATACTAGCAGTACTACTATCCTTAAAAGTCATACAAGTGCTTGGACCTGTCTCGTATGCGAATATATATTCTTCTGCGGACTGTGCAAATTTAAGTTCATAAGGGGCTTCTTCTCCCAGAATTTCTGAACATATATCTGCAATTTCATTCCCTTTATGGTAGGGACAAATATATTTCTTCATATATTTAGATAATTTAATTTCCCTTCTTTCCCTTAAAAATTTCCTCCAGGTATTATTTGCTAAAAAATGCTTTTTAGCATTTCCTACTCCAGAATATATACCAAGTATCTTAGTATTTAATACACTCTGCCCTCTAGGAATACTCCATCTATGATAATAAGTATACCGCTCGTTGTTTTTATTGAAGCTTTTTCAGCTTC
>SDBV01009672.1_pt1 | contig 12765 bp, 9 predicted proteins | sample 2277081 | NCBI WGS metagenome assembly SDBV01 (sample SAMN10402039, study PRJNA504765) | marine sediment metagenome | isolation source: marine sediment core GS10_PC15, 223 cmbsf | place: Arctic Ocean: Southern Knipovich Ridge | collected 2010
GATTAAAGGGCGCAGAGCAACAGCCTTGCCGTGACTCTACGCCCGATTGGTATTCTATTCAATTGTTGGGAAAAGCCAAGATTTATCTGATACTGTCTCGCAGAGAGATATCAGCGAATCGCGCGTTCGGTTTCCCGGTCAAAGATGTGTATATTGTCCATATTGAAGACCAATTGCATTTGATCACCGATGGTGGCACGCGTGCGTGGGTCCACTCGGGCGACAAATTCGTACTTCCCGGCTTTCAAGAAGAGGAAAATCTCATTCCCCATCAGCTCGGTGATGTCGACTTGAGTATCAACTGGTTGAGAGGTGATCCCAGGGGGAGCAAATTCGGGATTAATGATATCCTCAGGACGAATACCAAAGATGATCTGTTTTCCGACATGGCCCTTATACACCGATGTACGGTCGGCAGGGATTTCCAACTTGAATGAATCTGTATCGAGTATTAATTTTCCATCACTCTGCTGCAAAGCTGCTGGAAAGAAATTCATCGCTGGTGATCCGATGAAGCCAGCTACGAAAAGATTGTCCGGAAAGTCGTACAAGTTCTGGGGCGAGTCGATCTGCTGTAATACCCCAGCATCGAGGACGGCAATTCGAGAAGCCATGGTCATTGCTTCAACCTGGTCGTGGGTGACGTAGATGAATGTGGTTTGCAGCTGCTGGTGAAGTTTGCTGATGTTGGCGCGAGTTTCGACTCGCAGTTTTGCATCCAGGTTAGAAAGGGGTTCATCAAAGAGAAATACCTTAGGTTCACGCACGATGGCCCGTCCTACCGCAACACGTTGGCGCTGTCCGCCAGACAGCTGGCGAGGTTTGCGATCGAGCAGGTTCTCAATGCCTAATGTTTCTGCGGCGACCTCAACCCTTCTCTTGATTTCATCCTTGGGTGTCTTTCGCAGCTTGAGACCAAATGCCATGTTGTCATATACAGACATATGCGGATAAAGCGCATAGGATTGGAACACCATAGCGATGTCCCGATCTTTTGGAGTAACGTCGTTGACTATCTGGTCGCCGATAAAAATCTGGCCATTGCTGATATCTTCCAGACCAGCCAAACATCGCAGGGCGGTGGACTTCCCGCAGCCTGACGGGCCAACCAGAACAAGAAATTCTTTGTCTTCAATCTCAATACTGAGATCGTCGACAGCCACAACTTCTCCGAAGCGCTTTGTGACGTGATCATACGTTACGCTTGCCATTGGATACATCTCCTTTCTGAATGAGTATAGTGATTTGATTATATGCTGAAGGATTAAAAAACGCAACAATAAAAGGAAACCAAGTGATTGTATAGCAAATCATGCAATAAGCTTGATGATTTTTCCTGCTCATCATACAATGGATGCATGGCACGCTCGAAGAATGATACGCCGATTCGAAAACAATACCTCGAGATTAAAAGTCAGTATCCAGATACGATTCTGTTTTTCCGCCTGGGGGATTTTTACGAGACCTTCGATCAGGATGCGGAAATCACTGCGCGGGAGCTGGATATTGTATTGACCTCGCGCAATATTGCCAAAGGCGTCCGGGTTCCTATGGCTGGGATTCCTTATCATGCTGTAGAGAATTATCTGGCGCGATTGATCGATAAAGGTTACCATGTCGCCATTTGTGATCAGGTTGGCGATCAACCAGTCAAGGGATTGGTGCCGCGCAAGGTTACTCGAGTGGTGACACCGGGGACGGTTGTCGAACCTGGTTTACTGCCAGGCGATGCGAATAATTATTTGGCTTGTACAGTCTGGCAGGATGATCGGGCAGGGGTAGCTTTTGTGGATATCACCACCGGGGAATTCGCGGCAACTGAAATTATTGCCAAAGATATTGATGCCGCGGTTCGGGCGGAGGTGATGCGGCTGCACCCAGCAGAAATCCTGCATTCAGATGCAACTCCTATCGAGGATGGATTGCCAGGTTATTCGACACCTTGGCCAGCCTGGCGCTTTGAACCAACTCGCTGTCAACATGTACTGCTTGATCATTTTGAAACTGCTTCCTTAGATGGTTTTGGTCTTCGGGGTTCACCCCTCGCCATATCCGCTGCGGGTGGTATCGTTCAATACCTTGCAGAAACCCAACCAGCAGCGCTCAAGTTACTGACCAGTCTCTCAACATACCAATTGAACGAGTTTATGACTCTGGATGCAGCCACGCGCCGCAATTTAGAGCTGACCGTAACTATCCGGGATGGTGGGAGAACCGGAGCCTTGTTGGGGGTGCTGGAGCACACAGTTACTCCGATGGGAAGCCGGTTGATCTACCAGTGGTTGAGCAAGCCGTTATTGAATGTGGAGCAAATCCATAAGAGGCAGAAAGGGGTAGCTTATTTTGTGACCAATGGGCTTGGTCGAGCAGAATTACGCACAGCACTTAAACCTCTGGCTGATCTGGAACGTATCACCCAAAGAATTGTAGGGGGATCTGGTCAACCACGTGATTTGGTGGCCATGCGCAGCACTCTCGAGCAGCTTCCCGGATTGAAAGATTTACTCCCGGATCAAGAACCATCCCTGCTGGAAGAGATCGAAAACCTGCATCTTTGTTCGCAAGAATTAAATTTACTCGAAATTGCTCTTGAAGATGACCCACCAGCGACCCTTAAGAATGTGGGGGTGATCCGCAGTGGATTCTCAGCTGAATTGGATGGTGTGGTTGAAAGTTCAAGGCATGCACGGGATTGGATCGCCAATCTTGAATCGGTCGAACGGGGTAGAACAGGGATTAAATCACTTAAAGTTGGTTTCAATAAAATCTTTGGTTACTATCTTGAAGTAACCAAGACGAAAACCGAAATGGTTCCGGATGAATATATTCGCAAGCAAACCCTGGTAAATGCTGAACGGTACATAACCCCGGAATTAAAAGAGTATGAGACGCTGGTATTGAATGCTGAGGAGCGCATACACGAGATCGAAGCGCGGCTTTTCAAGGAAGTGTGTGAGCGACTGGGGGGATCTGCAGAGAGATTGCTCAGCTCTGCGCGCACGATCGCCCGGCTGGATGTGCTGGCCGGGCTGGCTGAAGTGGCAGCATTGAATGGGTATGTTCAACCGGAGGTGGTTGCTGAGGATGTTCTGGATATTAAAGAAGGGCGACATCCAGTGGTTGAGCAGTTGATGAGCGTTGAGCGGTTCGTCCCTAATGATGCATATTTTGAGCCTGAGGAGCGAATCCGGATTATCACTGGACCGAATATGTCTGGTAAATCGACATTCTTGCGCCAGGTGGCATTGATCGTCCTCATGGCGCAAGTGGGCAGCTTCGTGCCCGCAGATTCTGCCCGAATCGGTTTGGTGGATCGCATCTTCACTCGCATTGGAGCGCAGGATGAGATATACGCCGGGCAATCCACATTTATGGTTGAAATGGTGGAGATGGCGAATATCCTGCACCACGCCACCAGCCGCAGCTTATTAATCCTGGATGAAATTGGTCGTGGAACCAGCACCTATGATGGTGTATCCATCGCCTGGGCAGTGGTAGAGTATATCCACAACCACCCCAATCTGCGGGCAAAGACCCTTTTTGCAACCCATTACCATGAGCTAACTCAGCTGGCGGACCTGCTGCCAGGAGTACGAAATTACAATGTAGCGGTCAGTGAAGCGGCCAATAAGGTCGTCTTTCTGCACACCTTTGTCCCAGGTGGTGCAGATCGGTCGTATGGAATCCATGTTGGCCAACTGGCTGGCTTGCCAGGTCCGGTGGTACAGCGCGCCAGTGAGATACTTCAGCAGCTGGAAGCTTCTTCTGGGAAGGCTGTGCACATCGATCCTGAGGCGCCAAAACAACTGGCACTTTTTCCGGAGACGAATCCCCTGCTGTCCGATCTTGAACAGCTGGATATGAATACGCTGTCTCCAATAGAGGCTTTGAACAAGTTATATGAGTGGCAGCGGAAGTATTTGCCGGATGGTGAATAGAAGCGGGGAATTGTCTGAGAAACGCATAGGGTAGAGAATTTTCCCGACCAGAAGACCCTTTGAGTTAGCTCACCAGGGGATGGGGTTAATTTATCCAGCGATGTGGAAATATTAACCTGAGACCAATAAACCGAAAACAGGATGGTCAATCGAAATAGGGGAGATCAGCTTAGCCATCGACAGTATCATTCATTGGGCTTTCGCTCTCGATGAGCTGCACGTCGCTGGATGGGGAACTCTGTGAAAGCAGATAGGATCCTAAAAGTAGTGCAAATCCAATGATTGCAAGCACACTTGCGGGTATCACGACAGACATTATCAACACGTTCGATAGCTCCCTGGATAAATCCCCGATGCCCAGCTGAACCAGCAAAGTTGTTAATTCGAAATTGTTGCTAGTTTTGCTGGGTATTAGATTGTTGAAACCCCAGTTCACAATTGGGAACAGAGATAGCGAAAGAGTGAGACTGATTAACCCGGCTGTAAGGAACGTCCCACCCCACCAACGCAGAAGATCCCTCAGAGAGCGAACGGCAAAAATTGTCATCATGATACTCAGCAGCAATGGGAGTAATAGACCCCAGAAGATTAATGTGTTTATGCGCCGCAGGGTTCTTATCGGTGCTGGAATTTCCCCTTGGTTTAGGTTCGCAGGATTTACCCCTGGAGAGCTATCCAGCATGGATAATGGCAGGTTGAAAAATAGCTGGTCAGGAACTTGAGCGACGGCCGCGGATAGAAATGATTCGACTACAGGATTCAATTCGTTGATGATGAAATCGGGGGGACGGCAAAGTAAGGAATCAATGGAAGTCTCCATTCCTAATCCCAGCTGCAATAACCCCATCAATTGGTTTACGGAGCAGGGGTCTTGTGCTTTCAGAATTTGGTTGAAAGCTTTAATACCTTCCGGACCCCCCAAGCGATTTTTAACCTCCAGTAAAGAGACCTCGATGGGAGTATTTACAGGATCTGGCGAGATCAACAAGATGTTAAAAAACTGGTCTAGGATGTCTTCAGTTTGGGTTTGCAGCCAGGTAGGATTGACGAGGTCGATAAGAATAGATTCCCACTCCTCTTGATCCAGGATAAGTAAGTACACGGGCGGATTTTCAGTTACGCTGGACTCCTCCGAATTCTGGGTGAAATTCGTGGCGAGTAGCTGGGCAATTGTCTCCGGCAGCCTCTGATAAATGCGAACATCTTCTAGGGCTTGTTTATAAAAATCTGGACTGAGCAGTTTTCTGGTGGGGAAAAATGTAAAGATAACCCCGATTGAGGATATGACGAACAAGCTGGCAAAAATCCAGGCCAGGAGCCGGTTGAAAATTATTCGCTTGGAAGATCGCTCTGGAGTACCCAGTCAGACCTCTATTATTCGTGATATTCGGTGTGCAGCGGAACGCATTGGTAGTGATCACCGTGACACTCGCGCAATTCTACCATTACGGACCCCTCAATATTCTCAATGTGAGAAACCCCCAATCATTCTTCTATCATTGCATCCTCCTCGATAATGTATTGAAGAATTGCTGTCTTAGGAGATGTCGCCAATTAAAGCAGAAATTGTTTTCTAATCCGAGCTTACAACTGTACAACAACTTGTAAGCCAGATTTTCCCTTGTCTTTTCTTCCAATTAGATTTGAATTCCATGAATATGCATCAGGCCGCCAGTATTTCTAGCGGCCTTCATCTTGAGAATGATAAATTAGTGATCTAAATTCTATTCTGTTGGCTCAGGATTCTTTCTGGAGGGGGGTATACACTCCGACAACATTTCCTGTTGGATCAGAGAAGAAGCCAAACCAACCGGTGTCAGGGATTTCTGATTTCGGTAGGACGATTTTACCGCCCAGCGATTCAGCTTTGGCAAGACTGGCATCGATATCATCAGTGCTTATATAAACCAATACAGTTCCAGCTGGATTGGTGTCAGTAACTGGATTGAATCCACCGCCGACATTATCATCGGTTTCGAAGGTCGCGTAATTCATCTCGGGGATCTGCTCGATTTCCCAACCAAATAGCTCGCGGTAAAATTTCCCAGCAGCTTCTCGGTCTTCGGCTGAAAATTCAACATGGACAATATTATGTTCTGACATATCAGTCTCTCCTTATAGATGTGTAATCCGGTCTGATTGGTGGGTTTGTAGGGTAGCACAAACGTTCTATTAAGTCAAGGGCTTGTTTCGACAGGGGACCAGGAGGGATACCAATCATCAGCTGGATGCTGAATCAGATTATACAGGTTGGTCCCATCAACATCCATGACGTAAATTTCATCGTTGCCATCCCGGTTGGAAACGAAGGCGATCTGGCTGCCATCTGGTGACCAGCTGGGCATCATGTCTTTGGCCGGATGACCGGTAACCCGGACCCGGTTGTCGGTGTTCAAATCAAGAATGTATATATCAATATTACTGTTGATGTTCGCTGAAAATGCCAGGAACTTGCCATCATGGGACCAGGCAGGCTGGGAGTGGGAATTTGGTTCGCTTGAGGTTAATTTTTTGGTATCCCGGGTTTGAGAATCATATAAATAAAGTTGGAAACCTGGGACGCGGCAAGCAGAATTAAAGACAAGGTACCGCCCATCCGGTGACCAGGAGGAGGAATACTGCTCACCGGCAATAGTTTCAAAAAGGTCCACCTCATATTCACCCGCTTGTTTACGCAAAAGAGCAATTTGGTGGGAGGCGCTGACACAGTTCCCCCGGGGTGCGAAACGGTCGGTGTAGATCGAGAAGGTCTCTCCATCTGGGTTCCAGCGGGGGGTGAACTCGTCATCGAAGCTGGTCTCCGGATCGTTGATCAAGTTCACCGGTGCCGAACCATCCGAGCTCATTACGAATATATCTGAGCTGCCATCCCGCCGGGAGCGGAAAGCAATCTGACGCCCATCCGGAGACCAATCAGGGTCTGCATCAACCTTTGGATCATCCGTGAGCTGGGTCAAACCACTGCCATCCGGTTGGATGATAAAGACATCCCAATTTCCTGAACGATCAGAGGTAAAAATTATTCCCGACCTGGGTTTGGCTGTTTCAGGTTGGGTGGGAGAAGTGAGTTGTCCGGCACATCCTACCTGGAAGGTGATCAGTATGGGTACTGCCAAGCTAATGGGGTGATAATCCTTTTGTATAAGTCCGCAAGCTCGCCTCCAGTTCATATAAGGTTTACCAATCAAATATCATAAATGGTTCAGTGTGGGAGCCAATAGAGCTGTTGAACAAGCACTTTGCCTCCTGATTACACAGGAATTCTTAACTCAATTAACTGAGGCAGATATTCTCACTAGGGTACGGTTTAGTTTTCCAACTTTGTGAGAAAGATCTCCATAGATTGATTGAATAACTGAGCTTGTTCCAGGTTAAGCAGGTGGCCTGCGTCTGGGATTACTTCAAGTCGGGAATCTGAAATGGCAGTGTGCATGGCTTCTGAATCACTCAGCGGGATGATCTGGTCATCTGCACCATGAATAATCAATGTTGGGACCTTAATTTGTGCGAGGGTTGGGGTTGAGTCGGGTCTGGTTTTCATAGCCTTTAGTGCTGATACCATCCCGCTGGTGGACGTTTTCTCCATAATCCCCGCTACCTGAGAAACAAGTTCTGGTTTTTCACGGTAGGTTTGAGGTGCCATGATGATGGGCAACATGCTGCCGATTACGGATTGGGTTCCGTTTTTCTCCGTTAGCAGGGCGGCTTTGTCCCGGTTAATTTTAGTTTCCACGGAGTCAGCACCAGCCCGGGTTGATGCCAGGACCAATCCGGCAACCTTTTCTGAGTGGCGTCTAAAGAAGGCAAAGCTAACATAGCCACCCATCGAGAGACCGCATACGACCACTGGTTGATCTACCTTCAACGCCTCCAGAACCCCAGCACAGTCATCTGCCAGTAGATCCATCGAGTAAGGACCTCTTGTTGGAGGGGATTGACCATGCCCACGTAAATCGAGGGCGATAACTCTAGCAGTGGTTGAAAGGGTTTCAATTTGCGGACGCCACATTTCCCGGTTGAGAGGGAAACCGTGAATCAGGAGCAATGGCACTCCACTGCCGAGATCTTCCACGAATATATTTGTATCCTGCAGTTTGATTCTCATATAGGGGATTAACTCCCATCCTTACCTGTGTGCGATGTCCATGGTAGTAGCGAACAGCTGCAGGGCATCCAGGTGTTTGGCAGGCGTGTCAAATCCTACCTGCATTGTGTTAAATGAAATATGGGTCGCGCCCACATCTTGCCAGCCTCCAAGCAGCTGCTCCCACGAAGCTGGATTTCCATCATCATAGCGGATCCTGGCTTCGACGCCGAAACTGGACTGGTTTCTGCCAGCTTGCTCTAGATAACCCTCGATCCTTGTGAGGGTCGGTTGAGCATCTTCCGCGCGGCGATAATTAGGTATCCACCCATCGCCAATGGTCGTTGCCCGCCGTAATACTGGTTCAGCGTGCCCTCCAAACCAAATCGGGATCGGGCGCTGGATCGGGAGGGGGTTGATACCTGCGTCTGGGATGGTGTGCCAACGTCCAGTGTAATTAACCAGTGGTTGGGTCCATAACTGGCGCATCAAACTCACCTGTTCTTCAATCCGGCGACCACGGTCGTAAAAATTTTCGCCTAACGCTGTGTACTCAGGTTTATTCCAACCTATACCGACTCCCAGACGCAGGCGACCACCGGATAAAACATCTAATGTGGCAGTCTGTTTGGCTACTAAAGCTGTCTGGCGTTGGGGTAGGATCAGGATTCCTGTTATAAATCCCAGCTGCTTCGTAACCGCGGCCATATAACTGAATAATAGTAAGGGTGATTGGAATGGAGTTTGGAAGTCATATGGGCCATCCCAAGCCTCAGATCGATCGGGATTGACTCCCAAAACATGGTCATATGCTAGAACGTGTGTGAAGCCCAATCCTTCCGCGGTTTGAACGAGATCCCGAATAGCGAGTGGATCATTTCCGAATTCCGTTTGCGGGTAGACGAAACCTATATTCATTTGCTCCATCCTTGTCTGCTTTGCCAAGCTCTGATTTGTTCTGCATGCTCAGCTTCATGTTCGAAGCTATCCCCAGCAATCCATTCCCACAGTGGTTTGCCATCAAGCCAGGCATACTGCTGAGGGTTGATTAAAACAGGTTGGGAGATTTCCTCCACCCCGCGAACAGTCTGTTTGCGGACACCAAGATAATCATCCATAGCGATTTTCAGAGAGCGAGTTTGGCTTTCTTTGTACCAGCGTTCATTGAGATCATCCACCGGTGTTTGACTGAAATGAGCTGTGGTTGGTGTGATCCCACGCTTGGCTTGCCAAAGGAGTTTGATAATCTCAGCCTCCCAGCGGGTCAGGTGGACCAAGATATCTTTCACTGACCATTGCTCAACCACTCCTGGGGTCTGCATCTCCAGGTCCGATAGACCTTGGATGGCTTTGAGGAAATCTGCTCTTCCTGTTGTTAAAGCGGAAAGGAGTTTTTCTTTTTCCATATGTATTCCCATTAACTTGATTATTAGTTCAAGGAGGACCATTGTCGGAGCGGGTAATATCGAATCTAACCATTTCGGGTCCTGGATAATGCCGCGAGCTGGATCGTTATCTTTTCTGCCTTGGCCTGGTAATCAGCCAGTTTATGACGTTCGTTTTCAACGACATTTGCGGGAGCTCTTTCCGCAAATGGACCAGCTAACAAGGTTTCCAGGCGCTCGATCTGGTTGCTGGTTTCAGAGAGATCTTTACCCAAACGTGCGCGCTGTTCTGCAGGGTCAACTAATTCTGCCAGCGGCAAGTAGGCTTCGATTTGACCGACGACCAAAGCAATATGGCCCTCTGGTTTTTCCACCAGACGCTCAAGTATAGTGGTCTGCTCAGGATCTAGCCGTGCTAAAGCAGCGATGGTGGTCGCTTGTCGTTGGAGCACAGCTGTACGGTCACCACCAACGAGCGTTACCGGTATTTTTTGTTTGGGATCGACATTTTCCTCAGCGCGTAAGTTGCGGATCGCCCGCACCAGTTCCATGATCAAGGTGAAATCAGCTATTGTCTGGGATTCCCAGGGATTTTCTGGAGTTGGCTCGGGCCAACGGGCGACGATCAGGGCTTGCTCCCATCGATTTCCATGACTTGGAACTATTGGATTCTTGAGTTCACTTGCAGCTTTCTTTATATGTCCCCAAATCTCCTCCGTCACAAATGGTGTAAATGGATGCAACCAGCGCAGGCAAGTGTCCAGTACCTGGACCAGGGTGCGCGCCGTGGTGTAAGCCATGCGATCACCTTCAAGCAGCTGCAGTTTGGCGATCTCAACATACCAATCCGCGAACTCATTCCAGAAGAAGTCGTAAATTTGTCTCCCGGCCTCACCATATTGGTAATTCTGAAAAAGCCGTTCAACGTCGCGCACAAGTATTGAGCTGCGCGCTAATACCCACTGGTCTGCCAGGCTTGGAACTGGTTCTGTTTCCTGATTGGGAAAATCAATGTCTTTAACCTGCTCGAGGGTTCCCAAGATAAAACGAGCTGCATTCCAAATCTTGTTGGCAAAGTTGCGATTCGCTTCCACTTTTTTCAAACTCAGGTTCATGTCTTTCCCGGGCGTTGAACCGACCAGCAGGGTAAACCGCAAGGCATCTGTGCCGAGATCGTCCATGACTACCAGCGGGTCAATCACGTTGCCGTATGTTTTGCTCATCTTGCGCCCGTTACCGTCGCGGATCAGGCCGTGCAAATAGACCGTGTGAAAAGGAATTTTGCCAGTAAACTCGATACCATCCATGATCATGCGTGCTACCCAGAAAAAGAGGATATCGTAGCCAGTCTCCATCACCGAGGTCGGGTAAAAATATTTGTAATCGGGGGTTTCGTCAGGCCAGCCCAAAGTGGAGAAAGGCCACAGTCCAGAGGAGAACCAGGTATCAAGCACATCTGGGTCCTGGACTAGATTTTCGCTTGAGCATTGAGTGCATGCGCTTGGATCTTCCCGGGAGACGATCAATTCGCCACAATCTTGACAGGTCCACACGGGGATGCGATGCCCCCACCACAATTGGCGAGAGATACACCAATCCTCAATATTCTCCAGCCAATTGTAATAAACTTTTTTGAACCGATCTGGGATAATGCGAATACGACCCTCGCGCACTGCCTCCAATGCAGCTTCTGCCAATGGCTGGATGCGCACAAACCATTGGGTTGAGATCATGGGCTCGATAATCTCACCGCCACGTTGAGAGCGGGGCACATTCATCATGTACGGCTCTTCTTTGACTACAAGATCAGCAGCGCGCATGTCATCCCACAGGTTTTGGCGAGCCTCGAAACGATCTTGTCCGGCATAGGGGCCACCGTGATCGTTCACTCGGGCGGCTTCATCGAGTACAGAAATGACAGACAAGCCGTGTCGTTCGCCTATTTCGTAGTCGTTGGGATCATGACCGGGGGTGATTTTCAGCGCGCCAGTCCCGAATTCCCGGTCGACATACTCATCAGCAATCACTGGAATACGGCGCCCCAAGATAGGTACAACAACTTCTTGACCGATGTATTCCTGGTAGCGTTCATCATCAGGATGGACGGCCAGACCAGTATCCCCCAATATGGTTTCCGGACGGGTGGTGGCTACAGGGATGAACTCTGTATCAGACCCAGCCAGCATGTATTTGAAGTAATACAGCTTGCCCGGCTCCTCAGAGTATTCCACCTCTAAATCTGAGACTGCAGTTTTCAATCCAGGAGACCAGTTGATCAAGCGCGGTCCGCGATAGATCAAACCTTTCTCATAAAGTCGCACAAAAGCTTCCCGCACTGATCGGGAGAGCCCTTCGTCCAAGGTGAACCGCTCCCGCTCCCAGTCGCAAGAAGCGCCCAGGCGGCGAATCTGCTGCGTGATGATACCGCCATATTTTTCTTTCCATGCCCAGGTGCGGCGCAGGAATTCTGCACGCCCGACCTGCTCACGCGTTTGCCCCTCCTTCGCCAGGGCTTTTTCAATCTGCAGTTGGGTGGCGATCCCAGCGTGGTCGCTTCCCGGCACCCATAAGGTGGGGTTGCCTTTCATGCGCTGGTAGCGGATCATCAAATCTTCCATGGAAACAAACATGGCATGACCGAGATGCAGTTCGCCGGTTACATTGGGGGGTGGGATGGAGATCACGAAGGGTTTCACACTCGGGTCGAAATCAGGATTTTTCGGATCATTGCTCGGTTTAAAGAATCCCTCCTTCTCCCACCAATCATAGATTCGATTTTCTGTGGATTTAAAATCGTAAGCTTTGGGCAAAGTAAATGAGGTCATCGAATATCTCCAAGTTGAATCTTCCATCATGATAAATTGCTAAACAATATTTTCTAAGTTACAAAATTAATTCACCGCGTATGACAGTCACTGCCTGTCCACCAACCTTGACGGATTGGATATCTTCGGGGGTACCGATAACTTCTACATATGCCCGACCAGGCCGGTTGAGCCAGTAACCTTGTTCTGCGATGAAAGTTGATTGGTCGATCTAACCATAATACCAGAGATAAGCAGCCATACCTCGATGGAGATTCCCAGAGACCGTGGCAGGAGGGGTGTCTATTGAATAAACTGCTCGTTCATCGTTGGATGTGTAATGGTAAACACCCGCGATTTCCCAGAATGCTTGCAGCTTAGGTTCTGCCTCACCTGGATTGTAATGTTTGGATAAAGACAAGCTGACCTCCATACTCGAGTTTAGACAAAAAGTAGGGCAGAACCCTTGTCAGGAACTGCCCTTGGGTAGAAACTTGATGTGTGAATACAAAAGAAACTACCCAAGAGCACATTAACAAAATAATCGAATTTCG
>SDBV01009673.1_pt1 | contig 12765 bp, 6 predicted proteins | sample 2277081 | NCBI WGS metagenome assembly SDBV01 (sample SAMN10402039, study PRJNA504765) | marine sediment metagenome | isolation source: marine sediment core GS10_PC15, 223 cmbsf | place: Arctic Ocean: Southern Knipovich Ridge | collected 2010
TAAACGGAAAGGCATCAATCTTGATTTCTACGGACTGATTGGGGTCGACAAAACCGATATCTTTATTTTCTACCCAGGCTTCAATTTCCAGTCGGTCTTCTTTCGGCACGATCACCATTAGTTGCTGGGCCGGTGTGACCACACCGCCAATGGTGTGTATGGAAAGCTGTTGTACGACGCCATCGATGGACGCCCTTAGCGTTTGTTGACTGGCTCTTGTCTCAGCTTTAGTCAACTCATTCGAAAGTGAATAGGCGCGTGTTTCGGCAGCGGCGAGTTCGGCCGAATATTGTTGCGCCATACCAGCCCGGCGTCGCTCCATCTCCAGATAGTGAAGCTTGGGCGCTACCTTCTTTTTATAAAGTTTTTTTAGCGCTTCGGCTTGAGTTCTTGTTGCACGATACTCGCTTAACTGCTCGCGCAGGCGCTGGCGCATGATTCTAACCAGTGAGGCGCTTGCACCTTTTGGCCCTTTAAATGTGTCTTTGTCCGCCAGAAGCGCTTTTAACCGTGCAATGTCAGTCAGCGTAGCAAGGTATTCGTTGGATAAACGGGCGCTATCTGCACCAGTCAATGTTGCATCCAGCTCTATTAATATTTCACCCGCCTTTACGTATTGCCCGTCACGTACTCGAATGGTTTTGATTACCCCACTTTCCAACGGCTGAATAATCTTTGTATGATTACTGGGAATAATCTTGCCCTGCGCAACGGCCACAATATCGATCTTGCCGAACGAGGCCCAGATTACCCCAAACACAAAAACCAGAATGATTGTGCCGCCAATTGCACGGCCCGTGGGCGAAGGCGGACTTTCCTGTAATTCCAGCACGGCTGGCAAGAATTCAAGCTCTTTACCCTTTGCTTGCGCGAGCGGCGTCTGTTTATTCTGCTCACGCCACGCCTGGCGAAAAATGCCAGCATGGGTGGAGATGCTATTGAACAGGTCTTTAGCCCACTGCATAAGTACCCTCCTGGTGTTTGTTCAACTGGGCGTAATAACCATTGAGTTGCAGTAGTTCTTGATGATTGCCCTGTTCAACAATCTCGCCTTTATCGATGACATAGATATGATGGGCCCGTCGAACGGTCGAAAGACGGTGGGCAATAACAAACACAGTGCGATCTTTTGCAATGCTGGCCATGTTCTTCTGGATGATATGCTCCGATTCATAATCCAGGGCGCTGGTGGCCTCATCAAAAATGAGAATTTGTGGATTCATTACCAGTGCTCTGGCAATGGCAATGCGTTGGCGTTGGCCACCGGACAGAGTGCAGCCATGTTCACCCACCATGGTGTCGTAACCTTCTGGCATTTCGAGAATAAATTCGTGGGCACCAGCGAGTTTGGCGGCTTCGATTATCTGCTCCATGGGGATGCCGGGATCGGCCAGAGCAATGTTGTCGCGTACCGAGCGATTAAACAGAAAGTTTTCCTGCAGTACAACACCGATCTGGCGGCGCAGCCACGCCGGGTCGACTTGCGCCAGATCAACGCCATCAATCAGTACTCTGCCGGCCTCGGGGACATACAAACGCTGTACTAACTTGGCTATGGTGCTCTTGCCAGAACCGGAGCGACCGACAAACCCGACGGTGGTGCCAGCTTTAATATCAAACGATATTTTTCGCAAAACCTCCATGCCATCGGGCCGGTAGCGGAAGGTGATATTATCGAAAGAGATCTGCCCCTTGAGCGCCGGCAGCGTGGTGCGATTGGGGTTGTACGATGGCTCGGGTGTGGCATTTAATACGTCACCTAGGCGTTGTACTGAAATACCGGCCTGCTGAAATTCTTGCCAAAGTTGAACCACGCGCATTACCGGGCCACTCACGCGACCGGCGAGCATGTTGAAGGCAATCAGCTGACCAATAGATAATTTTCCCGTTATGACCAAGTGGGCACCGATCCAGAGAATGGCAATGGTGGTGACTTTGTTAATAAACTGTGCGATCTGGCCGGCGACATTGCTGAGATTGTTGGCGCGGAAGGTAGACTTCACATATCCCGCCAGTTGTTCTTCCCATTTGCGCTGCATTGCGGGTTCTACCGCCATGGCTTTTATCGTTTCGATGCCGCTGATGGATTCCACCAGGAAGGCCTGGTTTTCTGCACCACGATTGAATTTCTCATTCAGGCGTGCGCGAATAATCGGCGTGATGACAATGGACAGTATTATGTATAAAGGTATGGTGGCCAGCACAATGTACGTCAGCATCGGGCTATAGAAGAACATCACCGCGATAAAGACAAAGGTAAATAGCAGATCCATCACCAGAGTGAGGGCAGAGCCGGTCAGGAACTGGCGTATGGTCTCCAGTTCGCGCACCCGGGCCACGGTATCGCCCACACGGCGGGCCTCGAAATAGGCCAAGGGCAGGCGAACGAGATGTTTAAATAACTGGGCGCCGAGACCGACGTCGATACGGCTGGAGGTATGACTGAATACATAAGTGCGAAGCCCGCCCAATAAGGTCTCAAAAAATACCAACGCCAACATGCCGATGGCAAGCACATGCAGTGTGGTCAGGCCTTTGTGTACCAGAACCTTGTCGATCACCACCTGGAAGAAAAGCGGCATCAACAACGCAAACAGCTGAATAAAGAAAGAGGCTAAAAGGACTTCGCCGAAAATCTTTCTGTGCTTAACGATGGCCGGGATAAACCAGGTGAAGTCGAACTTGGACGAGCCGCTGCCCATTCCCGCTCGCTGCGTAAACAGCAACAGACGGCCGGTCCAGGTCTTTTCAAACACCTCACGAGGCAAAACGAGCGGGCGTTTCTCGGTGGGGTCTTGCACCAATACTTTTTCTTTGTCTGCTTTGGCGATAATGACAAACCGATCATCATCCTGCAGAGCAATGGCAGGTAATGCGATAGAAGTCAGGCGTGACCATTCGCTGTCGGATGCAGCAGCTTTTATGCCAAGGTGTTTGGCAGCTAGTAGAAGTTCGGTTTCGCTAAAGGGTTTGCCAGATTGTCCAAACTCATGTTTTAGCTGCTCAACATTACCCGGAACGCCGAAGAATCGCGCCAAAATGAGCAAACAAGCTAGACCGGTATCAGTCTCCTGATACGCATCTATATAATGCGGTGAAATGGTAACTCCTCCCAATCCTGTATCGAGCTGGCATTATTTTAATTGCCGGCCGTCCGTGGTCATTGCCGAAACAGCATCCTTTTGATTCGCTCCCGACTCAATTCTTTCTTATCGGTATGGTTTTCAAAAGAGGGAGATCAGTATAGTCCAGAAGTGGAGCTTTACAAGCAGGGGATCAATTATGTACGGTGCAAATCGAAATTCTACTAATTGCTGTTGAATTAAATAACTGATATAAGTTATTGATGGAAAATATTAAACTAATCTACCGCCTCCTGTAATTTGACCCTAAAACTTTTCACATTGGTTACAGGTGGCAGACAAGTCGTGCCGTTGCATATGTAAGCAGTGACCTCCCCTGAAACTTTCCGATCACTTAAGCTTGCCGGTAGCGCGTTGTCATCAACTGGAATGTGATAACACTGTCGTCCAGGTCGAAACTCAGCATCACACACGGTAGACCATTCGTTAATTTTTGCTGCGTCTCCGAACAATAAAATAATCTGGCCGGGATGCAGTGCGTCTTCCAGTGCCGACAACAGAGCACCGCAGGTAGTGGGGGATTGACGCATTTCGCCACTGAACGCTTTCAGGGTGCGTTCGGCAGCGTCGAGGAAACGCGGTTCGTTGACAAGGTGTCCCAGGCGTAACAATACCTGTGCGGCAATGCCGTTGCCTGCAGGAATAGATTCATCACTACCGGTTTTTGGCCGATAGACCAACGACTCATGATCATCGGAGGTAAAAAAGAAGCCGCCCTGTTCCTTGTCCTCAAAATGGTCCAGCACCACCTGCATAAGTTCTAATGCAAACGTTAAATCTTTGGTCCGCCAATGGGACTGCAACAGTTCCAGAATTCCATAAATAACAAAAACATAGTCATCAAGATAAGCATTCAGTTTGGCATTATTGTCCTTGGTGGTTACCAGTAACCTACCATTACGCCACAGTTGATCGCGCACGAAATCCAGCGCACGACAGGCGGAGTCGATATAGTCCGTTTGATTTAAAATTCGACCAGCACGCGCCATGGCGTAAATCATTAACCCGTTCCACGCCGTTAGTATTTTTTCGTCGCGGCCAGGCCGGGTGCGTAGATTCTGCTGGGTCAGCAGTTTCTGTTTGGCGCTGCCATGCAGTCCAGCGAGCTCCTCCGACGACATGCGCAGTTGTTTGCTGGCCAAATCCGGCGAGAGAGCGATATTGAAATGCCAACGGCCTTCAAAGTTGGGTTCTCCCTTGAGCCCGTAAATTTGATCCAACACTGCCAGCTCTCGCGCACTGAGCAATGACGCCAGTTCCTCGTTTGACCAGGTATAAAAAAGCCCTTCCTCACCTTCGCTATCGGCATCGAGGGTGGCGTAGTAAGCGCCTTCGGGTGATTGCATTTCATTGATCACCCAGTTTGCAGTTTCATGTGCAATGCGCGCGAATTCGGCATCAGGGGTAGCCACGGAAGTGTCTACATAAAGCGCCAGTAATTGCGCATTGTCGTAGAGCATTTTTTCAAAATGTGGAATAGTCCATTTTTCATCGACCGAATAACGATAGAAGCCGCCGCGCAGTTGATCGTAAATCCCACCATTCGCCATCGAGTGCAGCGTACTCGTTACCATCTTCAGCGCAAAAGGGTCCTCGCTGCCATCCAGGTTGCTGCGTTGCCAATGTCGCAAACAACGTTCCAGATTGGTGGGATGAGGAAACTTGGGTGCACGACCAAAGCCGCCGTCTACCGGATCAAACTGTGACTCGATCTGTTGTCGTGCAGCCATTAGCGGCTCATGACTAATCCCGCCACCTGACTGGTTCTGTTCCAGTTGGCGAAAGTGTTCCGCCATGCGTGTGTTCTGTTCGCGGATTTCGTCGCGGTTATTGCGGTAGTAGTCGGCGATATTCCTAAGTAATTCGCCGAAGGCAGGCATACCGTAACGTGGAACACTGGGAAAATAGGTGCCGCCAAAAAAGGGTATGTGGTCGTCCGCGGTAATGAACATATTCAGCGGCCAGCCTCCGGACCGCTTCATCAGCATCTGGTGTGCGGTCTGATAAATCTTGTCCAGGTCGGGCCGCTCTTCACGATCCACCTTGATGCATACAAAGTGTTCATTCATGATTTCTGCGGTGGCTTCATCCTCAAACGACTCATGTTCCATGACATGGCACCAGTGGCAGGCGGAGTACCCAATGGAAACCAGGATGGGTTTGTCCTGTTCCCGTGCCAGCACCAGCGCGTCGTTGTTCCACGGATGCCAGTCGACCGGGTTGTGTGCATGCTGCAGTAGATAGGGACTGGTTTCACCGGCCAGATAATTGGTGTATTTTAAGTCTGTCATTTTATAAGATTACTTGACAAAATTAATCAACTATAAAGGATAGATGCCAATTTGTCTGTGAATCCAGAGCTAGAACAACAACACCTTGGCTGGAAAACCCTGACTCAGCAAGCCATTCCCTGGACCATACTCTGGCTGCTGGTGGTTATTGCCGCATTGTTTGTGCGCTCACCCACCTCCGTTGACGAACTCAAGTTACTGGCCGTGTCGTGGGAGATGTGGCAGCGGAACGATTTTCTGCTGCCTATCCTCAATGGCTTGAACAACCCGGAGCAGCCACCATTAATGCCGTGGTTGATCATGCTCGGCTGGAAGGTGTTTGGCGTTAACGATTGGTGGCCCAGGGTATTGTCGGCCCTGTTTTCCCTGATGAGCCTTTTCATTATCGGCCGAATCGCTGCGTACCTGTGGATGGATCAGCTGAAGATGCCGCGTTATACCGCCTACATTCTGCTGGGATCCTGGCTGTGGGTGTTCTACCTCACTGTATCGCTGGCCGACAACATGCTCACCTTCTTCACCCTGCTGGGCCTCTATGGAATCCTGCGGGCCTGGCGTTATACCACCCGTGCAGGCTGGTTCATATTTGGATTCGCTACCGGTTGCGCGGTGCTGAGCAACGGCATGGTTTCATTGTTATATACCTTGCCGGTGGCACTGTTTGGTCCCATCTGGGCAGGGCGTGAACATGCCCTGCGCTGGGTCCACTGGTACATCGACATTGCCACCGGTTTGATTGTAGGCGTGGGCCTGGTGGGCATCTGGGGTTTGGTCATCATGATCGAAGTAGAGCAGGGCAGGTCCATTGCGTTAGCTCATTTGATTGGTGCCCTGCCGGCCGAGATCAGCATGTTCCCCAAGAATCAACCGATGCACTGGTATCTGATTTTGTTGCCAGCCGCTATCCTGCCGTGGATCGCCTGGCCATTGGTTTATTCCAGACTCTGGCAAATAAAAAACAAGCCAATTGCGATTGGGCTGATTTTTTGTCTTGTCTGGGTGATACCAGTGTTACTGGTACTTAGCATACTGGGCCCGAGACAACCACAATTTCTGTTGCCGCTATTGCCGGCATTCGCGCTCATGATTTCGCATTTATTGTTTAATGAAGAATTGGTTGACCATGGTGAAAAAAGATTTTCCATGAGTATGGTATGGCCCATGATATTGCTGGGCATCGTATTGGCCGCGGCGCCGATGTTAGCGGATAAACCCTGGGTGCCACAGACACTGAAGACTTTGTCACCCATTGTTGGCGCAAGTATTGCAGCGTTTGGACTATTTATTGTTGGCTTGCCGGCGTCGGGCCTGGCCGGTCGTATGTTTTTTATAATCGGCGGCATACTGTTAACACTTATTCCGGCCTTGCCGCAAATCGAACTGTTGCCTGGTGTGTTATGGGAATTGCCCTGGTATGTTGGCATCGGTGTCGCCCTGTTTGGCGTGGCCCTGACATGGCTGCCAACGTTTTCACTGGATCAGCGCATAATCCGTAATGCTATCTTCAGCATGGTGACCGTCACTGGCTTGATGGTCTGGATGAATGCAAACGATAACAGTGATGCTGATATTCGCCGCAGCGCACAGTATCTTGCTTCCATGGAACAATTGCAGGTACCCGTTGCCCATATGGGGGAGTACCAGGGCCAGTTTCACTATTACGGTCGCTTGAGTCGGCCCATTACCAGCCTGTCACCGGAGACTTTGGGTAAGTGGTTGGCACAAAATCCGCAGGGTGTCGTCGTGACTTATGCCAACGCCTGGCAGCCAAATCCCGATATTGTAAATACCGCACCGGAATACTCAGCACCCTTTGCCGATACCGAACTACGGACCTGGAAAGCGTCTATTCTCGCCGGCACCTAACAAGTCTTTCCACAGGGAACGCGAGCCTGTCCGGCTGTCGGCAATCGCTTGCAATTCCAGAGTCATCGCCAACACTATATAACCTTACAACGGGCTCCAGCCCCGGGTATCGTGTATGTTCTGGCAGAAAAAGAAGCCAACAGAAAAGCGGCACAGGAAAAAACGGCGCAAGAGGCCCAAATCAGGTCTTGACCGGACTCTCGAGAATTTTGTCGTAGAAGAAATCGAACTTGGTGCTGTACCAACGATTGGTCCGGATGAGACACACCACCGCAAGTTTCGTTCACGCTCAAAATGGTTCGAAGGAATTCGATTTACGACGGGGTGGATGGGCTTATGGTTGCTCATTGTTGCTTCCGGAATGTTGTCGCGAAGCGTGTGGCCTGCAGATGAAACCCGGTTTCTGGCGCTCGCTTGGGACTTATGGCAGCGGGATGCGTGGTTACTACCCTACCTGAATGGTGAACCGTATCTCAGTCAACCGCCCCTGGCTTTGTGGTTGATACTCGCTGGCTGGAAATTTGCCGGGTTCACTGACTGGTGGCCGCGATTGCTACCCGGGATGGCGGGTTTGTTCTGTCTTTTTGTGACCAGCGCGTTGACCCGTCGGCTGTGGCCTGATCAACGCGATGTCATTCGTTACGTGCCGTTATTTTTGCTCGGTTCGGGCCTGTGGGCCATGTACCTCACGCTCGCGCTGAGTGACCTGTTGCTGGTGAGCTTTACGGTACTAACCCTGCTCTTTACTTACCAGGCATTGCTCGGTAGCCGCGCAACAGGCCTGTTACTGGGTCCGGTAATGGCGCTGGCACTGCTGGCGGGTGGCCCAGTTGCACTTGTTTATAGTTTGCCGGTCATGTTGCTGGCGCCGATCTGGGCAACACGCAAAACAGGTCGGACATGGGCGGCCTGGTACGGCACATTAATATTGTCAGTTGTTATTGCCATCGGTGCGTGGGTCGCCTGGGTGCTTGCCGCCAGCCAATCCCTGGCACTGGATTGGCAGCAGGCGATTGCTGCCGGGTCCAGTATGCAATCATTAATGATGTTCTATGAAAGCGGGAAATGGTGGTGGTATCTGTTTTTGATTCCGCTGGTATTTTTCCCCTGGTCGGTGTGGCCCCTTGGCTGGATGCGTTTGTGGCATGTCCGCAGTGAAAAGCTCGATGGCGGTATTATGATGTGCATGATCTGGGCCATTCCTGCCATTGTGCTGCTGTCGTTGTTGCCAGTGCGCCAGCCACAACTGTTGCTACCCCTGTTTCCCGCCTATGCCATGGTGCTGGTGCGGCTGTTGCTGCACGACGAATTGCGTGCAAAAGGCGAAGACAGTTTCTTTGCTAGCATGACTTTTCCGGTTATCGTCATTGGTGGCCTGCTTGCGATTGTGCCCGGTTTGCCGCGAGTCCCATTTCTACCGGAATTTCTCTGGGAGATGTCACCGTTTATCGGCATCGCTATTGCGGCACTCGGCATTGCGCTTTCATGGGCACCAACTATAGATATCGGCAAGCGCATTGGCAGTATTGCCGTAACAACCATGTTTGCCGTTGTGGCCGGTAATTTTGCTATTGGTTACCAGTTTGGTAAGCGTTATGACTCCGTTGCACTGAATGCTTTTCTCTATCAAGCCGAGCAGGAAGGTAAAGCGATCGCACAAATCGGGTCTTACCGTGGCGAGTTTCATTATCGCGCGCGCCTGACCCAGCCCCTTACGGTGCTGAACAAGGACAATCTATTGTTCTGGGTGGCAAGCCATCCCGATGCCGTGATCCTTACCTATTCGAATCGCTGGCAACCGGCTAACTATAGTAATATGAGGCCCTTGTTCGAGACTCCGTACGGCAGTGCGACGTTGCGTGTCTGGGATGCCTTGACCGTCGCCGCGCAAAGCTAGTGCAAAACCCGGCTGCGGCTGGCACCGCCCCTGACCTTGGTTCATAATGCCGCCCGCCATGATTGCCCCCGAGATAAATCCCGTCGCCATCAGTATTGGGCCGCTAAAAATCCACTGGTACGGACTTACCTATGTCTCAGCCTTTGTCGCGGCGTGGGCATTAGGGGTGTTACGTGCGCGCAAACCGGGTAGTGGCTGGAAAGCGGAAGAAGTCGGTGATCTGATTGTTGCCGGTGCCTTTGGCGTCATCCTGGGCGGACGCCTGGGATACATTATTTTCTACAAAGCCGCCTATTACGTGCAGCACCCAATAGAAATATTTTACGTGTGGCAGGGCGGCATGTCGTTTCACGGTGGGCTTATCGGTGTCATTGTGGCCATGCTCTGGTACGCGCGTAAAACTCGCCGTAGATGGTCAACGGTACTGGATTTTCAGGCGCCTTTGGTGCCTCTGGGTCTGGGGGCGGGACGACTGGGAAATTTTATTAATCAGGAACTGTGGGGAAAGGTAAGCGATGCCCCGTGGGCAATGGTGTTTCGTACCGGCGGCCCGTTACCGCGCCATCCATCACAGTTATATGAGTTTGCCCTCGAGGGCGTGGTCCTGTTTGCCATTGTCTGGTGGTTTTCTTCGCGCGTCCGACCACCCTGGGCGGTATCGGCACTGTTTGTTTTTTGCTACGGATGCTTCCGTTTTCTGGTCGAGTTTTATCGTCAACCCGATACCCACCTGGGCTATCTCGCCTTTAACTGGTTCACCATGGGTCACCTGTTAAGTCTGCCCATGATTCTGGCAGGAGGGGCGGTGCTCTGGTGGAGTTATCACCGGTCCAGCCCGATAACATCCTGACGCCCGGCAACGCAGCAAAAACGCCGATCTATATATAAAAACTATCGGATCCGCCGAAACTGTTCGTCATGTTCCTGACGATAGAGAATATTCAAGCCTGCTGTATTTGAAAATTATTTTATCCAGATCGTTTTGGCATTCACGAATTCACGAATACCGTGGAGTGACAACTCGCGTCCGTAGCCTGATGCCTTGATACCTCCGAACGGCAGGCGCGGATCGCTTTTCACCAGGCCATTAACGAAGGTGGCGCCAGACTCCATGCGGCGTGCAAAACGTTCGCCGCGGTTTATGTCCTTTGTCCACACACTGCCCCCCAGACCGAACCGGCTGCTATTGGCAATGTGCAATGCATCTTCCTCATCTTTGGCACGAATAAAAATCGCCACAGGACCAAACAACTCCTCTTCGTATGCGCGTACACCCGGTACGACATTGTCCAGTATGGAGGGCTGGTAATACGCGCCTGCCCCCTCTATCGGTTGGCAACCCAGCGCTGCTACTGCACCCTGCCTGATCGAGTCCTGTACCTGTGTGTGCAATTCGTCACGTAAGTCCTGACGCGCCATGGGACCCAGGTCTGTATCGTCTTGCGTCGGGTCACCTACCTTCATTGCTTCTATTTTCTTTATGAACCGTTGGAGAAAATCGTCGGCAATGGAGTCGATCACAATAAAGCGTTTGGCGGCAATACAGCTCTGGCCATTATTCAGGAATCGGGAGACAGCACCGGCCGATGCGGCGGCATCCAGATCTGCATCTTGCAGAACCACAAAGGCGTCCGAACCACCCAGCTCCAATAGCGATTTCTTGATCGCATTGCCTGCGGTTGCGGCAACCTGCCTTCCCGCAGGTTCGCTTCCCGTGAGTGTGACGGCATGAATGCGCGCGTCTTCGATGACACTTTTAACCTGGGATGCTGAAATCATCAACGTGCGAAATACGTTTTCAGGGAACCCCGCTTTACGAAAAACGTCCTCAATGGCGAGCGCACACTGTGGCACGTTGGAGGCATGTTTCAGCACACCTGTATTGCCCGCCATGAGACCGGGCGCGGCAAAGCGAAACACTTGCCAGAATGGAAAGTTCCATGGCATAACAGCCAGCACGGTCCCCAGAGGAATATAAGCGATAAAGCTTTTACCGGCATCCGATTCAAGCCGTTCGTCGGCAAGGAAGGCCGCTGCATTTTCAGCATAAAAGTCACATACCCACGCGCACTTTTCGATTTCACTCCTTGACTGTTTTATCGGTTTTCCCATCTCAAGGGTGATAAGGTTGGCGTAATGATTGATGTTATCCCGAAGTTCCGCCGCTGCCTTTATCATCAGCATCGCGCGTTGATCAAACGGGGTGGTGCGCCACCGGGGGGAGACCTCTGCTACATCCTGCAAAACCCGCTGGAGTTCGGGTTCTCCCCATGCTTCGAAAGTTTTTATTTTTTCTTCCGTAGCCGGATTCAGGGTTTCTATAGCCATTTGTCGGCTCCTTTACTTTTTTTGGACCTTTCATTTAAGTATAGTTATCTATACTGAAGTTATGATTACGCGATTTACAATTTGTTTCATGCTGGTGCTGGGTATTCTCACCCAGGCGCCAGTATTCGCAGCGACGGATGTCGGCGCGAATCTCGAAAGGCAACGTGGTAGTTATCGTGATGCATTAGCAGCACTCCGTAACAATCAGATATGGCGCTATAAACTGTTAATGACAGAACTGGATGGCTATGCGCTACGTGGCCACCTGGAGTTTCAATATCTGAAACACCGTATCGCCTCCACGCCCACCGAAACGCTACGTGAATATCTCGCGGATAACCATCATAGCGTAACAAGCAATTACCTGCGTAAGCGTTGGCTGGCGTATCTTGCGCATCAGGGCAATTGGGAGTTGTTTCTCAGTGAATACAAGGATATCAAGAATGACAAAAATCTTTACTGTTACCGTTTAAACCGCCTGATCCGGCGAGCGGATCAGAATCAGGCGGATCTGATGGCGAAGGTAGAAAAATTGTGGCTGACGGGCAAGCGCTTGCCACGATCATGCAACCCGGTATTTCGGCAGTGGCGCCAGGCCGGTCACATGAGCCGCGACCTGATTTTTGCCCGTATCAAGCTTGCCATGGAGCGACGACGGTTGAGTCTGGCGCGTGAACTATCCTACTATCTTCATGCCGCCGATCGTAAATGGATAACGCGCTGGATACAAATGCACCGGCGCCCGGCACGTGAGTTGGCGGCGATTAAATACAGGATCAATACCCCGGTTGCCAGAATGATCATTAAGCATGGCATTGTGCGACTTGCACATCGCGATCCTGAGGCCGCCATGGAAGTCTGGGCCCAGCTCTCACAGCGGTATCGTTTTTTCGGTGAGGACAACAATTATATAAATCGCCACGTCGGCATACTAGGTGCAAAACGGCATCTGCCGCAGGCAGTGGTCTGGTTGTCTGCGGTGTCTGCCGATGACCAGGATGACACTTTGCGGTTTTGGCGTATCCGGTCTGCCATGCGGGCCAACGACTGGAAGACGGCACAGGAATTTATCGGTGCCCTGAAGGAAGATGAAGCGGGTAAACGCGAATGGCGATACTGGCGAGCCCGGATCCTGGAAGAAAATGATGATGACGAAATCGCCATGGAGTTGTATGCCAGCCTGGCGCAGGAAAGAAGCTATTATGGTTTTCTGGCGGCGGACCGCGTAGGTGCGCCGTAT
>SDBV01009674.1_pt1 | contig 12762 bp, 8 predicted proteins | sample 2277081 | NCBI WGS metagenome assembly SDBV01 (sample SAMN10402039, study PRJNA504765) | marine sediment metagenome | isolation source: marine sediment core GS10_PC15, 223 cmbsf | place: Arctic Ocean: Southern Knipovich Ridge | collected 2010
TTAAACCCGTGGCGCTTTTGGACAAGGCCCGCAAGAAACGGGACAGACCCGTCTTCGCTCGTACCTCGCTACGCTTGCGTCAGTCCCGTTTTTGCTCAGTTTTCCTGAACATACACGGGTTTATCGAATATTTACTCGTCGTTCCTCCTCGCAAAGACGGGTTGAGAGACTTTTGTCGGTGGCGTCTTTATTGGGATTCCCGTTGCATTTTCAAAAACTCTTCGTCGTCCCTATCACGCTCGATCTTGTGTTTTTCAGATCGTGACAATGTCATTCCGGCCGTCTGCTTGATCTTGATAATAATCTCGGACATTTCCTCAAACGTGACGGGGGCCTGCCATCTGGCCTGTTCAAGAAGGGCCACGGCCTCGTGGTATCTTTCCTGTTCGATGTATGCGAGCGCCTTAAGCCTTAAGCCTCTGGCGTAAGCGATAGGATCTCCACCGTAGGCCCCGTCAGCGAACTCTTGCCATATGTCGCTTGCCTGGGTGAAGTGCAGCTCACTCATGTCAAGCGCATCCGCGGCTTCTTTGCCAGTGCTGGCCGCGGCCAAAGCCTTATACTTTTCATATCCCCGCTCTTCGATCAATCCTTCCGTAAAGTGGATAAGCCTGGGCACGTTGACGTTGTCCGGGAACCTCTTCAGGTAGTCCTTCCAACCCTCAATCGCTTCCTCGTACTGGCCGTTCTTTTGCATCGACATGTAAAGCATGCGCGGCACCCAGCGGTCATGCTTGTACTTTACCGCCTCGGAAAGATATGTGACGGCACTCTCATGGTCTTTCAGCTTCTGCTCGTAAATCCCGAAACCAAGATCGAAGTATAGCTTATAGTTGCTGGTGTTCTTGTATATTCCGTCCTGGAGAAACTCTATACCCATCTCGTAGTACGTTTCTTTGGGCCCAAGCCTCTTTTTATACTTCTTGCTGTAAACCTTCAATTTTTCCGGTGTATCAGCCAATTGCGCGGTCGCATTGTAAGCCAGATGCCATGCCCCAATCATATAAGCGTCAACAAAATGGGGATCCAAAGACACGCAAGATTTCATCAACGGAATCATTCGGTGCATCATGCCCTGGTGCCAGTACTTGTCCACCTGAAGCCACAAGAAGTTGGCGGCAACCTTTCTGAATCCGAAGAAAACGTTGAAAACGTTCGCGCTGACGCCTTCGGCATGGTAAATATCAGATACATCAATGCCTACACTCACATTGGCCAGCCTGCGCTCGCCGCGGAACTTGAGGAAATCCTCGCGTAGCGCGGCCATCTTTGACATGCGGGAAACGTCCCAAATAAGGTCCTCGTTTCCCCCGTCCCGCACCAGCCGGACAATCTTCGGGTAGGGTACTCCCTCTTTGTCGACATCTTCGGCCCCGTCTGGCGGCATTTCGCCAAACTCGTCCTCAGTAAGGGCGACAACTTGAGCGAAGAGCTCGCCGTCCATCATTTCGAGATCATCTTCATTAGTCGGAAAGTCTAAATTGCCGCGTAAACGAATCTGGTTGGAGGCTGATCGCATCCATCGGTAAAACGCCTCCGCCTCGCTCAGGTCCTCGAGTCTGGAGCCCTGAACGGCTCCAAGAAACAGCGAAATTGCGAGGAGCAAGGCCAATGTAAGATTAGGTGACTTTTTCATGGCTACCTTACAACTCCTTGCGTCGGAATACCCAATAAGCCATGATGAAACCGGTCACTGCATAAAGCAGTCCGTAAAGGACGAGATTGGGCAGCATCAAATCAACGGGGGGATCATTGGGTTCCATATTCAAAATCTGGCTTTTCAAACTGAAGCGCTGAAGATTCGGCAAAACATTGAACAGCCCTTTGGCAATGTTGCCCACCCATACCGCGTCATATTGGCTCGCGCGGTCGGCTGCGTCCTTGAGATAAACAGTCAAATTGCCCGTTATATAAATGAAAAGCCCCGCTATTGTGGGCACAACCGCCGAGCTTGAGGCGCAAGAAACGGCAAAAGTGAAGGCGGATATTATCAGGAATTCGAAATAAGTCAGAAGCACTGACCATAGCAACAAGGTGGGAACAATTTTCTGCTTAAAATATAGTGCAAAGAAGAAAAGGCCGCCCATAAGAAAAAGGTTCAGCAGCACGATCAATTGCACACCAACGAATTTGCCCAACAAATACTGAAAACGCCTGATAGGCTTGGACAATATGGTGTAAATGGTCTTGTTTTCCACTTCGGTAGGAACCACTGAAGCGGAAATGAAGATGGTGATCAGTACTCCAAAAATGGATATTGCTGTCACGCATATGTCTTTGACCAACCTGGCGTCCATGTCCGAGGAGGTGTCGCCGGCGGCTATGCCCGATTCGGTCACAAACGCAGACATAACGTTAGAGCCAAATATCACAAGTATACTTAGAATCAGAAAACCTATGAGGGTTTTCTTACGCATACCTTCACGGAATGTGTAGGTTGCTATTACCCAAAGTCCTTTCATAAAACCGGTCATTATTTCTCTTCCTGTTTGTTTTCAGCAGCGCCCACAATACGTACGAAAAGCTCTTCGAGAGTCTCTCGCCTGGGCGCCACACTTAAAAGTTTAATGTCAGATGATTTACACATTTCCAAAGCTTCGTATACCGCAAGGCTAGAAGGAACACGAAGCATAGTTTCTCCGTCGTGGCTGTCTTCTTTCTCAATACCCGCCAGTTCCAGTTTAGTAAGCGAGTCTTCGGTAACGCCCTCCACGGTGAACACGACGTCCCTGTCGCTCAGAAGTTCATCAAGGGTACCGAGGGTCTGAAGTGCGCCTTCGTAAAGAATCCCGACCCTATTGCTGATCATCTCGACCTCCAAAAGCTCGTGACTCGAAATCAGCAGAGTCTTGCCCTGGTCGCGAAGCTCGACCAGTATGTCACGAATTTCTTTTCTCGCAATTGGATCCAGGCCGGTGGTGGGCTCATCGAGGATAAGAATCTGTGGATCGTTAATGAGAGCCTGCGCCAGGCCGATTCTCTGCCGCATACCCTTGGAATAGCCGCGTATCATTCTTTTCCTGGCATGATTCATCCCGACAAGCTCAAGCACCTCGCTAATGCGGGTCTTAAGCTTTCGCCGAGGTATCCCGTAAAGGCTGCCATAGAATTGGAGCACTTCTTCACCTTTTAGAAACTCTGGATAATACGCTCCCTCGGGAAGGTAGCCGATTTTTTTCTTGATATCGGCGGCCCCGATATCGCTACTGCCCAGGATCTCGATTGTTCCGGATGTAGGGAAAATCAATCCGAGCAACATCTTGATAGTCGTAGTCTTGCCAGAGCCGTTCGGGCCAAGATATGCGAGAATCTCACCCTCGTTTACCACCAAGTCCAGGTCCTTTAGCGCATGAATATCCTGGCCTTTTAGCGCGGCCTCATAGACCTTATTGAGTTTGTTTGTTTCGATTACTACTGACACGTATCAAGCCTTTCATTATGCGTTGGGTTTTTGTGCGCGGAAACTTATGCACGTAATCTGAGACAATTTAGAACCCAAAACCTCTCATTCAAAGAATCTATAGATAATGCGGCGTTCGAGACGCCCAGAGGATGATATCAAACTGCGAAGAAGGTGTCAAAGTGTCAGCAGACTCAATCTTGAGGAAGCCCGGCACCAAGGAAATAGCTAGTGAGTTCATCAAGTGAGGGTAATTCTTCGTCCCAGTAGTGAACGGGAACCCCATCGACAACGTAATAAAACCGTGGAGGCGCTTTACCTATCAGGCGGTAAAACACCCTTATCCCTATCAATTCGTTTGGAAACCGGGCGTCGGTGGCCAAGCGAAAGTCTTCAAGTTCCTCCTCGGTACCGTCGCATAGGGCCAGAATGTCTGGAAACGCATCCTCGAACATGAATTCATTCAGCGATTCAGCCGCCTCCATGCAATGTGGGCAAGTGGCCGAGAACATAGCGACGAAATACTCTCCCTGGCCCAGGTCATACCGGCCAAACTCAGTATCAACGACGAATTGGGCAAACGGACGCGCTTGATCACCTTCAAACGGCGCCTCCAAATGGCCGAAGCCGTAGAACGGAATGCAGAGGGCGAGAAACACGCATACTACACAGTTCGTCAAGAGGTCGCCACGCTCTCCCTTTGCCTCTCCCCCATCCTTTTTGGCACGGCGCATCCCCAAAAAAACGGGGACAAGCAAGGCTCCCAGGACGATATTCTTGATTATCGACTCTCGCACGGAAATCTCGAGCCGGCCGAAACAGCCGCAGTCTTCAAGCCCATGAAATGCCCAGCCGTATATTATCAGCCCAGTGAAAAAGACCAACAAGGCCTCGACAGCCAGCGGAACCAATCCTTTCATGCGCCAGCCAAGTAACATGGCGGCCCCCAGAAACGATTCCAGCGCGAGCACGGCCAGTGCCACTTCCTCGATTATGGGTGAGTCTTCGGCAATAACTCCATAATGCGAAATCTGCACAATGAAGAGGTTGATGTCCGCGGCCTTCAGAAGTGCGCCTGCCAAAAAGACAACACCCACAATGGCCTGTGCGAACCGTGTGAATCGGGGACTTGATAAAACTGACTTCATGCAGGTTTCCTAAAAATTCCAGCGCAGTCCAGCGCCGATGGATGTCTGCCAGTTGTTCAAACGGCGGAATTCACGTTCATTATCAAAATCGACCGTCAAATCCAACTCAAGATTGAGACTGGAAGCCAAGGGGAAGAGCAATTCAGATTCTGAACGCGCCCTGAGCGAACCAGTGTTGCTGACACCGGGATACAAAGAAAAATCCTCGGAAAACACTGTGTTCAAGAAAAGCTTTCTTCGATAACGCATGCCCAACTTTAGGCTCAATTCCTCGTTGTCCACGCGGCGTTCCTCGCCTCTCAACACGAAATCCAAATCGTCCGCATCAAAACGCTCCAAAGCCACGTCGAAGCCTGCGTCACCCTCGAAATACTGTGAACCGTCCTCCCAAAACCTCTTGCCAAGGCTAAGCGCAAGATTCGCCCTCAAATCCAAAGCGAGCTCGCTGTCTCTTTCGACACCAAACTCGAAACGCGAATGTAGGCCGTCAGTGCCCCCTAAACGCCACTCCGAACCCGCCTGCAACACTGTTGGGAGTCCGTCGTCCTGGTCGAATGTCCAAAACAACCTGGACCTCATCCCATATTTGTCTCGCTCACGCTGCAAAGTTAGCTGTCCATAGGGCACAAAGTTATCAGAGTCTTGAGATTTCCACCACAGGCCCACGCCCACTCCAGGCTTAAGCGAGGAAGATTCGCCATCCTTAACCTGCACGGCGCCGGTTACCGAACTTAGCACGATGGCGCGTTCAAGCAGGCCGTTTTGTGAGATTAAGACCGGCTTTCCCTTTCTGGAAGCGAGGAACCCAGTGCTTGTGGAGCCGTCAGAAAACTCGATGCGAAACGGTGAATCGGTGGAGATAGACCTTAGTTCATCCAAAGAGACGATGGTGCGGCCTGCAAGAGTTGTTCGGAAGACGGCCACCCCTTCGGTGATCTCCAGAAGTTCACCGGACAAAACATCCCCGTCCTTGAGCGTCAGCCGGTCACTCGCGACACACTCAAAGGTGGAAGAAACTAACAGTATCAATACTACAACTACTTTAGATCTCATCACTCACCCTTCTATATAATAAGATCATATGTCCGATTTTGCAAGCATTTGAGGTAAAACGTGTTGAATTCCTTCCAACAATACTTCTGGGAGAAGGCGACGGCGAGTTGATTTGTTCAGGAGTTGCGGTCTTTGCGATATAAACATTAGTTTTTTCTAACGCTTAGGCGCGGAGATGGCAGAGAAGAATAGACTTTTTTTGAAGAACGCAGATTGCTGAATGAAGCGATACCGATGGCGATGGCGATGGCGATGGGACAAGATTGTGAATTGCTGGGTCCTAACACTATTTAGATGGGTTTGCCTTGTAAATGCCTTGACAAACGATTACCTTATGATTTGCGTTATGCTATAATGCTTGCGCAACACTGGCTAAAGATTATTGAGGGTTTGAAGAATGGCAAAGGCCATGGATGAGATATACACGAAACTTCAGGACACTATCGTGGCTTGGACTAATCAAGTATCTGGTGCGCAAAACAATCTTACCGATCAAATATCTGAAACGAATCAGCAACTGGCCTCGCTTCTGCATGTCATTTCGTCACAAAAAAGCCAAGCGGCATCGAGTAATGGAATCCTTGCAAAGCTGGAAGGCTCCATTTCCGGATGGACAAAACAAGTTCTGTCCGCGCATGAAAACCTGGGCAGACAAATCACATCCACTGAATCCGAATTGGCAACCATAGCCCGAATTATCGAGAGCAAACATGCAATACCCAAAGAACTGGACGACGCAAGGGAGCGAATCCAAGAACTCGAACAAGCGCTATCAGAAAGTGGAGCCGAGGAACTGGCGGCGTCGCGAAAAGTCGCCGAACTGCAAGAAACGATCATGCAGCTTACTGATAAAGTCCGAGCCTTCGAGGAAAACGGCCTTGAGCAGGCACTGGCGCAAAGCAACGCAGAAGAGCAAGAATCCCGGAGAATTGCCGAACTTCAGGATACGATAATACAGCTTACAGAAAAAGTCCGGACCTTCGAGGAAAGCGACCTTCAGAAAACGGCAGATGAACTCACAACAGAGGTCGAAGAATACAAAACACGTGAAATTGAGACAACCGAGCGAGATGAGAAAAGATGCGCGGAACTGTACCGTCTCCAAAAAGATCGAGACTCGTTGGCTGTAGGCCTTGACGGGGCAAACTCTGAGATTGAGCGGCTAAAACAAGATAATGAATCCTACGAATCAACCGTTAGTGAAAACACAGACACAATATCATCGTTGAGAGAACAGGTCGCTACTCTTCAGGCAAGCGAAAGTGGGCTTTTTGAAAGCAAGGCGCAACTCGAACGATCACTGGAAGACCTCCATAAGGAAAAAGAGGATGCCGTCCTGTCGCTTAAAGACGATATGGATTCCTTGGAGACCACACTTAAAGATGAAAAGGCGGCGGCTCTGGGCGAGTTAAAGAACGAAATGGATCTGGCGCTGCAAAATCTGACGGCGGAAAAAGACGAGGCTGTCGATGCAGCCAACACTGAAATCGCCAAACTCGAAGATGACAAGAAAAGCCTTCAGGAAACCTTGGAACAGGCCAGAACCGAATCAGAGCAATTGAGTGGCGAAATCACGGAAAAGAATGAAAAGATCGAGCGACTTTCCGCTCAGATTGCTGACAGTCAAAGCAAGATCGAAGACCTTGACGGCCAAATAACATCTCTTCAGGGCGACCTGGCCGAAAACATCGGCAAGCAAAACAATCTGTCCGCTGAATTGGACGCTCTCCGCAGTGAAAAAGAAGCGATACAGGCCTCGCTTGCAGAAACTGAAGAGTCGCTGCGGCAAACCCAAACTCAATTGACGGAAAGCGAAGAGCTCAACAAGTCCAAGGGCCAGCAAATTGCCGAACTTGAAGATGAGATCAAGAGACTGGAAAACGATCTTCGGGAAATGACAGTCGAGAAAGAAAATGCTGAAAAGCAAATCAGTGATCTCGAAAGAGAACTGAACTGGGCGCAGATTAGTAAAGAGTCGGTAGATAGACAGTTGGAGCAAACTAAAGGCCACATCGACGGCGTAAGCCAGGAACTCACTGATTCCGAACAGGCCGCAAAGTCAGCAGATGAAGAAAGAACGAATCTCGAAGAAATTATCGCCGAGCAAAGAATAGAGTTGGACGCACTTCGCACCCAAGAGGCCCTGGGCGATTCAATGGCTACGGGCCTGACCGAAACTTCTAAGCGCCTTCAAGAACAAAACGAGGAACTCACACATGAGCTTGAAGCGTCGACGGAGGAACTGCAACGTATAAGAGACGAAAACGCCACGCTTGAAGCGCACATCAACGTTCTCAGGGAAGAAAAGCAAATGGAGAGTGACCGGTTATCGGATTCCCTGGAGAAGCGCCCGTACGCTAACGTGGGTTACGCTGGGGATACGTGGAAGGACGAGGCCACGACGCGCCAATTGACCGACGCGAAAACGGAAATCGAGCAATTGAAGAAGGATGTCGAAATAGGTGAGGAAACCGCTCGTCAAGCGACCGGCCTGATTCAATCACAGCAGGCAAAAATCCTCTTGCTGGAACAGGGCCTGCAAGAGGCACAAAAGGAAGAAGCTGACGTGCAGGACCTGCTGTGCTCTAGAGAAGAACTTGAGGACGTGCGCGATGCCTTGTCCAAGAAAGAGGAGGATGTGAGGCTTGCAAACGATGCTACGCAAGAGTTGCACAACAACATCGCCGGCCTCGAAGCACAGATCTCATCTTTGGCAGATGAGAACGCCGTAATATCATCGCTCAAGGAAGAACTTAGCCAGGCGGAAACCAAAGTGTCGACTCTGGAGCATGAACTTGATCAGACGAAGAACGACGCTGAGAACTCGAAGCAAAAAACCGAAGAACTGAAGTCCCAAATCGAAGAGTTGGATAAAGGCATTCAAGCATCCCAAGAGGGTGCGGAAAGTGCTCAATCGCGTGACTTGGAGATTAATGAAAAGCTTGGCCGGGCTAAAGAGGAAATCAAAGAACTTCAACAAGCACTCGAAACCAAACAGAAAGAGCTTGAACTGGAAAAGGAAAAGGCCGAAACGCTTGGGGCAAACTTTGACGATTTGAAAGGCCAGATGGCTGCATTGCACGCAAGAGAGGCCCAAAGCGCCGTATCGATCGAGAAACTTGGCGACGAGCTTGGGAGAATACAGGAAGCGAAGGAGAAGAGTGAAGAACAACTCGACTTGAGAGAGCACAAGGTAATGGAGGCCGAGCAAAAACTTAGCCGACGGGATTCGATCATCGAGACCCTTACTCAACACACCTCGCAACTGGATTCCACCATAGGCCAACTGAATACTCAGCTCGAGGATGTAAAACTTCGTGAGTCGCAGTCAGCTTCAACCGCCCGCGCACTGGAAACTGAACTGGAACGGATGCGCACGGAGCGCACGTTCACTGAGAAGGAGGTGGACGAAGCAAGGAAAAAGATAAAGCTCCTGGAACAGGACATCGCTACGGGAGAGGGACAGACATCCGAGCTAGCCGAGCGAATGGCGCTGCTGACACAGACAGTAAATACTCTTCGCGGGGAACTCGATACGTTCAGCGATCAGGAGGCAAGATCCAAGTCGGACATGCTGGTTAACTTAACTCAGGCCGTGAAAGCTGGAGAACATACCAAAGAGGATTTCGACAATCTCCGCCAGGAAGTCGAGAAGCTGCGAATGACGAGCGACGATCTTTGCAAAAGAGCAGAAACGGCGATACACAGGGCGACGGGCCAGTTGAACGATAAGAGGAATCAGGAAGAAGTCGTTTTGGCTACGTTAAATGTGAATGACGAAAACCGCAAGCTGGGCAGGGTGCTTCTGGAAGCGGAAATCATCACTAAGAAACAACTGCGCGACGCACTTCGAGAGCAGAAGAAAGACAAGCAGAAAATGCTTGGCAACATTCTTATTGAACAGGGGCTGACCAGCGAAAAGGTCATTGCGCAGGTTGTCGCGTGCCAGCTATGCCTACCTTATGTACAACTGCGCGAAGAGTCGATCGACAAAGATGCGGCGAATTTGCTTGACGGGAAATTTTGCACGTGGCACTGGTGCGTTCCATTGCGCTGCAAAGAAAACCGTCTTGTGCTGGCAATGGCAAATCCTTTGGACAAAACGGTTCGCGAAAAGGTCCAACAGGCTACCGGCCGCGAAATAGCGCCTGTGGTGGCGACCCAATCCGACATTGCGGAAGCTATCGAGAATTGCTACGGCGCGTACTAAACCAAACAACCGCCAGGGCGGCAAAAATGACGACCAGTGGTTCGACGGGAATTCTGTACCTCGAATTGCTGCCAACGTTTGAAATCGCGTAAAGAGCAGTGTAAGAGGCCATCGGCAGCAGAAGAAAAAAGACGCGCCGCCACTTTTTCCTGGCCATGACAACGCCTGCAATCCCCATCCCGAGGACAGGGAGCCAGATAGTTTTTTCGGCGTGATGAAATTGCGTAAGAAGTCCCCCACTCGCGCAAACCGGGCAACTTAGCCATGACGGAAACCACCAAAAGTACAGTGCCTTTTTCACGGTTCTTTGAATCGTCTCGCCCGGATTGGCCACCATGTAATCCAGGGCCTTTTTCCCAAGATAATTGTAGGCGTCCGGCTCGATCATTCCTGACAAGATCTCTCGTTCTTCATCGGGAATGTGATCATTGACATGTTTGACCTTGCCGTCCTCGTCAATCAAGGTCTGCGTACCAGTCGCGCCGTCATGATTTCCCACCCATATTATGTAGCCCAGTTGCGACTTGACCGGAACGAATCTGTCGAATACCAGGTAGTTTCTGTAGGTCCATGGGGCAATCACGGCTACCATCAAGCATGCTGCTGCCGCACACACGCACAAAGCCCGTTTCCATTGCTTAAGATTCATCAGAAAAGGTACCGCAACTGCGAAGGGGACAAAACAGAGCAATGCAGGATCGGTAAGCATGCCTAATCCCATTACGAGTCCCAAAAAGATTCCCGTCCTGAGATTAAGGGATTCGCTTAATTTGATACTGAGAAGTACTACCCCCATCAGAATGGTTGCAATGAGCAGGAGAGGATGAATGAGGGTGGACATGAATGCGTGCGTTGGATAAACGGCCAGCAACAATCCCGCAACCACGCCCGTCTGCTTGTCAAAAACACGGGCGGCTATCCGAAATGTCAAGACCGCGCAGAGTGCTCCGATGCAGCCCTGCGCCAACTGAAGGAGCGCGTAGGCCCAAGTTCCAAAAACAATGCGAAAAGCGCACAGCGTGTACACATAGGCTGGGGCCATGAACGCGGTATTTCCTTCAGGAACTAACCACGCGCTTCCGGAAAAGCCCTTGCCCGCCAGTACGTTGTCCGCCACTACGCCATATTCCCAGGCGTTGGGAGATTCCCAATCGTGGACAATAACTACTACCAAGAGTCGAAGGGCCACGGCAAGGAGAAAGAGTCGACGCGCAGTGAACCGCTCAACGCAGAAGAACTCTCTTCCCCACCTTCTAACCATGGCAGTTGCCATAGTGCCATTCCCCAAAGAGCCTAGTCCTTCTCAACAACATGCCCTTGCTCCTTGAAACGGCGCAGCTTGTAGATGAGCGCCCTTCTGCTTATACCCAGCGCCCTGGCGGTTTCGGTGCGGTTGAAATTATTCTCCCGTAGCGCCTGAAGAATCACTGCGCGTTCCACGTCCTCGATACGGTGGCCCTTCCTGCCGGTCCCTGATTCGTCACCCTCATCAAATCCTGCGTTCTGCACCCTCTTGGGCAAATGCTCCGGCAAGATTAGTTCGCCCCTTGCCATAAGGGTGGCCCGCTCCATGGCGTTGCTCAGTTCGCGAACATTACCAGGCCAATCATAAAGTTCCAAACACGTTATGACCGCGGCCGAAAGCCTGGGCCTGCCTCCGGAAAACTTCGACGCGAAGAGGTTTGCCAAGGGCACAATATCGGCATTTCGCTCGCGTAACGGCGGCACGTATATCTCCATAACATTCAACCGGAAAAACAGGTCCTCGCGGAAACGCCCCTCTTGCACTTCCTTCTCCAAATTCCGGTTAGTGCTGGCCAGAATCCGTGCGTCAGTCTTCCTGTCCCCCTTGGAACCAAGACGCTGAAAGGTTCCGTCCTGCGTGATCTGCAGAAGCTTTGCCTGCAAACTTGGCGACATCTCCCCTATCTCGTCGAGCAGTATTGTGCCGCCGCCCGCTCGCTCGAAATGTCCTTCGCGCTCTGATATCGCACCGGTAAATGCACCTTTTTCGTGGCCAAAAAGCTCACTTTCAAGCAGGGTTTCCGGTATTGCCGCGCAGTTGACCTTGACCAAACTGCCGGCATGGCGCGGACTCCAAGCGTGAATCATTTCCGCCACAACTTCTTTGCCGACGCCGCTGTCGCCCGTCAAAAGCACCCTGGTTTCGGACGAGGCGACGAGTGCCGCGTCCCGAAAAACTTCCAACATCTGCGGGCTGTTGGCAATGACGGTTTCCGGTAACTCGACGTCGTCAAGAACAAATACTACAGAGTTTTCTCCTGCGCCGGTCAAACGCCTGACAAGCGACAACAGCTCACCGAGATCAATGGGTTTCTCAAGGTAATTTGCGGCGCCGTCCTGCATTGCGCCAACAGCGTCGCGAATGTCCGGATATGCTGTCACGAGCAGCACCGGGAGCGAATGCTTCGCCTGCCGCGCCTGCCTGAGGGCTTCAAGACCCGATATGCCTGGCATCCTCACATCCGAAATCATCATGTCGAAGGCTTCGGCGTCAAGCTTGGTGAGAGCTTCCTCACCGCTTGCCGCGGTGACAATCGAGTAGCCTTGTTTAGATAGAAAAGACTCCAGAAGACTCCGTTGGGAAAAGTCATCGTCAACTACAAGTATTCTGGTTGGCTTCGTGGAATTATTTTCATTCATATCGGATTCTTCAAGCGCAAAGTCGGGACAAGGGGCTTAAGGCCCTTGCCGTACACTTTCAATCAAGTCGCGCGAAAGCTAAGTCCCCCGCTATGCAGTTACTATACACAAATCCGTAATGATGAACCAGCGGGGACCACATTATCCCAGAAAATGCAATAGGATGCGTCGAATCGCGGCGGACTGTTAATCCGCGGGTTGCAGGTTCGAGTCCTGCCGCCGGAGCCATCTCAGAAAAACATAAGCCCAAGGAAACGAGCGCTTCACGCCTTTCCTTGGGCTTTTTC
>SDBV01009676.1_pt1 | contig 12761 bp, 14 predicted proteins | sample 2277081 | NCBI WGS metagenome assembly SDBV01 (sample SAMN10402039, study PRJNA504765) | marine sediment metagenome | isolation source: marine sediment core GS10_PC15, 223 cmbsf | place: Arctic Ocean: Southern Knipovich Ridge | collected 2010
GGAAGAAAAATAAGGGCAGCACTACAATCGGGTAATCCGCCAGATCCAGAAGTTATGCGTCCTGAAGTTGCAAAAGTTATCTTAGAATACGAAAATCCTTTTGTATCATAAGCTTTTAAAAAAACGTGAATTTTATTCTTGACCAATGAAGAACACTAAGAAAAAACTACTCATAATTGGATTGGATTGCGCTACTCCTAAAACTATTTTTAAAGATTTCTTAGATGATTGTCCTAACATTAAAAAGATGGTAAAGAATGGAGTGTATGGTAAATTAAGATCTTGTAATCCACCAATTACTATTCCTGCTTGGATGGTAATGTCTACGGGGAAGAAAGCAGGAACACTAGGAATTTATGGATTTAGACACAGGAAAGATAATTCCTATGATGATTTCTGGATTGCCACCTCCCACCAAATCAAGGAACTAAAAGTATGGGATATAATAGCTGAAAGAGGTTTAAAATCTTGTATTTTAGGTTTACCCCCAACTTATCCTGTTCACCCTATAAATGGTTGGTTAGTATCTGGTTTTATTACACCAGACACTAATTCAAATTATACGTATCCTCCTCAATTAAAAGAAGAAATCAAAGAAAATGTTGGTCATTATATCTTAGATGCTAATTTTAGGATAGAAGATAAAAAAACCTTACTAAAAAACATTTATGAAATGACTAAAGTTCAGTTAAAAACAGTTAAATATCTGATACAAACTAAGGATTGGGATTATTTTAAGTTTGTAATTATTGGATTAGATAGGTTCCACCATGCTTTTTGGAAGTATTATGATAAAGAACATCAGAAATATGAACCAGGAAACATTTTTGAGGGTGAAATGAGAAAGTATTATAAATTTCTAGATCACGAAGTTGGAGAGATCTTAAAATTAGTCGGTGAAAATACCATTTCAATGATTGTGTCTGATCATGGTGCCAAAGCAATGAAAGGTTTAATATGTGTTAATATGGCACTTGAAAATTTAGGATTATTGAAATTTAAAACTAAACCAAAACCAGGTTCAAGATTAGCCGATGCTGAAATTGATTGGAATAATACTTATGCATGGGGTTGGGGAGGTTATTATGCAAGAATTTTTTTAAATCTTGAAGGTAGAGAGCCGAATGGAATCATAAAGAAAAAAAATTATGAAAAGATACGAGATGAAATAATTCTAAAAATAAAATCAATAAAAGATAATAATGGTAATCTCATGAACACGATCATTCATAAACCTGAAGAGATATATGAGGTTATGAAAGGAGACACACCAGATCTAATGGTTTATTTTGATAATTTGAATTGGAGATCTGCCGGAACGGTAGGATATGATTCAATATATTTAGATGAAAACGACACTGGCCCAGATGATGCAGTTCATGATTGGTATGGTGTTTATGCTATTTATGACCCAAAGAAAAAGCTTGGGAAAGATTTAGGAACCAAAAGCCTACTCGATATTGCTCCAAAGCCCCTAAAAATTTTAGGAGTTGAAGTTCCTAAGGATATGGAAGGAAAAATAATAGATTTTTAATTAGAAAGGAATAAACGAAAATGGAACATAAAGGATTTACATTATGGTTTACAGGACTTCCTTGTTCAGGTAAGACTGTACTTGCAGATGCTATTGCTGAAGAATTTAAAGTTAGAGGGATGAAAGTAGAACGTCTTGACGGAGATATAGTACGAAAAAGTTTAACAAAGGATTTGGGTTTTAGTGAAGAGGATAGAAATATGAATATTGAAAGAGTCACTTTCGTTGCAAAACTACTGACTCGTAATGGTGTGGCTGTGCTTGCTTCCTTTGTATCTCCATATAACAAGATTAGAGCATACTCCCGAAATGAAATTGGAGAATATGTTCTTGTTTATGTCAAATGTTCTCTCGATGAATGCGAAAATCGGGATGTTAAAGGAATGTATGCAAAAGCAAGAGCAGGAGAAATAAAAGATTTTACTGGGATAGACCATCCATTTGAAGAACCGAACGAAGTCGAAATAACTGTTGAAACTGACAAACAAACCGTAGAGGAAAGTAAAGAAATTATTTTAGATACCTTAAATAAAATGGGATATTTGTCAAATTAAAAAACAGAACAGAGAATTATTAACCAACTTATTTTTTTTTTTTCTATCTTATCTAATTTATATTTCTATGCAGATTTTAATATCTGGTGAATATATTTAGAAATCTTTTTTTCATTTAATCCATAAATGTCCAATAGCAATTCTCTCCTTCCCGATTTCCCGAAAGTATCATTAATCCCAATAAATCTCATTGGAAGGGGGTAATTCTCAGAAATAATTCTTGCAAGCATGCTCCCAAATCCACAATAAGTATTATGTTCTTCTAAAACAATTACTCCTTTGGAACTCCTTATTTCATTTATTAAGAGTTGAGTATTAATGGGTTTAATAGTAGGAAGGTTTATTACTTTTAAGGAAATATTGAATTTTTTTTCCAAAGAACTAACAACTTTCATGGCTAATATAGTTCCATACCCCATTCCAATTAAACAAATATCATCACCGTCTTTTAATTTATTAGGGTTTCCTAAAGAAAATTTATAATCTACATTGTGAATTTTAGGAAAAGAGCCTCTGGGTAATCTAATATAAAATGGTCCATTATTGTTAAAAGTATATTCTAAAATCTCCATGAGTTCAATATTATCAGATGGAATTAAAATGTTTAAATTTGGTAATGCTCCCATTAAACTTAAATCCTCTAAAGCATGATGTGTACCTCCATCTTCTCCCACAAAACCCGCATGTGTAGTTATTATCTTTAAATTTAAATTATCATGGCATGCTAATCTTATGAATTCCCACGCTCGACCAGTTGTAAATATAGAAAATCCAGATACTACAGGAATCTTACCGGAAATTGCTAACCCTAATGCTGTTCCCAACTGATTTTGTTCGGCAATACCCATATTAAAGAATCTCTCTGGATACACTTTAGCAAATTCAGAAGTTCGTGTTGAAGAAGACAGATCGGCATCCAAAACGACTATCTGTTTGTTTTGTGATCCCAATTTAACCAAGAATTTTCCAAAGATATCTCTAAGAGGCGGTTCAGACATTTTTTATTCTCTCTCTTCTAACTCATGTTTTATATTATCTAACTCCGTGATAGCCGTCTCATACTCTTCTTTATTAGGAGCTCTTCCATGATATTTACGAGTATGTTGCATGAATGACACATCTGAACCTTTTATTAAATAAGATATTAGCACTATAGGTTTTCCAAGTTTACTTTTTAATGTATTAAAGCCATTTAAGATCTCGTCTAAATTTGAGCCGTTTATTTCGATAACTTCCCAACCAAAAGCTCTCCATTTTTCTGCTAAAGGTTCTAAAGCCATTATTTCTTCTGTTGAACCATCTGATTGAAAACCATTGCGATCTACTATCGCTATTAAATTATCTAATTTAAAATTGCTTGCTGCCATTGCAGCTTCCCAAATGACTCCTTCGTTTAATTCCCCGTCTCCTAATAAAACATAGATTTTTTTATCGGAAGAGTCTAATTTAGCAGCTAAACCACAACCAACCCCGATTGATAACCCCATTCCAAGAGAACCAGTAGAAATCTCAATTCCTATATGAGGATTCTTAACTGGATGTCCTTGTAAGTTTGAACCTACCTGCCTTAATGTAAATAAATCTTCTCTTGGGATAAAGCCCTTTTTAGATAAAACCGCATATAAAGCAGGGGCTGCATGGCCTTTACTTAAAATGAAAATATCTCTTTTTTCCCATTCTGGATCTTTTGGATCAATTCGCATTATTATATTATAGAGAATATAAATCATATTAACACATGATAATGATCCTCCAGGATGACCTGATTGAGCCGTATAGACCATCTTTAATATATCTTTTTTAATGTCAAGAATATCAATAGATATTTTTAGTTTGTTCTGTTTTGACAATTCCATTCTTAAACGCGATAGCTGGTTATATCTTATCTAATTTAGATTGTAAAAAATTAATTAGCTTTTTTGAATCATAAAATTCTACTGGAGGAGAAACTGCAGCAAGTGTGGCAGCAAACAGAGATAATCTCACAGCATCGATTACAGAAGTATTTGAAGCTAGGGATAAACTTAAAACCGCCATGATAACACTTCCTACAGCCACGTAACTTCTCACTGGGTGTTGTAAAATGGGGGCAAATTTTTCAACTGTTTCTAATTCTCTTGAAAAAAGGAAAGAATCAGTCTCCAAATAATTCAATATTACATTTTTACATTTGGAAGAACTCAATATTCTTTTACCCGCTATTGTAAGACTAGTTTCATTACAACAGTCAATTGAAAAAGTATCTAACGCTTTTTGTAGATTCATCCTAATTATATCTACATTTTCATAAAGAAAATAATTGGATTTACTAGGGCGGACAATAATGGGTTTGTTTTTGAAGTACTCTTTTAAAATTTCTATCAATCTTCGGATAAAGAGGTCATCAAATAATCCACCTAATCCATAATCTAAAATAAGAATGGAATCAATATCGGAAGCTTTATTTTTTATAACCTCAATGAACTTTTTTTTGATATTTTCAGATATTGTGTCATTGTAATCTGTTTCTAAACGTAATAAATGTTGATTCATAGCTTTTATTCGCGTAATTTGTGGTGTTTTAACTGTTTCATCAACCAGAATTCCTGAAGAATCCATTTGTAATTCTTTTACCTTTTTTAGGAAAAAATCTCCTTCAAAATCGTTTCCAATTATAGTACACATTTTCGGTATTCCCCCCAATGATTTTACAAATCTTGCAACTAGTCCATTCGCACCTATGTATAGATTATTCTCTTCAATTTTTACATTAGGAACAGGAGCATCAGGGGAAATTCTGTCGGCAAAACCGTTGATATACTTATCTACTAATGAGTCTCCAATAATTAATACTTTTTTTTTCTCCCATTTGGGAATTTCGTCAATTAGAGTCATTCTACTAGTTTATTTGTTTAATTCACTTTGTAATCTTTTCCAGTCTTTGAGAAATGAGTCCAAACCCGAATCTGTGTTCGGATGTTTGAACATTTTTTCTAGTACTGAAAATGGAATAGTTGCAATATGAGCCCCCAGTTTTGCTGCTTCTATAACATGTCTAGAGTTTCTTATAGAAGCTACAATTAATTCTGATTTAAATTCATAAGCATTTAGAATATCCATACATTCTCGTAGAAAATCGATTTCATTTTGTCCATTATCCATTAATCTACCAATAAAAGGGCTAATGTAAGATGCTCCAGCTTTAGCAGCAATTAGAACTTGGTTTTGGGAAAAAACGAGAGTAACATTAGTTTTAATTCTCTCTGGTTCAAGAATATTAACAGCTTTTATCCCCTCCTTTGTAAAGGGGATTTTAATAATTATATTGGGAGCTATTTTGGCAAGTTCACGTGCTTCTTTTACCATTTTTTCAGTGCTTAAGCCAATAACCTCACCACTTACAGGTCCATCAACAATCTCGCATATTTTTTTCAATTGTTCTATGGGTTCAGCACCCTCTTTTGCCAGAAGAGAAGGGTTAGTTGTTACACCATCAATTATTCCAAGTTCTTGCATTTCTTTTATCTGATTCAAATTTGCAGTATCTATAAAAAATTTCATACTTTTTCACGTTTTTATATAGGTTAGTATAGTAATACTTGATTTTATATATGTTTAGCAAATTCATTTAAGTTTTTAAATATCAAGTCTGGTTTAATTGAACGAATTTTCTTCTGTTCTTCTTTTCCATAACCAGTTAAGACCAGTACTGTTTTGCATCTCGCTGCTAATCCCGTCTGAATATCATTTAGGGTATCACCAACCATAAATGAGTTATTTAAATTAATATTATACTTTTTTTTAGCTTTTAGGATCATCCCAGGATTTGGTTTTCTATAATCACAATAGCCCGTAAATTCGGGGTGGTGGGGGCAAAAATAAATATCAGTTAAAGTTACATCGTGTGCTTTTAAAATTGACTTCATTTTATTATGAATTATATTAAGAATTTCTTCTGTATAATATCCACGAGCAATACCTGCTTGATTTGTTATCACAATTAAAAGGAACTCTTTCTTGTTTAATATTTTTAAAGCTTCGATAGAACCCTCAATAATTTCAAAGTCATCTGGATTAGAGAGATATCCTACTTCAACATTAATTACGCCATCTCTATCTAAAAAAATGGCTTTATTTAACTTTTGTGTGTTCATAAGCATGCTTTAAAGATTGGATTATAAAATTTGGATCTTTTGCTTTTAATATCGCACTTGCACTGCTTAATATGTCTGAATTTATAAATTTAGCATTTTCGAGATTCACTCCACCATCAATATCTATAAGAAAGTCTAATTTATTTTTTTGTCTAAACGCGAGTAAAAAACTGATTTTATCAAGTACTTCTCTTATGAATTTCTGACCAGACCAACCAGGATGCACAGACATTATTAGAACCAAGTCAATTTTATTGAGGAACGGCAAGATTTCAGAGATCTGTGTATCAGGATTTAGTGCTACTCCTACTTTTTTATTTTTGTTCTTAACTTCCTCAATAATTCTCTCTATATCTCCTTCTGATTCAATATGAAATACAAAAATATCAATGAATTTAAAGATCTGCTCGAAATATTCTAGAGGGTTATTAACCATTAAGTGGGCAATAATAAGTTTTCTATATTTTTTTTTTAATACTCGAAAGACATTTAAATTTTTATTTAAATTGTTCACAAATAATCCATCCATAACGTCTATGTGAATGAAGTCGAATCCCTGTAATCCCTCAATTATTTTTGGACTAAAATTATTATTTGCATGAATAGATATTGCTACTTTCTTCATTTAATTTAATCTAAAGTATTTTAAATTTTACAAACATTTCAAAATTAATCAATTAAATAACTCTTTTTCTACTATATAACAAATTATATGCCCAACAGTTATGTGTCCCTCTTGGATTCGAGGAGTATCAGTAGAAGGCATCTTTAAACAATAATGTGTTAACTTTTCGATTAGATTTTCTTTTTGTCCAGTCATACCTACAGTTATGGCTCCTTTTTCTTTAGCTTTTTCTAATCCTTTCACTACATTGGGAGAATTACCAGAAGTGCTTATCCCTATTACAACATCTCCTTCCTCTACAAAAGCAGAAACTTGTCTCTCAAAAATTAAATCATAACCAAAATCATTAGCAGTGGCTGTTACTGAAGATGTATTAGTATTTAAAGCAAGAGAAGGAAGTGGATCGCGATCTTTATAAAATTTACCTACAAATTCAGCAGCGATATGTTGGGCATCTGCAGCACTACCTCCATTTCCAAACAGCACTACTTTTTTATTATTTCTATATGCTTTGATAATTTCTTCTGAAATTTGTTTTATTTGAGGAACTAGGTTCTTAATTCCTTCTTTTACCTTGATATTTTCATTTAAAATTTCAATTATTTCAGTTTCCATAAAAAATTCCCAAATTTTTTTATATTTAAATCAGTGTTAATTTATTTCCCATACTTCAAGTCCTTTTGGGTTGAAATGAAAGTTAATAACTTTACCTCCGATATTTTCTAATTCTTTAATTATTTCATATTTTTTACTTGGATCTGAAAATAATAATAGATGTCCTCCACCTCCAGCACCAAGCAATTTTCCCCCAAGAACACCAAATTTTCTTGAAGTTAAATAAAAATTTTCTATATTTTTATTGGATATCTTTGAACTTAAACTCTTCTTTGCTAACCATCCTTGATGTAAAAGTTCTCCAAAATTAATTAATCTGTTTAGATCGTTGGATTCTATTATCGACTTCATTGAATGTGCTACGGCTTTTAAATCTTGCATAGCGTCCATATATGATTTCTTTTCAAATTCATAACCCTTTAAAACTTCGTCTTGAATGTCAGAAGAAAAGTGAGAACCTCCAACATAACATAAAATTAAACGAAATTGTAATTCATTTAATGTCTCTTCTGTGGTTTTTATTGGTGTGACAGATACAGTTTTTGAAAATTCAATGAAATTAAATCCACCGTAAGCAGCAGCAAATTGATCTTGATAACCACCTTTTTGCCTTAATTCAATGCGTTCTATTTCATAAGCTTTTTGAGCAATTTCATGCTTTGAAAATCCTAGTTTATAATATCTATTAAGAGCACCTATAAGAGCAACTAATAAAGTAGATGATCCCCCCATTCCGGATCCAGCGGGGAGTTCTGAATAGATGATTATGTTAAATCCATCTTTAATGTTTAATACATTTATTATTCCTTTAAATAATTCAAAATTAGTTAAGTAATCATGGTCTCCAATATTAAATTCAAATTTTTCATTATGATTAATGTTAAAAATTACTATTTTCTTATCATGCCGAGGTTTTAGTGAGATATATACATGACGATCAATTGTAGTATTTATAACACACCCTCCATACTCCGTACAATAAGGAGCCATATCAGTCCCTCCACCTCCAAAACTTACACGGAATGGTGCTTTTGCTCGAATGATCATAGTAATTACTAATTTTAATATTTTATTTTAATATCACTTTTTTTCATATTATTTCATTAAAAAATTTGTTTATATTGTGATGTCTTATTTTCTTAATAACATTCTTTAATTTAGATAAAATCTTATGAACTAATGAAAAATTAATCAACAATCTAAACATATTATGTCAAAAAAAGTTTTAATTACTGGTGGAGCAGGCTTTATTGGTTCGCATTTAGTTGACAAATTAGTAAACGAAAAAGATTATGATGTCACAGTTTTAGATTTATTAGAGGAACAAGTACATGGAAACACAGATAAACCACCAGAATATTTAAATAAAAAAGCTAAGTTTTTAAAAGGTTCTGTAACAAACTATGGAAATTTGGAAGAACTGGTTGGAGAAAATGATATAATTTTTCATATGGCGGCCATGGTCGGTGTTGGTCAATCAATGTATCAAATTAAAAAATATGTTGATAACAATATTTTAGGAGTAGCAAATTTACTTGACATATTAGTTAATAAGGATCATAGTGTTGAAAAAATGGTTATAGCTTCTTCTAATACAGTCTATGGAGAAGGAAGATCTAGATGTGGGAACTGTGGAATTTTTTACCCGAACCTTAGATCGCAGCAACAATTAGAAATGAAGAATTGGGAAATAACTTGCCCTTCTTGTGGACAAAAAAGTGAATCAATATTAACGGATGAAAAATCACCTTTTAATTCTAGTTCTATCTATGCTCTTTCGAAACAAGTCCAAGAAGAAATGGCTTTGATGGTAGGAAGCACTTACGGAATAAATACTACAATATTAAGGTTTTTTTTAGTTTATGGTTCAAGACAAGCTCTTTCAAATCCGTATACAGGCGTTTGCTCAATTTTTATTTCTAGATTATTGCAGGGAAAATCTCCAATTATTTTTGAAGATGGAAATCAATCGAGAGATTTCGTTAATGTGTATGATGTTTGTAAAGCACTTCTTCTCTCAATTAACAAAAAGGAGGCAGATGGGGAGATTTTTAATGTTGGGTCAGGTATACCAATTACAATAAATGAAGTAGCAGAGAGAATTATTGAAAAAATTAACCCAAATCTTAAACCTAACTATAATCAGCAATATAGAGTTGGGGATATTAGACATTGTATTGCGGATATTTCTAAAATTAAGAATAAATTAGGTTATGAGCCAACGGTAACTTTTAAAAATGGTATCGATGAATTAATGAAATGGATAAAAACACAAAAAGATTGTATTCAAAAACACTCTCATAACGCTATAGAAGAATTAAGAGAAAAAGACTTATTAAAATAAGTGTGATTAACATTAAAAGGTTAAATTTAGAATGGAGAATATACTTATAACCGGAGCAAATGGTTTTTTAGGCTCCCATTTAACTGATCATTGCATTGAAAAAGGCTATAATGTTTTTGCTTTGGATCGACCTCATCAATCTTGGAGAAATCTAAGTCATTATACTAAAGGACAAGAAAAATTTGCCCCAAAAGAAAAATTAAAAGCATTTGAGGAAAAAATTCAAATTCCAACAACAACCAAGAAATTAACTATTCTTGAATGTGATTTAAAAAATGCAAAATTACTTGAAAAAATAATTCAGAGTGTAAAACCGAAATTTATATTTCATTTTGGAGCCCAACCACTAGTCATACCTTCATGGGAAGACCCTGTAAATACAATAGAAACGAATGTCATAGGGACTTTAAATCTTTTTGAGCCAATAAAAAAAAATAAAATCAAAACAAGAGTAATTCTTGCTTGTACTAGTGCCGAATACGGTACTACAACATCCTTACAACGCCCATTAAAGGAAACAGATCCTTTACTTGCAATTCATCCATATGGAATTAGCAAGATTGCAACAGAACTCCTTGCACGACAATATTATATTAATTTTGGAATTGAGATTGTTAATTTAAGGTTTTTTAATCAAACAGGACCTCGAAAAATAGGGGATGCATGTGCGGATTTTGTAAGGAAAATCGCAAAAATTGAGCTTAACTTATCAAAACCGATAATCGAGGTAGGAAACCTAAACTCATTTAGAGATATTACGGAAATCAAAGATTCAGCTAGGGCAATATGGTTAGCAGCGATTAAAGGAAAACCAGGAGAATCATACAACGTTTGTTCTGGTAAGAAAATTCAAATTCGGGAAATTTTAAATATAGTTTTAAGCTTTTCATCAAAAAAAATTGAAATTAAAGAGAATATATCTCAAAAATTAAGAAAAACAGATGAAGATACTATTGTCGGTGATAATTCAAAAATAAAAAAAGACTTAGGATGGGATGCAACAATCCCAATTGAAGATACTCTAAAAAATATGTATAATTATTGGTTAATTTATTACTCTAAAAAAGGGAATAAACAATCCGGTGATTAATGTAGTTTGAAAAATCCTTTAATGAGGTATTATAAAGTAGTATTGTATTAATTCAATTATAATTAGTAAAAGGGTTGAATTTCTTCCAAGAAAATTAAGTTATATGAAGATATTAACAGAAAAATAGATTATCAATTTAAAATTTTATTTTTCATTCTTTTATATTATTTTTCTTTAGTATTAGGGATTTTAAGGGGATTTCTTATAGGTGGTGCATTTTAATTATGCATCATTAGTTATCATTAAATATAACTTCACATTATTAATATTTAATACAAACTATTAAATCAAATTATTATTATGTCAGAAGAACCACATAAGGTAGAGTATACGACAGTATCAATTCCAAAACCACTTGCAGATAAGGTTAAAGAAAGAATGAAAGGAACGGGTTTTTCTAGCGTGTCAAGTTATGTCACGTACGTATTGAGACAGGTATTATCATCTATTGAGGAAGATGAACACTCAAAACAAGCTTTTACCAAGGAAGAAGAAGATAAAGTTAAACAACGATTAAGAGATTTAGGTTATATTGATTAATCCGAAAAGATCCTAAAAAATTGAAATTATTATGATTGTACCTCATGGCGGTAGGTTAGTTAACAAGAATTTACCGAGGATTGAAAAGGAAAAAATTATTGAGCAAATTAAGGAATTTCCAACTCTTCAAATCAGGCCTGAAACTTTAAAAGTAGTTAAAAATATTGCTTTTGGTGTATTCAGTCCATTAGAGGGTTTCATGAACGAAAATAATTATAAGTATGTACTAGAACATATGTATTTGGAAGATAATGTTGCATGGCCTTTTCCAATTACTTTAGATGCTTCTAAAGAAGAAATTCAAAATCTAAAAGCAGATGATAAATTAATTTTAACAGATGTTTTAGGAACACCTATAGCACTAATGAACATTGGTGATATTTATAGTTATGATCAAAAAGAATATGCTGAAAAGACTTATGGAACACTAGATAAAAAACACCCAGGCGTTCAATCAGTGTATAATTACAAAGAAAAACTAATTGGTGGAGAGATTTTCTTAATTAATGAACCAAAACCAGTATTCCGAAATTTAGATCTTAAACCTGTAGAAACGAGAGTACTATTTAAAGAGAGAAGATGGGATAAAGTTGTAGCATTCCAGACAAGAAATCCACCTCATTTAGGTCATGAATATGTTCAGAAAGCTGGATTAACGTATGTAGATGGACTTTTTATTAATCCTGTTATTGGGAAAAAAAAAATTGGTGATTTTTTAGATGAAGTAATAATAAAAACTTATCAATCTCTAATTGAAAATTATTATCCTAAGGATCGAGTCGTTTTAAGCACGTTTGAAACAGAAATGAGATATGCAGGGCCAAAGGAAGCTATTTTCCATGCTATCGTCAGAAAAAACTTTGGGTGCGATTACATTATCATTGGGCGTGATCATGCAGGAGTGGGCAATTTTTATGGTCCGTATGATGCGCATAAGATATTCGAGTCCTTTCCTGATTTAGGAATAGAGCCTATCAAATTTAGATCATTTTCAAAGTGTGATATATGTGGTTCTATAGTAAATGACAAAATTTGTCCACACCCCCCAGATGTACAAAATTATTTTGCTGGTAGAGATATAAGATCTGCTTTGAAATTAGGAAAAAGTCCAAGCCCTGAAATTATGCGTCCCGAGGTTGCTAAAATTATTTTACAATATGAAAATCCTTTTGTAGTATGATGATAAAGAAAAAACTCTTGGTCATTGGGCTTGATTGTGCCACCCCACAAACTCTCTTTGAAGATTTTCTTAATGATTGCCCTAACATTAAAAAATTAGTTCAATATGGAATCTATGGAAAATTAAGAAGCTCTAATCCTCCGATT
>SDBV01009677.1_pt1 | contig 12761 bp, 20 predicted proteins | sample 2277081 | NCBI WGS metagenome assembly SDBV01 (sample SAMN10402039, study PRJNA504765) | marine sediment metagenome | isolation source: marine sediment core GS10_PC15, 223 cmbsf | place: Arctic Ocean: Southern Knipovich Ridge | collected 2010
GATATGAGTGAATTTCAAAAGATGGATGGATCTTTAACGTGTTTATCTATACTGTTCTAAATGGGTTATTTTCAGGAGGGTAGATATGAGTTTGAGAAGTTTTGTTGATAGTGTACTTACTAACAAAAAGCACAGTGATCCTGAGTTTGCTGTTTGCTGGGATTTAGGATTTGTAGAAAATTCTTTATTGATTGATAGTAGAGCTAAGACTGCTCATTATCTAAATTACAGTAGATCTGCTATACATTTTACTTGTTATATTAATAAAATAAATTTTTCAGAAAAACCGAGCTTTGATGATTTTTTATCATTGACATCTTTGTTATTCGAATCATTTATTTATATGGCTAAAATTTCAGGACTGTCACCTAAGGAAATACGATTGAAGAATTTTTTTGAAGCGGTGACTATCAGTCCTTTTTTAAAAGATTTTGAAAAAACATCCCTACATGACCTTACTATTTTTATTTGGCATAACATTATTGAAGGAGAAGGTTCAATATCTTGGTTTAGTACAGCAGGAGAAAATAAGTGTGATTGGCAAAGTGTTAGAAGTAATGTGGTTACTTCATTTTGTCTACTAACCTGTCTATGCAATAAGATAGGTATTGACTTTGAAACATTATGTTCTCATTTTGTAAAAAGACATAAGGACACTAAGGGAGAGAATGATGGTTAACGAGGATAAAATTGGGAGTAACATACGGAAAAAAGAATTAGTGGATAAGTATAGTCCTGAAAACTATGAACCTTTGACAGTAATACTAACTAAAGGGAAAGGTATTTATGTTTGGGATGTCGCGGGGAAAAAATACATAGATTGTCTTTCAGGATATTCTGCTATTAATCAAGGACACATGCATCCTAAAATAGTTAAAGTTGTGAAAAAACAACTTGGTAAAATTGCCCATACTTCCCGTGCTTTTTACAATGATAAATTAGGAGAGTTTTTAGAAATCTTACATTGGGTCACAGGGTATCCTAAAATCATACCTATGAATTCAGGTGCCGAGGCTGTGGAAACTGCTATTAAAGCTGTCCGTAAATATGCCTATGTTGTTAAAGGAATAGCCAAGCCGGAGATAATAGTGGCTGAAAATAATTTTCACGGGAGGACTACTACTATATCAAGTTTTAGTTCAGACCATGCTACTTATCATGGTTTTGGCCCTTTTGATGGAGGTTTTGTGAAAGTTCCTTTTGGCTACAGTAAGGCCATGTATGATGCTATAAACGAAAATACGGCAGCTATTTTAATAGAACCTGTGCAAGGAGAAGCAGGAGTTATTATTCCTAGCAATAATTATTTACAAGAGGTACACAATATTGCTAAAGCAAATAATGTTTTATTTGTTTTAGATGAAATACAAACCGGGTTGGGTAGAACTGGTGCTATGTTTGCTTACCAACATTCTCTTTCACTTGGGAGTAAACCTGATATCCTAATTTTAGGGAAAGCATTGAGTGGTGGTTTTTATCCTATATCTGCTACGTGTATGCATAAAGATGTCGCTGAGGTTTTTGGGCCAGGTACGATGGGCTCAACCTTCGGAGGATCTCCTATGGCTTCAGTTATAGGAAAGGCTGCTTTAGAGGTTATAGTAGAAGAAAAACTTCCAGAAAACTCAGCTAAGATGGGTAGGTACCTGTTAGATAAATTAATAGTGGGTTTAATGACTGATGAAAATATAATATTAAACCTTGTTGAAGATATTAGAGGTATAGGTCTTTTAATAGCTATAGAGTTCTATCATAATATAGCACACGATGTGTGTCACAGGTTAGCAAAAGCTGGGGTGTTAGTTAAAGATACTCATAATAAAATTATTAGATTAGCACCTCCGTTGGTCATAACAGAAAAACAAACTAATGAATTGGCTAGTAGAGTCGTAAAAACTATAAAAAGTTTGGTATGAGGGGGTGTTTTTTATAAATGCTGAAATTTGTAGGTAAATTAAGCGTAGTATTAAAATGGTGGATATGTTTCACCCTTATTAATGTAGCTACTGTGTTTCTTTTTTTAACAGGGGTTGTAGATAAAATTAATGAGGTAGATTTTACAAAGATCAGTTTTTTAATTTATACTATATTTTACATTTTTTCAGTACGTACTGGAGTGCTTGCTTACAGGTTTTCTGCTAAAAGTTCCGCCACAAAAGAGGATGTAATAGAATACAACCATAAAAACGAGGTTGGGTGGTTTGCAGCTGATTCTCTTCTTACTCTTGGAATGATTGGCACAGTGATAGGATTTATTTATATGCTTAATACTAGTTTCTCAGGGATTAGTGCTGTAGATACAAATGTTCTTACTATTAAAACAGCTCTTAACCAGATGAGTGTTGGGATGTCAACAGCGTTATATACTACTGCTTCCGGTTTAGTTTGTAGCTTATTGTTAAAGATACAATTATTTGATTTTTCTCAATATTTGGGCGGGGTACAAAATGAATTTAAGAAGTAATTACCACAGTAATACAAGTTTCCTAGATCTTTTGTTTAATATTCTACTTGTCTTTGTATTTCTGTTTATAATGGCGCTTTTATTGATAGTGCCTATTAAAAGGGACGCGTCTATAGAAACTAAGGCAGAGTTTGTTGTGACACTGACGTGGGAAGATGAGAGTAAGGACGATGTTGATATATGGTTGGAAGATCCAACAGGTGGAAAAATGAGTTTCAGAGAAAAAGAAGTTGGATTAATGCATTTAGATAGAGATGATTTAGGTAAAAAGAAAGATGTCATCGAATTGGCAGACGGGACTATAGTTGAATATTTACATAACCAGGAAATTGCTACTATTAGAGGATTTATACCAGGCGAATGGATTTTAAATATTCATATGTATAATAAACGAGACAGCAAACCTGTGTTAGTTGAAGTAAAAATTGACAAGTTAAACCCTTCTGTTAAAACAATAGTTTATAAGAAATATATAATCGAAGAACCTTGGAAGGAAATCACTGTAGTTAGATTTGTTATGACGGCTGGAGGAGAAATTATTAGTATGAGTGATCTTTTTAAAGAAGTTGTAACGGTATCAAATTTCGGTACTGGGGCGGTGCCTTAAATGGATATTTTATTGGGGTATAGTGGGATGGCCTTAGCTTTTGTTATTATAGCTGCTATTCACTTATACTTTATTATTTACTCTAAAGCTAATATTGTGGTAAAAGCTGTGGTAATACCTATAGTACTTTGGTACAGTTTAGTTTTGTTTTACACACCAAGTAAGTTGATGGGGTGGCCTACATCTCAATCAATACCTAAAAATAGTAGGGTGTTGTCTATGATGATCAGAGAACCGTTAAGAGGTAATCCTGGGGCTATTTACATTTTAACTATTAATTACAGTGATGTTGAGAAATTATCATTAATACGGTTTAACAACCCCTAAACATATTTTTGGTTACAATGAAAAAAACGTTCCCAGGCTTTATAAATTACCTTATGACAGGAATTTGCATAAACGACTTAAGAAAGGGCAAGAGGCTGCAACGAAAAAAGGAGGTTTTATGAGTATTAGTAAGGGAAAAAAGAAAAAAAGGAAGGGCGACATTTGGGTGACTAAAGAGATGCTAGAGATTAAAGTCGTAGATCCTAAAATATTAATGCCAAAATAGGAGGTATGTTATGAAGTATTTTTTAATTTTTGGAATTATAATTAGTTTTTTATTTACAGGATGTTTTGCTACTACAGCTACCAAACCTGCCACGATTAAACATGTAATTGATATAAGAATATCCAGCGTGGATGGTACTCCTGTAGAAGTAAAGGTGGAAGAAAATAAAGAAAATATTGTTAAGAGTATGGGTGTAGAAAACCCGGAGGGCTATCTGTCAAGTATGTCTTTTATCGCCGATGATGAGGCTTTTATCAAAATTTTTTCAACGTTGACGGTAGGAGATGTTACACGTCTTTGGAACGATATGGTATATCTTTATAAGAAAACCGACATTAGAAAAGTGAATCTTTTTATTAATTCTCCAGGCGGAGATGCTTTTTCAGGTCTAGCTTTGGCAGACCAAATTGTTCGGGCGAAAAAATTAGGTTTTGAAATAATAGCCCATGCTTCTGGTCTTGTGGCTAGTGCTGCCGTGCCAGTGCTTGCTGTATGTACCAAGAGATATTCTGCTCCAGGTACCATTTTTATGGTTCACGAAACCTCAATTTGGAAGTGGCCGGGGCGAGAAACTGCTTCTGATATCCGATCCCAGAATAAACTGATGACTTTGATAAGAGATAGGTATCTGCAAAAGTTAGCAGACTACTCCAATCTGAGTAAAGAAGAATGGGGAAATTTGGAACAGAAAACCACATGGTTTAGTGCAGAACAGGCTAAAGAGTGGGGTTTAATAGACGAAATTCAATAGAGATTATTGAGGAGGTAATATGAAAAAATTAGCTCTTGAAGGTAAAAGATTTGGCGAATGGGTCGTTTTGAAAGAAATAAATAAAAGAATATGTAAAAATGTAGTATGGTTATGCCAATGTCAGTGTGGGATAATAAAAGAAGTGGCAGGACATAATTTAAAATCAGGGGATTCAAAATCTTGCGGTTGTCATCAATATCAAGATCTTTCCAAGAAACTTACAATCCATGGGCACACACTGAGCGGTAAAATGTCACGAACATATTCAACTTGGCAGTCTGTAAAAAGCCGGTGTTTAAATCCCAACCATCATAAATATAAATATTATGGAGGAATGGGCGTTAAAATTTGTGAACGATGGATGAAATTTGAAAACTTTCTTAAAGATATGGGTGAAAAGCCTAAAGGTCTAACTATTCATAGGATAAATCCTTTCGGTAATTATAATCCTCGCAATTGTAAGTGGGCTGATTATTTTGAACAAAATGGTAATAGAAGAAGTAATTGGATAGAATTTGTAGGCAAAATAGAATAAGAGGGTGATAATGAATGTAGGATACAAAAAGAAATAGAGTAAAAATAATTCTGTAAGCAGATAGTAGCGACTTATAATGGTGAGCCCCTGAAATCTTACAATAATAAGAGGAGAGGTTTATCATGATTGAGAGTATTATTGTAACAGATATTTTAGCCAAATATGGATTGACAATGGAGGATATGGGGTATATTTTCGGAGCGCTTACGAAAAAACCTAAGGCTGAGCAGGATTGGATATATTTGATACATCATATGCACCAGCCAAATAAGGAATCTGAAATGGAGACATTACACCACTGTGATCTGTTTGCCAAGAAAAGTATGAAAGGTAAAAAGTATGTACAGAAACATATAAAAGACGGAAAAGTATTTCAACATATTTTAGATTTAAAAAATATAGATGAGGCCCCTAAAGTTGTCTATGACCATCTTAATAATGGTTTTAAAGTAAAAGTAGTCGATATAGATGTAAACAAATATGCAATATTAAACGGACTGGTTTCTGTAAAGACAACCAAATGGTCGGATGTGGACAAATGATAGTATATCCAGTTGATTGGGAGAAAGATTATAATTTATATGAAACATCTGAATGTGTACATGATTTTAACCCGGAAGAGTTTTTAGAGATACTTGGAAATGTTCTTGGTGATAATAAAATTACTAACTTAGCATATAGTGGTGGTGTAGATTCTACAATAATGTTATGCTTAATGAGTAAAATTTTTCCTGAAGTATTTACGTATACAGTCTCTTTTGATTGCAACCATCCTGATATACAGTTCGCAAGACAAGGATCTAAACTATATCAAAGTGAGCACACGGAGTTTATTGTAAACCCTACACATAAGGATTCTGATAAGTTTGACGGTGACAATGCTGTGAGGCAGATATTTGAATGTTTAAAAGGTTCTGTAGATAGTATAGTTTGTTGTGATGGTATAGACGAGTTAATGTGTGGATACTTTAAACATCAAGATACTCCAAAAGAATCTTATTATTATTTTCTAAGCAGGTTGTTACCTGACCATCTTACCCCTCTTAATTTTAACTCCGGGGATATAAAAGTCTATCTTCCTTTTTTAGACTACAGGATTATTAATATTTGTAGAAATATACCACTCAAGGATAAAGTAGATCAGGTAAATAGGAAAAAAACTATTAAGAAGGTAGCAGATTTTTTGCAGATACCAGAATGTTTCTACGAGCGGCGTAAATATGGGTTTTGTGATGCGTTTAAAATAAAATAAGGTAGGGTTACTGTGAATATAGGATATGATTTAGATGGGGTCATATTTAAATTTGGAGAAGCTTTTAATAAATATCTTTTGGATAAATATAACCACACTATTGATATAACTAAAATAACGGAATACAGTGATTTAATTAGGTTAATTGAAGGCTTTAATAAAGATGCTATGCATGATTTTTTAGATGGTGATGAAGGCCATTTACTAGATGCCCAGCCTTATGAAGATGCTGTGGGAATTATTAACAAAAGGTTTAATGAAGGGCATAATATTTACTTTATTACAGCACGTCATAATGAAGATATAGCTATAGAATCGTTAAAGCGTAATGGTTTTTCATATACCGATATTTATTTTATGCATGCTGACAGTAAGTACGAAGTTATCAAAGATCTTGATTTAGATTTTTACATAGAGGATCGTTTGGAAACCCTCATTTCTATCCATGAAAAAGGTATAAAATTGATTCCAGTTATAAGGGATCAACCATGGAATAGAAAAAGTCATCCTATAAATTTTGTTAGGGTAAAAAGTTTGACAGATTTTGACCGCTTAATAGAGAAAATTTTAGAAATACGCCGAGAGGTTGATTAAGGAGGATGAATAAGTAAATGAGTGTTACAGATGAACAAGATATTCTTATAGACATTCTGGACTCTGATTACCCTTTGATGAAAAAATTCAGAGAGGCTGCCCCGTTTAGTTACAAGCATGGGCAGGCGGTCGCTAATACTACAGAGGTGGTAGGAGCCGAATTAGGGTTAGATGTTAGATTAATGAAATCGGCTGGATTTTTACACGATATAGGAAAAATGCTTTATCCAGATTATTTTTCCGAAAATCAAAGTCAAGATAAAAATCCTCATGATGATTTAGATCCTATGATAAGTTACCTTATTATTACCAGACATGTAGCAGATTCTGTGAATATCCTTCTTAATGATCCTAATATTTCTAGACATTTAATAGAGGTCATCAGCCAGCACCACGGTTCCACAACAGTTCGTTACTTTTATCATAAAGAGTGTAAAAAGAAGGGAGGTAAAAACGGTTTTGATTATAAATATAAAACCACTCGTCCTAAGTCCATCGAGGCTATGGTTCTTATGATTTGTGATATAGTAGATGCCTCTTCCAAGTCTTTATTTCAGAATAGAAAAGCAGTAGACCCTGAAGAGTTAGTGGAGAGAGTCATAAGTGAGTGCTTGACAAGCAGGCAGTTTGACGATGTTAGTTTAAAATTAGGAATGCTTGCGGATATGAAACAAACTATAATAAAAGATTTAGCTGGAAGTTTCCAGAAAAGGGTAGATTATGAGGAGGATAAGGATGAAGACAGAGGAAGCAGTGACGAGTAAGTACGGCAAGGAGTGGGATTTGTATTTTTTAAGGATAGCTAAAGAGGTTGCTAGTAATTCTAAATGTTTGAGTAGAAAAATAGGTGCCGTTCTTGTACAAGATAAATCAATAGTTTCAACTGGATATTGTGGCCCGCCTAGAGGCGTTCCTACTTGTGACAAGCGTGTTAATCATTGTATTTATGCTGATGGGAAGGAAACCTTAAAGATAGACGGGGTTGAGTACGAGGAAATCGATTGGAAGTCTGAAAAGACATGTCCTAGATATGCATTAGGTGCTAAATCAGGAGAACGTTTAGGTTTATGTGTTTCCGGTCACGCCGAGGCTAATGTTGTTCACCAGGCTGCTAGAGAAGGTATTTCTACTAAAGGAGGGGAAATCTATTGTTGGTGTGGACTTCCATGTAAGAACTGCTGTATTGCTATTGTTAATTCAGGTATTGCATTTATAATTTGTTTAGAAGTGCCTTCTTATGATGCTAATTTAGCAGGGTACATAGTAGAAGAGAGTACTGTCAATGTTGTAAAGTATAAAGAAGAGGAAATATAAAATGTCTATATTTGATGAGAAATGTAAGTGTTGTGGATCGATTATGTGTTTAATACAGAGCGATGATTATATATATTGGTGTGAGGAGTGTGGAACATTATTACTGTGGTATGATCCTTTTAAGATTAGTGACGACGATTGGAAGTTGCCTAATGAAAGAAAAAAAAGCGCGCGAAAAAGATATAAATAGGAGGTTAAAATGAGAAAAGAAGACGGTAGATTGAAATTAAGTTATTGCAATAACAGTTCTTGTAATTTATATCAGAAGGATGTGTCTAAGATTTATATAGATAAGGTTTTATATTGCCCTTACTGCGGTACTAAACTATCTTCTAATCAGAGGTAATAATTATGGGAATTCTTTATTTTAGAGACGGACAATTAATAACAGAACAAGGTAATGCCAGGGTCTACAAAATGAATGGTTTAAGATACTTAGAGGTGGGTGAAAATGGTAGCCATACTATGTGGACTGATGAAAGTGAGAAAAGTTGGTATTATGAAAATAAATTAAATTTACGGGCTAAAGGGTATTGTCTAGAATTTGGCCTTGGTTTAGGATTTGCAAGTGAAATTATTTTATCTAATCCTGAAGTTAAACAGTTAACGACTGTGGAAATTAATTTAGATGTTATTACCGTTCAAGATATGGTTAATCCTATATTAGATGACAGACATGCTATTGTAAATGCGTCTATGGAAGAATATTTAGATACAACCGAAGATACTTTTGATTTTGTTTTTATTGATACTTATATTACTACAGGCAATGAAACCTTGTCATGGCTTGAGGATATAGTTCCTAAAATCAAAAGTTTACTTAACCCGGGCGGGGAAGTTATGGCTTGGTTAGACTTTACTTCTTCGGAAGAAGAGAAAAAAAGATTTTATAATATATTAAATACATAGTATTAGGAGTAAAAAATGTGTGAACCATTTAGTAATAATAGTATTACTTGGTATGAAGTTACGGAAAGAGAAATTGAAATAGCAATGTTGCTTCCAGGTGAGTACGTAAAAAAAGATAATAAATATTATATAAGGCGAGGCTCGTTAGATGGTTATGTTTGCCCTTGTTTGTATGAGAGTACTCCATTTAAAATAGAAATACTTGATATTTCATCAAATAGTTAATATACTATATAGAGGAGTTAAGAATGAATTTTTTTGAAGGATTTAGAAATAAAATATATTTTATAACCTGTCCGTTGTGTAAAATGGATAAAAGTATTAATTGTGAGATATGTTTTAATGAAAGACGCCGGCTGTTTTATATACCTGCTGTTCCTCTTAAGTCCCTTACTGTTGTTTGGGCTGCTAATGTGACGGAAAGGATTATTTATTTTGAGGATGCAAAAGGGTTGTTTTCTATAGAATTAGATGCTATTGCTCATAAATCATTAATGAGTCAGGTTAATGAGTTAGAAGAGCTCAGTAATACTTTTGTTCCTGGAAATTCTGGAAAGTATAAAAACGAGTTTGTGATTGAGATGAATGAGATTGGTAAAGAATAAATATGAGATAAATTTAATGAGAGAGGCAGGTAAGATCGGTGTTTCTATTCTTAATGAGTTAATAAATAATATTAAATCCGGTATTACCACAAAAGAAATAAACGAACAAGCCATATTTTTATGTTTGAAGTATAAGGTAAATCCTGCTTTTTTACAGTATAACGGGTTTCCTTTTGCCATATGTACAAGTATAAATGAAGAAATAGTTCATTGTTTACCGTCTAATAGGGTGTTGAAGCCTGGAGATATGGTTAGTCTAGATTTTGGCGTTAAGTATAAAGGTTACTGTTCTGATTTAGCCAGAACTGTAATTGTAGATAATATTGATATACCAAGAAAGGTCGATATAATAAATGTAGCTAAATCATGTTATAATAAGGTTATAAAAATAATAAAACCCGGTATTAGAGTATCTGATATTTCTTATGAAATTCAAAAGACTGCACAAGGTTGTGGGTTTTTTATAGTAAAAGATTTTTGCAGCCACTCTATAGGAAAAAATATCCACGAAATGCCTCAAATTTTAAATTATGGGGTACCAGGGAAAGGTATATTTATAGAAGAAGGTATGACTTTGGCGATAGAACCTATTATTAGAGAGGATAAAGGATCGGTAATTTTTAGTGGTAATAAGTGGAATACCAAAACTGATTCTGGCAGTTTAGCGTGTCATTATGAGAATACCGTTCTGGTTACTGATAAAGGTGTAGAGGAACTAACTATAATTTAAAGAGGTGAGTTATGTCTATTTCTCCTATTCAGGTTATGGAAAAATTAACAGATGGGGAAATGATGACGAGAGATATTTACTCTCGTTTATTAGAAGATCGTATAATTTTTATGCACGGTGATTTAGAATCCGATCTGGGAAATAGTGTAGTAGTTCAATTATTATATTTAGCAGGTGTTTCGGAAGATCTTATAAATATTTATATAAATTCTGATGGAGGCGTGCTAACCGAAGCATTGGCTATACATGATACTATGAAGTACATAAAGCCTGTTGTTAGAACAGTTTGTATAGGACAAGCCTGCAGTGCAGCGGCTATTGTTTTAGCGTCGGGAGAAAAAGGACATAGGGTTGCTCTTCCAAGCTCTAGAATATTACTTCACCAACTAAGTGGAGGCATGTCAGGTTCTCGTGATCAGATGGTTGCTTATGCAAAAGAAAGTAATAGGTTAATGGATGTAGTAATAAATATCTTAATTGAACAAACAGGTAAAGAAGTTGAGGAAATTAAAGTAGATTTACAAAAAGAACTTTTTATGTCGCCTGAAGAAGCTGTAAAATATGGTATCATAGATAAAATTATTAAAGGAAAAAATGATCATGACTGAACCTACTGTTACATATAAGAGAAAGAAATATTACGATAATACAAAGAAAAAGCTTGTCGTTAAGAAAAAATTTGGGAGCGATAAAATTATAGACAACAGGCCTGCAGAGAAAGGCCAAGAATTTGATGGAGGTCCTAAATTTAGGTGGCAGAAAATTAAAGGCAAAGTAAGATGTCCTAAGTGTAAAATTATATATCAAATAAATAAACTTCCTGAGTACTGGTGTCCTTGGTGTGGTAAATTAATTTGGATAGAATACAATTTACAACGCAATAATTATATGTTGGAGAGAGATTAAGAAATGACAGTTGGTGTATTAGTGCAGAAAAATTATACTACAGACACTCCTACTACTTATACGGAAACACAAAATAATGAGGCCACAGTTGACAGTGATGGTAGTAATATCCCAACTGCTTATATGATTGAACGTCCTTGGGTGTTAACTGACACAGTCAGTCTTTCTAGTACTATTGGTAGTAACCCTGTATCATATTTAACTGATTATAATTTAGAAAAATCTGGTAACAACCTTATCATAGTTCCTCTAACGGTTTGGGATGCTGCCAGTGATTCTGCTAATGCAGTGACTTATGATTATTTAGCAACACATGTTCCGGGTAACGAAATAAATGATTCTTTTAAGGATATAGATTATTATTATTTAGCAACTAATAAGGGATTGTCTGTAATTAAAATAAGTGATGAAGAAATTCAAGGATGGGTAGAGAGAGATGAGGGCTATACTTGTGTACATGGTATAGGAAATTACATTTATTTGGGAACGGAAGATGCAGGAATCTATTATGTTCTTAAGAGTGATATAGACGGCTTAATAACCGATACACTGGCTTATTCTACCGGTACATCCCCTACTATAGGAAGTAATAATGTAAAAGATATAATGAGTGTAACTACTGCTAGTGGGACAACTCTTTTAATAGGAACTAGCAGCTCTTGTGATTTAATTTATGGGGCAGGTCCTACAGGGGGGACAAAATATACCAGAAGTGGTTATAGTAAAAAAGTTTATCTAAGGACCAGTAGTTTATATCATGTCAGAAGGGCTAGTAATATGGATTCCGTAGAAGTAGTAAGTCCGTTGCCTACCGCTAATTGGGGCTCATCTACTCAGACTTTTAACATGAGTTCTGCCCCGGTTTTAAACTATAACCAAATAAATAATTTTCATGTTACGCATGGGACTAGTGTTTCTAGAACAGGGGATACCATATTTATAGGGTATCTTAATAGAGGACTAGACGTTTTAAGTATAGACGAAGATAATTACTCTAATAGTGACGTGGATCACTTAGAGAATCAGTATAATACTCCTTATGTTGCACAGGCTTATGAAAGCAGCAAAATACGTAATTTATACGAAGATTTAAACACCATAGGAGGTACTAAGACGGTTACAGGAAGTACTTCCTCTGTTGTTAGAGATGGTAATTTAGATATTGTAGTAGTTACAAGATCTAGTACGACTGTACATCTTTATAAGTTAGATGGGTATGATCCTAGTATAGAAATATTTCATGAGAATTTGACTAACGCTAATTATTATGGTTATCAATTATGTATTGATAGTAATAATGATATATTTATAGGATATACCGTTACAGATAAAATAAGGAAGTATAGTGGTGTTGACGGGTCCTATTTGTCAGCGGAGATGGCTATTGGGAAAAGTGCACATTTTGTAAATATTCTTCCTAATAATAATATTTCTGTGTTTTCAAATCAAGATCATACGTTAAGAGTTATATCTAATGATTTAACTAGTACGATAGGCAGTGATACCTTTAGTAGTGTTTATACGGCCAGGTCAACATGTGT